>ERZ1673783.35-NODE-35-length-29652-cov-21.069906_pt1 | contig 29652 bp, 32 predicted proteins | sample MGYA00580133_ERZ1673783 | MGnify/ENA primary metagenome ERZ1673783 (study PRJEB41219, sample SAMN04549595) | soil metagenome | isolation source: soil | place: USA: Texas, Big Bend National Park | collected 2009-03-17 ...
CTCCTTTTTTTAAAAGATCCACCCATTTATTTAATGGCATATTGGTTACGACTCGACTAACATTAGACACACACTTCAACCACACACAAACAAGATAATTCGCACTCATATAGAGTGCGACCATCATCCTTTGTCTTTCTGACGTTCAGATTGTAATTTCAATCCACGCACTCATATAGAGTGCGACCGATTTCTTTTGTTAAAATATCATATGTTTCTCCATTTCAATCCACGCACTCATGTAGAGTGCGACCCATATTCTTTCGCCAATTTAGCACGGTTAGAAAAAATTTCAATCCACGCACTCATATAGAGTGCGACGCGACTGACCGAGTATTTTAACAAACAATTTGCAATTTCAATCCACGCACTCATATAGAGTGCGACGGCATCGACTTCGATATTAAATATAAGGATGTATTTCAATCCACGCACTCATATAGAGTGCGACGGTATCATCAGGATTGACGACAACACCGACCTCGATTTCAATCCACGCACTCATATAGAGTGCGACTTTTTTACGTTCAAAATGTAAGCGCTTCCATGATCATTTCAATCCACGCACTCATATAGAGTGCGACGTCGTTCCAGTCGTCGATCTCGATAACGTTCGAGATTTCAATCCACGCACTCATATAGAGTGCGACTGCAACCGAGCCTTCGCGTTTGTCAACGTCATCACATTTCAATCCACGCACTCATATAGAGTGCGACTAATGAGGAGTTACCGTTAGACTCATTTGAAAAATTTCAATCCACGCACTCATATAGAGTGCGACTTCGCTGGCGAATCGAAAAGGGGGAAACGGTGATATTTCAATCCACGCACTCATATAGAGTGCGACCTGTTCCGCCTTTATCGGCCGATGTTGTAGTCCCATTTCAATCCACGCACTCATATAGAGTGCGACGATTTATACGGCACATGATCGACTAAAAGCATTGATTTCAATCCACGCACTCATATAGAGTGCGACGTCGTAACAGACCCGCCATACGGCTTATCAAAAATTTCAATCCACGCACTCATATAGAGTGCGACTGATACTGGCGGGGGATAACGATAAGGCAGGCTGATTTCAATCCACGCACTCATATAGAGTGCGACAAAAACTGACCTTCACAATGCGGCGTTAAAGCTATTTCAATCCACGCACTCATATAGAGTGCGACTAGACTCCATATGCACAAGCGTTTTAATCAACGATTTCAATCCACGCACTCATATAGAGTGCGACACTGGGATAAATTGGACCAGGCGGCAAAGAAAACGATTTCAATCCACGCACTCATATAGAGTGCGACGATACTGGCGGGCTTTGCGGCCGGTTTCGTCGCGTTATTTCAATCCACGCACTCATATAGAGTGCGACAGCGGTTTTTGACCAAAAAAACCGAAAATTCCCGGCTTTTTGACAAAAAACCCCGCTATTTTCTTTTAACAAAACAAAGAAATTTTGTAAATTAATACCATAATTTTCAAATAAAAGGAACGGATTCAAGTGCGAATGTATCGCTGATTTTATGTGCGCTTTACATTCGCACCAAAAAATGATGGTTCTTCTTTAAACATTAATTTATTAAAACCAATGTGTTCTGCTTTTGCTTGTTGCCGCATACTAACTGGCAGAACCTAAAGCATCTTTTCTTCATCAATCAAAGGAAAATCTTTACTCATCATCTCCAAAGAAATCATCAAAACCAAATCCATCATGATCATGATCGTAGTCGTGATCATGGTCTTCATGGATCAAATCTTCCATCACTTCGTCTAAGAGCATGCCTCCTAGTGCTCCTGCTACAAATCCTCCAATCATTCCTGCTGCAGAGTTTCCATGTTGACGGAAGGGATGTTCGTCATAATCATATGGTTCATATGAATAGGTATGATAGGAATGCGGTTGGTGATAAAAACCCGGCTGCTGAATGGCTTCCACAATATATCTTTCCAACACGTTTACTAATGCCGACATATCATTCAAAACTTCTTGTGTCAAAAAGAATTCTCTTTTGACTTCAACTTCATGATAACCTTGCCGAACCTCTACTTCCATCCAAACGCGAATTCCTTGTTCTTCCAATGCAAGACGCATTTCTATTTCATGTATATCTTGAGCAAAATGACTCATTGGGAAAAACGAAAATTCTTGACCAAAGCGATCCAATTTTCCTGATGTTGATGTTTGACGAAATCCCAGCCGTTCCAACGCTGCAAAAACATTCATGATTGGCGGAATAGGTCGAATTTCTACATAATCCACATCTTTTTTATCCGCTCCACCTTCAATGTCTAAGTATGTATCAAAGTAAAAGGAAACGGTGGGGCAGGAGACAGGCAATGTAAAGGGGAGCTGATAGTTAAATGGAATGTATTTTTCTTCATGGGCATGAATAATAAACGGCCCGCTGGCAGGGACAGTGGCAATATGATGTTTGGCCATACCATGTTCATTTCGAATTTCCATAAACAACCCAACATCAATGGAACGGATTTTTTGATCTACTTCTCCTCCAAATATGACGACGTCACCCTGCACATTTTCGCCAACTTGATAGGAATTCGTATATAAACGCAAGTCAACGGTAGCTGAACCTTTTCCAAAACTCGCAAGTATCTTTTTAAACATGGTCATGCTCTCCTCTATATTGTATTTCAGTATTGTATTATAACATTTTTATTTTTTACTCTCATTTGTTCAATCTTCAAAGTAGGGACATTTTTCATCCCCTTTTGTTTTGGTTTAATATCCCTCCCTGTTAATGATTATTTCACAATTACTAAATCAATTTTTTACCGATGCCAAAAAAGCCTATCTAAAAGAAAAGGAAATCTCCTTGCTTTTAGATAGACTATTCATCTTGAATTTAAAAGAAAACGGTAATCTCATCATTAAGGATATGATACTTTCCCATATCGTTTATGTTGCAAAAAACGCATGACATTTTTTCGTGCCATGCGTTTTTTGATAAAGCATGATGTATTATTTCCGCCAAAAATTCGTATATTCTGCTTTATCCTGAATATTAAATTCAATTATCTTCTCTAGCAATTCGTAATTTACCGGCTCATTCCACGGAATTCGAAACAAGCCTTTGGTAGCGCTGTAGCCAGCTTGGGCGATTTCATCGGCAAAATGCACCATTGTCTTTTCTTCGGGTAAAACGCTCAAATGATTCTTTGCCGTGGCAAACATAATGATGTATGTGCCGTGATCGGTAAACGTGGGTTTGTTCCACTTGATTTGCGGTTCCAAATTCGGGAATTTATTAGCAACCCACGCCAAAATTTCCTCTGTTCGGTCGCGGTGGTCGGGGTTATCGATACCTGCTAAATATTTTGCAAAAACTTCCATGTCTTCCTCCTTCGATATTATGCTATTGTCGCCAAAAATTCGAATTCTCAGCCTTATCCTTGATATTAAATTCAATTATCTTCTCAAGCAATTCGTAATTAACTGGTTCAGTTCATTGAATTCTGAATTAAGCATGAAGAAGCGCTGTAGCCAGCTTGGGCGATTTCATTGGCAAAATGCACCATTTTCTTTTCTTCGGGTAAAATGCTCAAATGATTCTTTGCTGTGGCCAACATAATGATGTATGTGCCGTGATCAGTAAACGTGGTTTGATCCACTTGATTTGCGGCTCCTGGTTTGGAAATTTCTCAATTTTATGAGACACTCTTAACTATGATTTTATCAGTCTACTACACTTGTATCAATAGAGTACACTCTTGTTGATAAAAATGAACTAATTAACTGAATAATTGCAGAAATGAGATGATACTGTATGAAAATTGCGAGAGGTAGAGAATTGCTACACCGGAACAGCGACAGGCCTTTATGCAAATTCCTGAAGATGAGTTGGTGCTAGGAACCTACTACACTTTTTCCAAACCAGATTTAGAAATTATAAATAAGCAAAGGAGAGAAGAAAACCGTTTAGGGTTCGCCGTTCAATTAGCCGTTCTTCGGTATCCCGGTTGACCATACACTCATATCAAAAGCATCCAGATTCAGTCATATATTATATATCGAAACAAATCGGTGCCACTCCATCTTAGTCTTTATCCTCAACAAAACTAGAAGCTATTTTACGTGTATAAATAAATACAAAGGTCATGAAAAAAATTATGAGGATGTTTTGCGACTCGCTCACTCTATAAGAGGAGGAACAGTCTAAACATCCCTTATTATGGGGAAACTAGGCTCTTATTCAAGGCAAAACAGTTTAGCTACAGCCTTACGTGAGATGGGAAGAATCGAAAAAACAATCTTTATTCTTAATTACATTTCGGATGAATCTTTAAGAAGAAAAATACAAAAAGGATTAAATAAAGGAGAAGCCATGATTGGACTTGCAAGAGCTATAAACAAGGAGAGCTTAGGGAACGAACCATACAGCATCAATTGCAAAGAGCCAGTGCTTTAAACATAATTATCAATGCCATCAGTATCTGGAATACCCTACTTCTAACAAAAGCAGTTGAGTATCAAAAACGGACAGGTAGTTTTAATGAAGGCTTATTGCACCATATGTCACCTTTAGGCTGGGAACTTATTAATTTACTAGGAGAATATCATTTTAATTCGGAGAAAGTGGTCTCATTAGATTCTTTAAGACCACTACAACTTTCTTAACGTTGTTAAAAACGGGGGAACCATCTTGTAAATCGGCTTAGCGTTCTAAATCCGCATTTTCATGACAGTACCCCTTTATGGATGAGAAAGGAAAGAGCCTAATTCATCAAATTATATCAACAATCTTCCACTGTTACACCGCTTGTATTTTAAAATAAATATCCCATAACAAGCACGGCTGCGATATAAACAATTCCTACCCAGAACATCATGACAACCGTATACCCCATAACATCCTTCAATTTCAACTTTGATATAGCAAGCGCCGGCAAAAGCCAAAACGGCTGAACTAAATCGTTCCAAGCACTGCCAAGCATTACACTCATAGAGGTTTGACTAAGAGAGGAATGTAGTTCTTTTGCTGCGTCAATCATAAACGGTCCTTGAACAACCCAGTGTCCTCCTGCAGAAGGAGCGAAATAGTTAATAAAAAATGAACTGATAAGTCCCCAAAATGGAAGTGATTCTGCTGAAGAGAAATGGACAAATCCCTTCGCAATGGTATTCACCAATCCCGATCCGGTCATGATGGCCATAATCCCTGCATAAAAAGGGTATTGCAAGATGATAGCGGAAATCGTTTTGATTCCTTCATTTAAACTAGCTATATATTTGGCTGGCGAGCCTAATAAAAGAATTCCTAGAAATAGAATAATGAAATTAACTATATTTAGATTCAAAGAATGCCCATCATAAAAATAAATGCATACATAGATAATTCCTATAATACCAATAATGAAAGATAATAAACGACTATTGTTTAATTTATTTGCCAATGTATTTTCTTCTAATAATTCTGAAGCCGCTGCTGTTTCTTCTGAAAATGCAGATGGATTAATTTCGATAATATTTTCTTTTCTTTTTGGATGCAGCATTGCATTTAACATTGGAAGAGTAATAATAAGAACAATGGATGTCATGATCACCGGCGGTGAAAAAATGGTTTCTGAAAGAGGAATAACCCCCATTGTTTTTTCCATTGGATGACCCGGAGTTGAAATAAGCACGGGAATACTGGCTGATAAACCTAATCCATAAAGGGTAAAACCGCTATAGGCAGATGCAATGATTAACGGATAGTGAACACCTTTTACTTTTATTGCCAGTTTTTTCGCCATTACACTTCCGATGACGAGCCCAAATCCCCAATTTAAGTAGCAACCAATCCCTCCAACAAGGGTTGCTGCGATAATGGCTGCTTTCGGAGTACGAACCTTGCTTGCAATTTTATTTAGCAATTTATCAATGAAAGGAGAAGTTGCCAGCACATACCCCGCAGCGAGAATAACGGCCATTTGTGCTGTAAACGCCAATAAATCCCAAAAACCATTTCCCCAATTCAACGTCATTTCTTTAAATCCTTGCCCTTCAACAACTATTGATAGAATCATTGTTAAAAGGGTTAGTCCAATCGCAAAAACGAAAGGATCGGGAAGATACTTTCTCATTAAATTTGTAAAAAAATTTGTCAATTTTTCCATGCTATACCCCCAAAATTCATGTTGCTGTTTTGATCAATTTATGATTCAAACAAATCTACCCCTTTTTTAAAAACGCTTACATTTCTGTTTATCGAATTTCCAAAAGTTACAGCACAATATCGTATTTCCTCAGAGTTGTTTCGATCAATGATCATCCATGAATCTTTTGGATCCACTTTGTTTTTTAAAATGGATTATTGATCCAACACTCATCATGAATCTCAGGTTTCGAAATAAAATCATATCCATATAAAACTACTCCTTTCTTTTATTTTTACACCATCAAGATATGATTTTTTTTGAACAAATATTCATATTCTAACGTGTACAAGGAATGCAATAAAAGCATCGATTATGATCCATCTCTTCTAATTGACAAGCTTATTCTTAAGGTGAAATTACCCATTCATTTTTTTAGAAGACCTATCCTTTCCATGAATAGAATCGTTCTGTATGTTTGAGGAGAAAAAAATGTGTAAAGGAAAATTTTTTGGTGGCAAACATGTAGATTTAGAGGTAGTTCGCAGAGTTTCCTTTTATTACCGATTTGGTTCAAGCCTTTCTTCAACGATTAATGATTGAAAATAATGGAACAAATGGGGATCAGTCAGTAATTGTAGTTCTCAGCAGCTATAAGTATATGAACGGATGGATCGTAGAGAAGATTAAATACAAAATGACTGAAGACAAAGACAGTCTTCAGTCATTTTGTGATCATTGATCATATATAGCTTAATCTAGCGTCTATCACAAGATAATGATAAAAATTATGATTGGCGCGTTTTATCTGTAATAGACAAAGATAAAAAGATGTTATCTCTTCAACAGTAAAGTATGGCCATACTCCTTAACGTCACACCATAATCTTGCAAATATCGTTCGAAAATTCAACCGGATCATTGATTGGCAAGCCTTCGATGAGAAGAGCTTGATTGTACAATAAGTTGGTATAGAGTTTTAATTTTTCTTTGTCGTTTGCGTAAGCGTCTTTTAAAGATTGGAAGACGTCGTGATGGACGTTGATTTCCAAGATTTTTTCCGCTTTGATGTTTTGGTTGTTCGGCATGGAGTTAAAGACTTTCTCCATTTCGATCGATACTTCCCCTTCTGTTGCAAAACATACAGGATGGGATTTTAATCTTGTGGATGCTCTGACGTCTTTGACTTTGTCCGATAGAACTTCTTTCATATAATCAAAGAGTTCTTTGTTTTCCTTTTCTTCTGCTTCAGTTTGTGCTTTGTCTTCTTCAATTCCCAAGTCGCCGCTGGATACCGATTTAAATTCTTTGTCTTTGTATTTCATTAACATTTTGATCGCAAATTCATCGATATCTTCGGTGAAATAGAGAATTTCATACCCTTTTTCTGCTACTAATTCCGTCTGTGGAAGCTTTTCAATTCGTTCAATGGTTTCTCCGGTCGCATAGTAAATATATTTTTGATCCTCCGGCATTCTTGAAACATATTCATTTAAAGTAACCAGCTTTTTCTCTTTTGATGAGTAGAACATCAATAAATCCTGCAATAATTCTTTATCTCTTCCAAAATCTTGATAAACTCCGAACTTTAATTGTCTGCCAAACGATTGATAAAATGCTTCATACTTATCTCGTTCATTTTTTATTAAGCTTTCCAATTCTCTCTTAATTTTATTCTTAATGTTTTTGGCGATAAACTTTAATTGTTTATCCTGCTGCAGCATTTCCCTGGATATATTGAGAGATAAATCTTCTGAGTCGACCATCCCTTTGACAAAGCTAAAATAATCTGGAAGCAAATCAGGACATTTTTCCATGATTAAGACGCCGCTGGAATACAGTTCTAATCCTTTTTCGAATTCTTTTGTATAGTAGTCAAAAGGTATTTTCTCAGGAATAAATAAAATCGCTTGATATCTTACTGTACCGTCGACGCTTATATGAATATGTTTAATCGGCTTGTCAAAACCGTAGTGTTTTTCTTGGTAAAAATTCTCGTAATCTTCATCCGTTAATTCACTTTTATTTTTTCTCCAAATCGGAACCATGCTGTTAATAATCTTTTCTTCTTTATACTCTTCAAATTCGTTTTCGCTGCCCTCTTTTCGTTTTCTTTCCGTCACATCCATTTTGATAGGATAGCGAATGAAATCAGAGTATTTTTTGATGATTTCTTTTAAGCGGTACTCTTCAAGGAACTCATCGTAATTTTCATCTTCTGTATTTTCTTTCAACTTTAAAATAATCTCGGTTCCAACTGAATCTTTCTCGCATGGTTCAATGGTGTATCCATCCGCTCCTTGAGATTCCCATTTATATGCTTCATCGCTGCCTAAAGCTTTACTGATGACTGTCACTACATCTGCGACCATAAAAGCGGAATAAAATCCTACCCCAAATTGACCGATGATTTCATGGCCGTCTTTCAATTCATTTTCGTTTTTAAAAGCAAGAGAGCCGCTTTTCGCTATCGTTCCAAGGTTATTTTCAAGCTCTTCTTTTGTCATTCCAATACCGGTATCCAAGATCGTCAATGTTCTGTTTTCTTTATTGGGGATGATTTTAATATAGTAATTGTCTTTGTCAAAAGTGAGCGAATCATCTGTCAGCGCTTTGTAATAGATTTTGTCAATGGCATCACTGGCATTGGAAATGAGCTCTCTTAAAAAGATTTCTTTTTGTGAATAAATCGAGTGGATCATCATTTCCAACAGTCTTTTCGATTCTGCCTTAAACTGCTTTTTCGCCATAAAGACTCTCCTTTCCACGAACAAAATTCCTATATGTAAAGAATGTCCTTATCGCTTTATGATCAAAATTAGCACTCTCGCATATTGAGTGCTAATCAATTGTTTAGATAGCACAGAAAATGGCATTTGTCAAATAGGATATAAGCCATATTGACTTGTTCTATCTTCTAATGATAGGCAAATGAGGATTCGAGCGATCATTTATTTTCCTATTAACGAAACAAAGAAATAATAACCGAACAAAAAAGTGACAAGTAACATTAACAGTGCTAAAAACAAAATAAGAGAACGAGAAGGCCGAAAAGTTTGTTCATTAATTTGTTTCGCTTTTTGAAAATAGCTGATAGTCGAAAACAGGATCGTACATACGCCTGTTAAGACCGATAATAGGCCGATGATTTGCACAGTCATATTGGATAAGGATTGAGTAGCCGATTTGATATGCAAGTTTAGAATAAGAAAACCGATTCCCATAATTGCAATCGCTGTTCGAATCCATGCCAAAAATGTTCGTTCGTTAGCTAAATGCTGCTGAATATATTTTGAATCTTCTGTAACGGTACGTTTTTTCTCATCCATGAATCCATAGCCTTTCCATGTAAAGTCTACATCTATATATACTAAGAAATTTCCGTTTTTCAATAATTGTTCTTGACAAATTTGGATTGCTTCACGAGTATTTCAATCAAGAATTCCTGTATCGCCAGACGGATTGCTTGTTTGGACGATGTTTTCACTCTTAGCTTAGTTCATGGAATGGGATTTTTCAATAAAATCGATTAGTTCTTCAGTAGTCAGAACCGTTGCAAATTCTCCATGCAAAGTGGCTAGAGAAATGGCATGAATTTGATCAGCATCATAATATGCACTATCAGGTCCTCTTAATCCAATTGCAGCTGCAGCGCCTGATACTAGATATGTATTAAATCCTAGGTTTCCACTCATTCTTGTAGTAGTGGAGTGGAGCGCATTGAGAAGTCGTTAAACCAGTAATGACGACATTATGGATTTCATGTTCCTTATAGGCGGGAATAAGTTGTTTTGGTTGCCGGACAACCTATAAGGATAAGACTGTGGAAGGGACTTATCAGTATGGCTTTGGAATCCGAATTTTAAACAATAAAAAAGGGCGGATGTTTTCCGTCCAAGTTTGATTGAGAAACGTGAATGAAAATGTACGATCAATAAAAATCGGCCCTTTAAGTCATTGTATCTTTTTGGACATGATCATTAGATTTTATTTAGAGACTTCCATTTAATATTTTGTGAAATGTTTTAATTTTTTATCTTTTGTATACATTGGCCCCGTTTTGTCAGCGATCCCTCTCTTCATAGAAAGCACGAGCTCTTTTCTCTATTTCATTTAGCATCGCATCATTTTCCACTAACGTCTCGCGTATTCGATGGATCAATTGCAAAGCGTTTGGTCCAGAGATTTGCTTGGCCACACGTTCAAGAAGAACTTTCGTATCAACAGAAAATTTACGGGCAAATCCTTGACACATTATCATATTCTTCCGAAGAGCTTCGTTGTATTCACCTGCAAAAGCTCGGCGTAAACATCCGCGCATACCTGCATAACCATATGAAATTTCGGAAGCAGCCCTATAAAAAAGAATCATCCCATCTGCATTGCTGGATTCCGGATGTAAACGAAGTTCACTTACCAATGAGACTAAACGTTGTACCACTGGCTTGGCAGACTCCGTTGCGTTCCACCACTCCATCAAGCAATGCTGTTTCTCTGCACTCATATTGATAAGTCGTGTATTACGCATAAAGAACTTTCCTCCTAAAGACGAGGGATTGCTTGAATTTTCTCGTTCTTCGCGCGTATTGCCTCCCATTCAGGACCAAGAAAGGACTGGCCAAGCTTATTAGCTCTCTTAATCATTTTAGCGATTTGACGGTTTAAATATCGACTTTGCTCGACTAAATAAAAAACGCTCGGATCAGCTCCTTGAACGGCTAATTCAAAATTGGGACTTAATTGTTTTTCACTAATACGCAAAGTATCAAGTTCAAAGACAAGCATTTCTTTTTCAAGAGGAATCAAATCGCCTTGACGGATGCGTTGAATCGTTCCTTGTACGGCGTCAAATCCGTAGCCGATATCCGCAACTGTTGCATGATACGGATTCAGTCCCGGCGCCACTCTTATAGATGGAATTCTTCGAAAACCTGTTGTAATAGAACACACTACTTCCTTGGCGGCCATCCCTTTTTTTAACGCAGCCTCAATAGCATCAAGATAATCATTTCGTTGATAAGAATGGATCCCTACAAAGTCAGAAGACATTTATGCGTCCCTCCCCTTAGTTTTTTAGATTATTCTGAAAGAACGATATAGGTGTATGTCAGTTGTTTGTCTATTAAGATTTTTTTCGCAAAAAGTAACGGTAGGAAAACGTGGTTTGAATCAAATTTTATACAATTGAAGCGAACATAAGACTATTAGAAATAAATACATTCGGCTCATTTCACTTGCGGCACTTATCTAAATAAAAAGTCGGCGTTTCTTGTTATTGAATGTCTGTATATTATCCTTTGGAGGAGTTGATTAATTGTGGTTCATGAATTGGATATCTAAAATACATTAACCCTGCAAACCACTATTACTGCCTATCATGCTCGACTTACGTCCTTCTGACTACATATCCATACTTAGCTAACAAGAAAAGGCACCTGTAGATCATTACAGGTGCCTGTGACTAGATCATTGTCTATTCAAATTGATTTCAAAATATAGAATCCATCTGTATCTTCCACTTCAACAATACCGACTTCTCCTCTGCCATGAGATTTAGCCCTAAAGCAGGAACAAGTTAACGGTCAATGGGATATGGAATGATTCATATTAATAGTGGGAATGCTTATTATATTTTTATCTTAACACTAAAAAAATTATATTAAAAATTTAGGTCCTATGATTTGTTCAATCAGTTCTTCCTTAGTCAAAACCGTTGCAAATTCTCCATGCAAAGTGGCAAGAGAAATGGTATGAATTTGATCAGCATCATAATAGACACCATCAGGTCCTTTTAATCCAAAGGCAGCCGTAGCATCTGATATCAGATATGTATGAAATCCTAAGTTACCACTAATTCTTGTCGTGGTGGAGACGCAATGAGGAGTCGTTAAACCGGTGATCACGGCATGATGGATACCGTGTTCCTTAAGGTATTGTTCCAAATTAGTCCCTATAAAGGCACTGTTCACATGTTTTTGAATGATGACTTCGCCTACTAATGGTTTTACAATCTCCTTAAACGATACTCCTTTACTGTTAGCAGCTAGAGGAAAATGAGAATTCGTTGATATATGTTGGACATGGATAATAGGCCATTGCCTTCTCTCTCCATATTTTTAATAAACTGTTAATATTTTCTTCAGCGTTCAGATTATTGCGCTTTCCCCATCTTTTATCTTCAAATCCTTGTTGAACATCAATTATTAAAAGAGCAAATAGATGATTGGAATCCATGTTCATCCCCCAATTTAACAATTTAGGTCCCCAACGGAGATTCATCTTCGAATTTTTTATAAATCAAACGAACTTTTTTGCATTCCCTTTTAAACATCTTTCAAGTTTACATAATAATTTTATGATAATCTTAAAAACTTCTTCTAAAAAATAAAATCAATGTTCTATCTCCTCTTCTATTAGTTAGATTGAATAAACAAGAATTTTGACATAATTACTTAATGTTTTCCGATTGCAACGATATGAAAATCAGCTGATTTCATAATATAGCCATTCCGATAATTTTCCACCCATTTTGTTGTATAAAGACTGTGCAATTTTATTATCTTTTGCCGTTTCCCATGTCATAAAGGCAAAGTCGTTTTCTCGTATGTATTCTAAGCATGCTTGAAATAATTTCTGTCCGATTTTCTTTCCTCTTGCATTCGGAATCACAAATAAGTCATTTAAAATGGCCTGTTTTTTTACTTTTAAAGTGCTAAAAGTAAAGTACAAAGTAGCAAAACCAACCAGTTCCCCTTGATGTTCTGCAACAAATTGAAGTCCGCTCGAAGGATTTTCCATTAAATGATGAATCAAGTCTTTTAAATCCTTTTCTTTAGGGACAGGTTGTTTGTAAAAATCAACAATATACTGCAGCATTAGTTCATATAATTCAGAAATATCTTGCTCCGTTGCCGGTCTTATGACTACATGATGGCTCATTTTTTCTCCTCCGCGATCATCCATTTTTTCTATTGTTCTATAATTTCTTTAAGTTTCAAGTACATGGCATCAAAATCGATCCGTTCAATAAGAAGATAGTTCCAATACCATTATTTAAATAAATAATTCCATTTCACCATGATGAAAAGTAAATCCCATTTTTGTATATAACGGCTTTCCATCATCAGATGCATGCAACCAAATTCGTCTCACTCCTGTTTTTTTGCATTCCTCTATCAACTTTTCTAATAATGATCTTGCTATACCTCTCCCCCGATATTGAGGAATGGTATACATATTCAATATGTAAGCCTCCAGTCCTTTTAGATTCTCTAAATAAGGTGGTCGTTTAAATAAAACCATCCCGCTTACACTGATCACATGATCATTTAATAGAGCTAAGTATGATATGAATTCATTATTTGTAAGTGCTTCTTCTAAATATTCTTTTGTAGCGGTTATAACGAGAGTCTCTTCTTGTTCAGATCGGACTTCTCCTAATTCCTTAAAAAGTTCCAAACGCAATCTTACAATTGCTTCTAAATCTTGAATGGTTGCTTTACGAATGTCGACTGGCATATTCATGATAAAAGCATTCCTTTCTTTCAGATATTAACTCAAAAACAACTTCCCCTCCATAACCAATCATCTCTCCTCCGAGCTAACACAAGATTTCATAACTCTGATTCTCAAAAGGTTAAAAAAATGGAAGAAATCATCACAGGATTCCATTTCATTATACTACAGTGAATTTTCATTTATTGTAATATTCCTATTATTTCGCCGGCATAAAAACATATAATGAAGCCTTCTTGCTATAAAGCTAAATGGGAAGAAATATTTATTAAGAGGGATCATTTAAGGGTTGCTACGTTGAGGTAGAACAAACTGTAAAGATTTTCAGATGCGGGGTATCCCAAAGCTATCTTATTGATACATGGATATCCTCTTAACCACAAAATTTACGAATTTCAGTTCAACCATAATCCTTGCCGGAAATTTTCTGCGGTGCATTGGAATACTCATTTCTACTTAAAATGAAAGGCGTATATATTTGGCACATTCCGAATATAAGTGAGATAATGTAGGACCTTGTCCAAATCATCATGTAAAAGGAGGATGGAAATCAATGCATGTAGGATCAAAAGAGTGGTTGGAAAAATTCCAAGAAGCCGTGAATTTGGATCCGGAATTGAATGTCATTGGAAAGTACTGCAATACAGACTTTCTGCTGCAAATCGGCCCTAAGGAGTACATTATACAAATTCAACAAGGAAAATGGATAAATTTTTTTGAGAAAAGAGAGTTAGACAAATGGCAATTCGCCATTCGAGGCAGTCTGGAAGCATGGAAAAAATTTACGCAGCCAACACCTCCTCCCATGTTTCATGAATTATTCGCAGCGGTATTTCAAGGGAATATGCAAGTGGAAGGAAATATTGAAGAATTGATGGCCAATTTACGATATATGATTCGATTTCTTGATATTACTCGAGAAGTCAATAACACGTTTGTTAAAGGGGTGTGAAAGATGGCAAGATTCTCTTCTGTTAAAGGACAATATGTTTATATAGAAGTGAATGACATTGAATATAAAGTTTATTTTGAAGAAAATGGACAAGGCATCCCATTAGTATGTCAGCATACAGCTGGATGTGATAACAGACAATGGCGTGACTTGCTGGAAGATCCTCATATCACAAAACATTTCCGAGTCATCGCTTATGATTTACCTAGACATGGTAAATCAGATCCACCTCATGGCGTGGAATGGTGGAAAGAAGAATACAAGCTGACAACCGAATTTTTTGTTCAATTTGTGCGGCAATTTTGCGAGGCGCTGGATTTGGAAAATCCCGTTTTTATGGGCAGCTCTTTTGGTGGACATGCCGCACTTCAGTTGGCGCTTGAGTATCCTGATTACTTTCGAGCCACGATTCCTGTCGAGGCGGCTGATCATACACCAGGATTTTATCAAGAATGGTGGCATCATCCCCATACTCATGGAGGAGAAGTTTGTGCATCCGGGACTTGGGGGCTTATGTCTCCACAAAGTCCGGAAAAGGATCGGCGCTTAACATGGTGGTACTATAGCCAAGGAGCTCCTGGAGTATTTAAAGGGGACTTGTATTTTTATAGTGTTGACCATGATCTGCGTGGGAAACTACATCAAATTGATACGAATAAATGTCCGGTATATCTCATGACAGGTGAATACGATTATCTCTCCACACCTGAAGATTCGAAACGTACGGCAGATCAAATCCCCGGAGCCAAGTTCATAAAAATGAATGGAATTGGCCATTTTCCGATGAGTGAAAACTATCCATTGTTTGCTCAATACTTAGAGGAAGTTCTTCAAGATATCTTAAAAAGAGAAAAAGCATTGCCAAATTAGATAACGTCACAGTCTGTTTTAAGCGAATCGCGCGATCATACAGGGAAGATAAAACGTCTCCCCTGTTTTTCCAAATAAGAAATTGACATACTCGGGAATCTCGTCGTTTCCAGTGATCATGGCCGCCTTGTCATTGAACGTATGTTTCCTAAACTCATTATAGTCCGTATGAATATTCTTTTTGGCATCTTTTAAAAATTGGTCCATGCTCATTATTCTAACTATAAAGATTCAGATTCATTTTTATCATGTTGCACTTTTGATGTAGACACGATTCCAACCAACGAGAGAATCATGATGCAACCCACTATAAAATAAGCCAGCAAGGGGCCAATTAAATTTGATCGTTTCCGTAAATAGACCGATGATCATCGTTCTTAAAATCAGCCCAAGACCATTATAAAAACTCTCGATTCTACCGATCATATGATTCGGTATCAAATTCATGATCATCGTGCTTCTAGCCACCCTTGTTCCAGCATCGGCTCCTCCAAGTATAAAATTTAACACTAAAAAAACAAGCGTCTTAGGAATGAAAACCATTAGAATGATACAAATGGTAAAAACTAAGACATTAAGGTAGATCGTTGAATAAAGCCTCATTTTATTGACCAAATAATTAGCGATCAATCCGGCAAAAATAGCTCCTAATGCGATCACCAATTCTTGAAGGGCATATATGTTACCGCCCGCTTTTAGTCGTTCAGAAATAAAAATGGGATTTAAATAATTTCCGATCATAATCGAAATATAAGGCATGGCGGCGAATAAGAAAAACCAAAATAAAAATGGAGAAGATTTCAAATATTGATAGCCTTCCTTCATATCCAACCATAAATTTTTTTTCACGAAAAGATTGCTTATTCTTTTTTCGATATGGAAGAAACAGAAATAAAAAAAGCTCAAAAGATAGGTCGATAAGTCCATGAATATGATGGAAGTAAACGATATTTTCTCAATGATATAAACGGACAATCCTCCGCAAATGACAGGGGCCGTCTGCCTGACCATTTCTAGTAAACTATTAATACGGCTATATTGGGAAGAAGGAAATATTTCTTGTATAATTGCCGTTACGGTCGGATTCTTCAGAAAAAGAATATGGTTCCTGTAAAGCTTAACACAGAAAGATGCCATAATTCATAATGATTTTTGGTGATTCCCAAGAAAAGGATGATCCCTATTATAAACCCACAAACTAATTGTATGTAGCAAAAAATATGTTTTCGAGAATATCGATCAATCAATGAACCGACGTATGGCGATAAAAAAAACAAAAAAAAGAGATCATCAGCATCGTACAGCCAAATGCTTGAACCCCATCCTTTTCATTGACAAAAACCCAAGGTAATGCAATGCTGGTGATCCCCGTTCCCACAGAGGATATGAATGTGGCCAAAAGAATAAGAGTAAATTTAAAATCTTTGATCAATTCAAACATTTAAACACCTTGTTTTGAATAAAGTTTCATTCCATTCAGATCATCCGATCCCATTAAGTACTGTATTTATAATAATACTAAAAAATCATCCAGTATATACCAGATGACTTTTATTCAAAAATAAGGTTGATCTGTTTTGTTTTTCGATTTTCTAAAGAACGATTTTTACTTGATTATACTATTTATTTCCCTTTAAATTATGATTATAATAATGAAAGACAGACCAACGGGGTATAAATCCAACTTCCATATTTTTCACGGAGATGATTTAGACAAAAAATAAATATAAAAAAAGAGAACACCTTATAAACAAGGTGCCCTCTACTATCTTTTTAACTATTAGAATGGGTATTTTCTTGGTTTTTCTTGAACGCTTACCCATTGAACGGTCGTAAATTCTTCTAATGCCCATTGACCGCCAAAACGACCTAATCCAGAAGCTTTTTCTCCACCGAATGGCATTTGTGCTTCTACGTTTACAGGTTGGTCGTTCACGTGTGCCATACCGCTTTCGATTCTTTGTGCAACGGCAAGGCCGCGTTCTAAATCTTGAGTGAATACACCGGCACTTAGGCCATACTCTACTTCATTCGCTAAACGAATAGCTTCTTCTTCTGTATCGAAAGGAATGATCGTTGCGATAGGTCCGAAAATTTCGCTTTGGGCAAGACGGCTGTCGTTTTTCACATCCGTGAAGACGAATGGAGTTACAATATTACCAACTCTTTCTCCTCTTAAAGCGACAGTTGCTCCGTCTTCTTCAGCCATTTTCGCAAAGTTTAAGATCTTTTCAATTTGTCTTTCGTTAATGATTGGTCCGATGACTACAGTAGGATCTTCAGGATTACCGTATTTCAATTGTTTAGCCCGTTCAACGAATTTTTGTACAAATTCATCATATTTGGAACGATGAACAAATATACGGTTGATCATCATACAAATTTGACCGGAATGCAGGAATTTACCAAAGATAGCTGAATCTACAGCTTGATCGATATCGGCGTCTTCCAATACAAGGAATGGGCTGTTTCCACCTAATTCCAACGCAACTTTCTTTAAGTTTTGTCCAGCAATGGCACCAATATGACGTCCTACGGCTGTTGATCCAGTAAAGGAAATAAATTTAGGTACCGGATGTTCGACAAAATAGTCGCCGATTTCGCTAATGTCGGTAACGATTAAGTTGAATACTCCAGCCGGCAGTCCTGCTTCTTCGAATGCTTTCGCAATGACTCCACCACCGGAGATAGCTGTTTGTAAGTCTGGTTTATGAACGACAGCATTACCAGTAGCAATAGCCGGAACAATTGTTCTGATGGAGAGGAATAACGGGAAGTTGAAAGGACTGATAGATCCGACAACTCCAATTGGTTTTCTAAAGACTCTATTTACTTTTCCTGGTATTTCAGATGGAGCGACAGTGGTTTCCATGCGGTAAGGATAGGAAGCAGCATCTTTAAAAGTTTCTAAACTGGCATGAAGTTCAAATTGAGCTTTTCCAATGGTGCTTCCAGATTCTTTTGCAAGAACTTCAACAATTTCATCTTGATGATCTTCCATATATTGAGCCGCTCTTAGCAAAATTTGAGCTTTTTCTTCAGCGCTAGTTTTTGCCCATTCTTTTTGCGCTTTTTGAGCGTTTAAGTAGGCATTGTTGATATCTTCTTTATTAGCCAAAGAAACTTCTTTAATCACTTCATTGTTGTAAGGATTAAGAATCGTTCCTTTGTTGGCGCTGGAACCTTCTTTCCACTCCCCATTAATAAATTGTTTTGTAATGCTGATGAATTGATTCATGTTGTAGAACCGTCCTTTCACGTGTGTGTTGTATTGTAAAAGGGAAAACTATAAGAAGAACTTATTTCCTAGTAGTTTTGGAACCCCTTTCGTATTCTTTTATACAATGATTAATAGAAAAGTTCAAATAAAACGACTCGAAATATACAACAATATTTTGATTAAGTTTTTTATTGCATATCAAGATATGGGAAAAAGATGGAAAGTAATATTTTTCAAGATGTGGACGGAGTGTATAAGGAAGCAAACTTGTACTAGCTAGAATAAAAATAGTCCTATGAAAATACACAAAGATTGGGGTATTTCTTAATGTTCCTCTACTAAAATTTTAATATGAAAATCATTACTTTTTTACCATTAAACGGATCATTGGTTTTTTAGCAGAATCCATTCATCCATTTTGCAATTTATCGCTGAATTTAATGGAAAAGTTTCTTTTCAAGGAAAAAAATAGCCCTATTTTTTATAAAACGATTCATCATGAAAATGGATTACAGTAGTCGCCTCGAATCACATAAACAATATTTCCCATCCTATAAAAAAATTCTACGATCTTTGAATCATTGTCTTTCCTTTCCCACCAAGGCAAAACATTTTTTACAATTTCTTTCCAAACCACGCAAAGGGTCTTTAATAAACTTTTACAAAGGGCTGTCATTTGTGAGTATTAAATTTTATACGAGTGGCATTAAGACGATTGTTCAAAACTTCTATCTGCACTTTCGGAATTGTTAAGTCAGCGATATTTCAACAGAAAACATCATCCGATATTTTCCTGTTCAAACAGCAGAAATGATGCCTTCAGTGAAAACCTTTCATGCAATCGATAAATATTCCGCGATTATTTAGGGATAATAAAGCAAAAGAGAATGAACGCGGGAGACTGATTGATCCATGAGCAAAATGATTTTGTGGTCGTTTGTAATCATTGGAATGGCCTTATTGCTTTTCAGATTCAGAAAAAAAACACTAATCAAAGACTCGATTTTAGTTTTCTTATTAAAAGCTTATTTTTCCACATTTATTGGCATTTTTGTTGCAAAAGAGAAATTGATTGAATACCCTGTTCGGTTTTTAAGCAAATATTTCGATACGAGCATTGTTTTTGAATCCTTTCTCTATCCAATTATGTGTGTATACTTTTTTCAAACAACTTACCATTCCAAGTTTCCAAGCATTGTTCTGCAATGTGCGTTGTATACCGGTGCCTTAACCATCATTGAGGTTCTTTGTGAAAAATATACGGATTTAATTAAGTACCATAATTGGACATGGATGTATTCGTTTATAACCATCTTTTTTTTATCGCTTTTTGTCCGTTTGTTGATGCAATGGATAAACAAAATGGATAAACAAAATGGATGAAACCAAAGGTATAGTGAGCTCCCAAGGCAGACAATCTTTAGACGAAAAAATAAAGCTATCTCTTTCATATGGACAATCATTCTGGCGTATCCATTGCCTGCAACTTAGGAAAACCTTAATTCGGAATCACTCGCCGTAACGAAATCGTCAATACAGGACCTCTTTTCATGATTCGTTGGAAGTCCATTTGCCGATTTTCGTTTATATTTGAACTTTATTATTTGCAAAGAATCCTTATATAACCAAACTATCGCATAATACATTGGCATCAAAAGTCATCTTTCACTTCCTGTTTTTCCATTCATCACTTCCGAGTTGTTAACCATGGATTTCGTTCAATTGCTGCGATGTGAAGCACTTTTAGTCGTTGAGGGATAACGAATCTTGCCGTTCTCTCTTATGTTAAAAAGCTATTCAGCATTTTCCCCTTTTCACGTCTGTTTTGAAAGTCTGGAAAACGCTTCTTTCTTTTAAGGACGAATGCTGTACAAATGAAAAAACGAGGAGATGCCAACTACCGGCAAGAGCAGTCGAATCGTCTCCTCAAGCAAGTTTTCCATTAGCGATATTCAGTGTATATAAGAAAAAATTTTCTCCTGTCAACTTCAATAACCTTCTTTGGCGTAGCAAATCAAAGTATTGAAACGGGAGTACTTCATTTTTATCGTCCAAATGAGCTCTTTTAGCTATTTGATTGGCCGGCCACTAACAAGCACTGCTTATTTTTCGTTCCTTATATAAGGATAGAACTCTCTCTATTCTATGTTGCAATTCCCTCTTTATTTGTTAGCTAATTTGGATTGGCTTGCCTGCGTATAACGATTGATTGGCTTCTGAAGCCCTAAATGATCGCGCAACGTATCTCCTTCATATTCACGTCGAAATAGACCGCGTTCTTGAAGAATGGGTACGACATGATTCACGAAATCTTCTAAATCTCTCGGGTACAACGGTGACTGAAGAATAAAGCCGTCCGCCGCCTCTTCCGTAACCCATTTTTCCATTTCAGCTGCGACCTTTTCCGGAGTACCGACAAAACTGTCAAACCTGCCTGCACCGATGAAAAGCCGAGAGTAAAGCTGGCCGACTGTTAAATCTTCTGTGTAAATAATTCGTTTTATCTCTTCATAATGACTCTGAATTCCATTTATTTCATCTGGAAGGTCCACTTCTTTTACCGGTGTATCAAGTGAATATTTTGTAAAATCTACATTTCCCATGTACCCTGACAAGAATTTTAAGGCTTGGTATGGATGAACAAGCTTTTGCAGCTCCTCAAATTTTCTTTGTGCCAATTCTTCCGTCTCCCCAATAATGGGCGAGATGCCGACTAAAATCGAAAGTTCATCTGAATGACGGCCATAGTCTGACATTTTTGATTTTAAGTTTTTATAAAATTCCTTTGCTTTCTCCAAATCACTGCGTTGCGCGAAAACAACTTCCGCCGTTCTTGCGGCTAACCGCTGACCCGGTTCTGAAGATCCTACTTGCACAATAACCGGATGTCCTTGCGTCGATCGTGCAATATTCAATGGACCGCGAACGGAGAAATATTGTCCTTTATAATCAAGCGTATGGAGCTTCTCTGAATCAAAAAACACCCCCTTCTCCTTGTCGAAGACAAAAGCATCATCTTCCCAAGAATCCCACAGTCCTTGAACAACGTCAATAAATTCTTCAGCTCTTCGATAACGTTCATCGTGTGGATAGTGCTCCGTTCTGCTGAAGTTTAGCGCCGTAGCACCCGTAGCGTCTCCCGTTGTCACAACATTCCAGCCAACACGTCCGTTACTAATATGATCGACCGAAGCAAATTGCCGTGCCAGAATATACGGTTCTCCGTAAGAAGTTGAAGCCGTTGCGACGAGACCAATTTTGGATGTTGCCGTCGCAATCGCTGTAATTAAAACGACGGGGTCGAATCGATTTAAAATGTTTGGATGGGAATCCTCGTTAATCGCCAAGCTATCGGGGAAAAACACCATATCAAATTTACCTCGTTCTGCCGTTTGGGCAAGTTGGATAAAGTGATGGACGTCTATGCTTGCTGTCGGTTTCGCATCCTGATGCCGCCATGATGCGATATGCATCCCCGTTCCAATTAAATAAGCAGCCAATTTAATCTGCTTTTTCTTTGCCAATTTTATCTCCCCCAAAGTTATGAAATTCCTTTTAGTTTTTGTAAGCGTCTTTAAATGTTTTTAATTCTTTTAACGAAATAAACGTTGGAATGTAGTTGCCTTTATAAGTTTTCTTAATGAAATTCGCCACTTCATCTGTTTGATAAATTTTGACTAATTTCTTTAACTCAGGGCGGTTGGCGTCTTCTTTCCGTGCCGCAATCACATTGATATATGGCTTAGCCGTTTTGCTTTCATGAATGAGCGCATCTTTCAAATACAATCCTGCTTCTACCGCTACACCGTTGTTAATAATAGATGCATCAACGTCATCCATGACTCGCGGAGTATTTGCCCCATCAACGGGAATAATCTTAATGTTTTTTGGATTTTCTTTGATTTTGTCCACTCCGCCATTTCCATCAAAATTGTCCACTACTTTGATCAGCTTTGCTTCTTGCAATAATAACAAGGCACGCCCCCAGTTCGATGCATCATTTGGCACTGCGATTTTGGCCTTTTTGGGCAGCTCATCAAGAGATTTGTATTTCTTTGAATAAAGACCTAACGGTGCAATAATCGTCGTTCCGATCGGGACAATATCTGTACCGTTTTTTTCATTAAAGCTCGTTAAATAGGCAATATGCTGAAACGCATTGACATCAATATCACCTTCAGCTAGAGCCTGATTGGGGTCAACAGAGGCGTTAAAATTAACCAATTCAAGATCCAACCCTTCCTTTTTCGCCTTCTTTTTTATGAATTCCCACGTACGTAATTCTGAACTGCGAATACCAACCTTAATTTTTTTGTCTTTTGTTTCACTTACCGTTGTTTTTCCGCATCCTCCCAAACTAAGGAACAAAATAAAAATAAGAATCGATATAAAGGCTTTTTTCACCATCTTTCCTCCTTCTCTCTCATTTACATGCTGACTTGACTACATCTTTCTCATTTTTCGCTCGATAAAATTCCCCAGTGATTGTATGACCTGCACAAGCAAAACTAGTATCACAACCGTGACCACAATGGTGATTGTGCTGAAGCGCTGATAACCATAGGTAATCGCCAAGTCACCTAAACCGCCTCCGCCCACTGCTCCTGCCATCGCTGTAGCACCGATGAGGCCAATCGTGGCCGTTGTGATGCTTAAAACAATAGAAGGAAGCGCCTCCGGCAACAGAAAGCAGAAAATAATTTGCAATGGAGTGGCGCCCATCGCTTGTGCGCTTTCAATAATTCCTTTATCCACTTCCAGGAGAGAATTTTCAATCAGCCGCGACATGTACGGTCCGATATGAAGGACAAGCGGAACTATGGCTGCCGTTGTCCCAATCGCCGTACCGACCAAAAATCTCGTAAACGGAATGATCGCAACGAGCAAAATAATGAACGGAATCGACCGTAAAATATTGACAATCGGATTTAAAACGGAAAATATAAACGTATTCTCTAAAATATGACCTTTTCGAGTGACGACTAATAAAATCCCAAGAGGCAAACCAATTAATGACCCAAATACGAGCGACACGCTAACCATATACAACGTCTCCCAGCATGCCTGTAAAATTAACTCCGGACTAACTTCCATTGCGAATCACCTCATTCACTATCACTTTTTGCTGAACGATAAAATCATAGGCTCGAGAAATTTCTTCTTTTTCCCCCTGCAACTCAACGATCAAATTGCCAAATGGAACTCCCTGTAGCTCATTGATACTGCCAAACAAAATGTTCACATCCACTGCGAACGATTTTGCCACTTGCGATAAAATAGGCTTTCCGGAACTTTCTCCAATAAATTCGATATTGTATATTTTGCTAAATGTATCGCTGGATTGAATCATATTAAAAATACTAGGTGGTATCTCGTCTCTTAAAACCGAATGAACAAAATTGCGGGCCGTCTCAGTTTTTGGGTTGGAAAAAATATCTAAAATCGTGCCTTCTTCGATGATCTCGCCGTCTTGCATCACGGCAACACGATCACATATTTGCTTAATCACTTCCATTTCGTGTGTAATAATCAAAATCGTCACGTTGTATTTCTGATTTACTCGTTTTAAAAGCTGCAAAATCGACGTCGTTGTTTGCGGGTCAAGTGCCGAAGTCGGTTCATCACAAAGGAGAATTGATGGATTTGTAGCCAATGCACGAGCGATGCCTACACGCTGCTTTTGACCGCCTGATAACTGATTCGGATAGCTGTTCGCCTTATCAGAAAGACCGACAAAATTTAATAATTCATGAACGCGCTTAGCAATAACTGATTTAGGTGTTTTACTAAGCTTAAGAGGCATCGCGACATTATCAAAAACGGTTTTGGACCCCAGTAAATTAAATTGCTGAAAAATCATTCCGATGTTTTTTTTCGCTTGACGCAACTCTTTTTCTGATAACTTTGATAAATCTTGGCCATCGACTAAAATTTGTCCGGAGGTGGGCTTTTCCAACAAATTAACCATTCGAATCAATGTACTTTTTCCCGCTCCACTAAAGCCAATAACGCCGAAAATGTCCCCTTTCTCAATCGTCAAATTGATATTTTTTAACGCTTCGATCGTTCGATTTTCATTTTTGAAAATTTTCGATATATTGCGAAACTCAATCACTTTACTCCCCCCGCCTTAAAATGCCGGAACAACAGCTCCATCATATTTGTCTTCAATAAACTTCTTCACTTCTGGACTTGTTAATGCTTTTGCAAGTTTTTGAATCGCATCTGAATCCTTATTGTCTGGACGTGCTACTAAAATGTTGACATACGGGGATTTATCTCCCTCTATGATCAGAGCATCTTTTTTTGGTTTAAGCCCCGCCTCTAAAGCGTAGTTTGTATTAATGGCGGCCGCCTCGACATCGTCCAGTGAACGCACCAGAAGCGGACCATCAACTGGAATAAATTGAAGTTTTTTCTCATTTTTCTTTATGTCTTGCACGGTATAATTTTTGTTTGTATTTGAAGATTCATTTAATTCAATCAGTCCGTTGGCGGCGAACAATTGCAAAGCGCGAGAGAAATTAACAGGATCCTTTGGAATGGCTATCTTTGCCCCTTTTGGCAGTTCGTCAATCGATTTGATTTTTTTCGAATAAACGCCAAACGGCTCGATGTGAACACCGACAACTTTCACGAGATTTAAACCGCTATCTTTGTTTGTCTGTTTTAAAAATGGAGTATGCTGGAAATAGTTTGCATCCCACTCGCCATTTGCTGTCTGTTCATTTGTCAGAATGCCATCGTTAATGATTTTAATATCAAGCTTTACACCTTCTTTTTCTAGTTTTGGTTTAATAAATTCTAGAATTTCCGCATGTGGTGTCGATGAAGCTCCAATCTTTAATGTTACTGTTTTCTTTTCAGTTGTACCTTTTGATTCTTTTCCATTGACAAGCGCTTCGTTTTTGCTGCAACCTACTAAAATAGCAAATAAAACCGTGAATAAGACCAATAAATAAAATTTTCTCATTTTCGCTACATTTCTCCTTGTTTATTCTTAGTTAATGGGTAGAAATAATAGGTTTTATTATTGTGATTTATCCTACCACCAAAAATCGCGAAATGGCAAGACTTCCGGTGATAGAAAGATTTATACAATTAATAGAAAAAATCTATCAATTCATTGGAAGTACTGATCTAAATGGCTTTTTTCTTACCGATAAAACAATCCCATTCTAGGGTTTGCACATGGCGGACTATTGGATTGATATGCTCGTCGCATCAAAAAAAAGCTCAATCGTCATTTGATTGAGCTCAAAACAAATATATTAAACTAAGAGGGGGATTCGATAAAAAAGAGTTTACTTCACAAAGGAAGTTACTTCTTGACTGGCTTTAATGGCTTGCTTTAGATCATACAGAATATCGTCAATTGCCTCTGTACCTACAGATAAACGAACAAGTCCAGGTGTAACGCCGGTATCTAATTGTTCCTCGCTGCTTAATTGCTGATGCGTTGTGCTGGCCGGATGAATAATTAAAGATTTGGAATCACCAATATTGGCTAAGTGAGAAAATAGCTGAACGGAATCAATTAATTTTTTCCCTGCTTCAACACCGCCTTTAATTTCAAATGTTAAGACGGCACCTTGGCCTTTTGGCAAATACTTTTTTGCTAATTCATAAGAAGGATGGCTTTCCAAACCAGGATAACTTACTGATTTAACAGCTTCTTCTTTTTCTAAAAACTTCGCTACCTCCAAAGCATTTTGGCTATGGCGTTCTAAACGCAAATGTAAAGTTTCAAGTCCTTGCAAAAATAGGAATGAGTTGAATGGCGACAATGGCGCACCAAGATCTCTAAGCAGTTTCACGCGTGCTTTTGTAATATAAGCCGCTTCTCCGGCTTCTTCTGTGTAGATTAGGCCGTGGTAGCTTGGATCCGGCTCGGTTAATCCCGGGAACTTTCCGCTCTTTTTCCAGTCAAACTTTCCGCTGTCGACAATAACGCCGCCGATTGCATTTCCATGCCCTCCGATAAATTTTGTGGCAGAATGCACAACAACATCTGCCCCAAAGTCAATTGGACGAAGCAAGTACGGGCTGGGGATGGTGTTATCCACAATGAGCGGAATCGAATGATGATGGGCAATTTCCGCAACGGCTTCGATATCTAATACGTCCCCTTTTGGATTGCCGATCGTTTCGGCAAACACTGCTTTTGTTTTGCTCGTAATCGCTTTTTCAAAGTTTTTCGGATCGGCAGGATCCACAAATTTAACGGTAATTCCAAAGCTAGGTAGTGTATGAGAAAACAAATTATACGTTCCCCCATAAAGACTTGATGAAGAAACAATTTCATCTCCGACAGACGCAATATTTAAGATGGAATAAAAGACAGATGCTTGCCCAGATGCAAGAGCAAGCGCTCCCACACCGCCTTCAAGAGCAGCAATTCGTTTTTCAAATACATCAGTCGTAGGATTAATAATTCTTGTGTAGACAAAACCTTCTTCTTTTAAGCCAAACAAGTCGGCAGCATGTTGACTGTCATTAAATACAAACGAGCTTGTTTGATAAATCGGTACTGCCCTAGATAAAGTAGTAGGATCTGGAACTTGCCCTGCATGCACAGCTAATGTTTCAGGCTGGAGCTTTCTTTCGTTTGACATCATCATTTCTCCCTTCCCAATTCATTTTGATAAAAATTTTCAAAAAAAGGCATCTATCTTCTTTGCTTCTTAGAAAGAAGAAGATGCCTTTAGTTGACTAATCGGCAAATACGAAAAATATGAAAGACTTTACTTATCCAACTAAATATATAGGTTTAATTTTATATAAAATTTACTCCCAAAATCCATAAATGTCAATTTTATTTTTAAAATTTTCTAAAAATATATTCGTTTCAAGTTTTATTAGCGATAAAAAGCGGAAGCTCCCTAGTCAGCCCCGAAAAAATGAGGGAAATTCTTTATCGGAATGACAAAAGCGACTCGATCGGTTTCTGTTATGGTTAGTGTCATGTTGTACACACCTTCTTAAGAATATAAATGACAACGAACCATTCGTTCATTATCAAGATTGATTAGCTTTGGCTGTTCAACTTTGCATCTATCATACGCAAATGGGCAACGGCTTTGAAAAGAGCACCCTTTTATAGTGGACGAAGGATTTGGAATCTCCCCTTCTAAAAAAATTCGTTTTCGCTTTTCTTCTTTCAAAACTGTAGGTATAGAAGAAACAAGGGTTTGCGTATAAGGATGAAGTGGTTCTTTGTAAATATGATCAACATCCGATGCCTCTACAATTTTCCCTAAATACATAACGGTTACTCAGATGATTTCCCTGAATTCAAATCGAGTCCCCCTTTCGCCCCATTAAAAGAAATTCCTAAAAGCCAGTATCGTAATCTGGTTTAAAAAATCATTTTAACAGCTTCATTCATTCCAACGATGGTGCTACTCTACTGCTTCCTCCTTGGTATCGTTAACGTCTTCCAATCAGTAGATTTTATTTGTTTTGCAATATAGACGATCTGTCCGATGTGATAAGAATAGTGGTACATTTGTCTTTCGATAGCTTGGATGACAGTATGAGGTTCATTTCGGATCGTGATGGTTTTTAAAAGATCTTTTTCGTCGATTTCATATAAAGTTTTTAAAAAAATTTGCCATCCTTTTTCCCAGCGATCAAGAAGTTCTTCCCTGCTTTTTAGATCGTTGGTAAATTCATCATCGCGATTTCGATTTGGTTTTTCTCCGTCTGAAGCAAAAAAGTCGGTCCAGCGCGAAATCATATTGCCGTTCATATGTTTAACAATCATGCCAATACTATTGGATTCTTCGTTAAAACAGTAAAAAAGTTCATCTTCGGACAATTGTTCCATCGCTCTCTCAGCTGTTTTCTTCATATCCAAAAAACGTTCACGCACAACCTTTAAATACTCTTGACCAATTGTCACTTCAGCACCTCCAAAAAAGATCGTTATATTTGTTTTATTTCGCAAAAAGGATCCTAATTCCTGTTCATAAAAATAAGGAGAAATCTCTTTATAGATTCTATTGAAAATGGCTATCTCTTTTTATAGAAAACCAAAAATAAAAATCTAAATTTTCTAAAAATAAATTGACGACCATACGGCGATTGGATATAATCATAGTAAACAGATGCGATTTATGTAATTTTGAAAGGAAGGGTGTTGGAAAATGAGTGACATTTTAAATGAAGTATTGGCCGCCAACGAAGAATACTCTGCTCATTTCGGCGATAAAGCCCATTTGCCGCTGCCGCCAAAGCGTCGTTTTGCCATTCTGACTTGCATGGACGCCCGTCTTGATCCGGCTAAGTTTGCAGGACTTGCAGAGGGTGATGCTCATGTAATCCGAAATGCCGGAGGTCGTGCAAGTGACGATGCCATTCGTTCCCTCATTATCTCGTATAAGCTGTTAGGGACAAAAGAATGGTTCGTGATTCATCATACCGATTGTGGGATGGAGACATTTACCAATGACGTGATCCGCCAATTGCTCTCCAACAGCCTGGAAACAGCTGAATTTGACGGACAAAATTGGAAAGATGTAGGAAGAGGCCCCGGTTCGAAAGAAGGCGAGTACATAGAATTTTTGCCGATCCGTAATCTAAAACAAAGTGTCATCGACGATGTTGAACGCATTCGTTCTCACCCTCTCGTGCCAAATTACATTCCGATCTACGGATTTATTTATGACGTGAAAAGCGGTCGTCTCGTGGAAGTACCAGAAGCGACTCGTATTGGACAAGCAGTCACCGTTTGATCATCATTGCTTTTTTCATATCACGAACCTACCGTTCTTTTATTTCCAAAAAATGAACATGTTTAAAGCATAAAAATAGCTGCTAAAAGTGCAGCTATTTTTATGGAATAACCGTTTCCTCTCGTTAACGGCCATTTTGTGTTGCTACTGTCATATTGGGTCACTCGCATTAAAATAATATAGTGTCCTTTGCGACATTTTCTTTATTTGAGCATTTTGCAAAATTAGATTTTTATTAAAAAGAGTTTTAAAAGAAACCC
>ERZ1673783.36-NODE-36-length-28404-cov-22.563441_pt1 | contig 28404 bp, 28 predicted proteins | sample MGYA00580133_ERZ1673783 | MGnify/ENA primary metagenome ERZ1673783 (study PRJEB41219, sample SAMN04549595) | soil metagenome | isolation source: soil | place: USA: Texas, Big Bend National Park | collected 2009-03-17 ...
CGAAATTTAAAGAAAACGCGAGAATTTTGAAGAAAATTAAAGTTTATAGAGGGAGCAGATATTACATTTGAATATCTGTTAGCGAAAAGCATCATTGAAGAAGATGAAGACGAAGATGAAAGTGAATAGCCAGAATGTAAACAGATTATGTTGAAAAAAGCGAGTTGGAATTTTGCCTTCCACTTGCTTTTTTATTTTTTAAAAAAGGAGGGAGTGTTCCAAACAGGATTCGAAAAAGTACATCCTAAGAAAGAAAATGGAAAATAAAAAAATGAAACGAATCGACTCTTGAACCGTAAGATTAATGAAGAAGGAATAGGGGGAAAAGGAATGGCCATTTTCACAAAAGTGTTGACAAGCATTGGAATAGGAAGCGCAAGAGTGGATACGAAATTAGAATATACAAGTTACAAAGCTGGAGATCCGATACGTGGTGTTGTAGAAGTATATGGAGGGGTTACTGAGCAAACAATAGATTCTATTTATCTTACCGTCAATGCAATGTATACTTTCCAAAAGGATGGTCATCCGTATACAGACACGGCGACTATTGAACAACATCAAATTACCGATCCGTTTTTAATGAAGGCCAATGAAACGAAAGTATTTCCTTTTTCCTTTACTCTGCCAATAGATGCTCCTTTAACATATGGCAGTACGCGTGTTTGGGTTCAAACCGGATTGGATATTAAGAATGCAGTGAATCCTCAAGACGAAGATTACATTGCCGTGCGTCCTAACCAAATGACATCCGCGGTGCTTGAGGAAATGGAGAAACTAGGTTTTCGGCTTCGAAAAGTAGAGTGTGAACAAACATTTTTCCGTACCAGCTGCAACTATCCGTTTATTCAGGTATTCGAATTTATTCCAGGGAGCGGAATATTTTTAGGCAAATTGGATGAATTGGAAATCGTGTTTCTGGCACAAACGGAAGATCGGATTGAGATATTGATGGAGGTGGACCGTCGGGCTCGAGGATTGGCTGGATATTTAAGCGAGGTAATAGCGATAGATGAAAATCGAATCCGGTTTTCTGTCACAAATCAAGAATTGCCCATTTTGAGGAAACTGTTGGAACAAAAGATCAGGTGTGGTTTATCCCTTAAAAGGGGTAAGTAAGACAGCAAGGATTGAATATACGCTGGTGAATCATTTTTCATGGAAAGCCCGTATCAATAGCATCCATCCATACTTTTTGACAAAATTAGTGGAATTTTGATGAAGGTATCGACAAGGTGAATGTCAAAACCTTGTGTAAATGGATGGATAAATATTAATAAGATAGGGGCGAGGAAAATTGAGTAAATGGAAAATGTTGTTGCCAAGTGTCAAAGAGTACCAAGTGACCTTATTTCAGACCCCCCATTACGGAGAAACACATGGATACGAAGCTGTTTATCATCTCCCGATAAGAGCCAAAAACCATCGGGCGGCCTTGGAAACGGTTTTTCGTATTTTTAATGTATTTGATTTATTGCCGCCCGATTTTTCTGCCCGTTTTGTAGCTACAGGTGATATCGTACAAATTTCCAAAGGTTCAAATAAGAGTTTTTATCGACTGGAATCGGGTGGCTGGCGAAAGATTGAACGGAGTTTGGTTCACTAATAGGATGGAGTGCCTTTTTGGCATTCTCTCCTATTTTCGATCTTTGCTGGAATATTCTTTTCCGTGCGCATCCTGTTCGGCTAAAACAGTTTCCGGTGGAACATGATTATTTTTTTTGGTCGCTTTTATTCGGCTGCGATGTTTTTTGGCCATGGACCATATCCCTCCTGCGGCATTTATTTGAATTCTTCCTTTTAAATGAAAGCAAGCAGCTTTGTCAATAGGATGCCCGTTCATAGGAATTTTTCTCATGGAATCATTTGCAGACACATGCAAAAAAGCTTAAAATAGGGATGATTGAAAGCGATAAAAGGAGGAATTCATATGAGTATACATATCGGAGCAAAAGAAAATGAAATTGCGGACACAGTATTGCTTCCAGGCGATCCTCTCCGTGCTAAATATATTGCGGAAAACTTTTTAGAAAATGCGGTTTGCTACAATGAAGTTCGGAACATGTTCGGTTATACAGGTACATACAAAGGCAAAAGGATTTCTGTTCAAGGCACCGGAATGGGAGTTCCTTCGATTTCCATTTATGTGACAGAATTAATTGAAAGCTACAATGTGCAAAACTTAATTCGCGTTGGAACGTGCGGTGCCATTCAAAAAGACGTAAAACTTCGTGATGTCATATTGGCGATGTCTGCTTCCACTGATTCTCAAATAAACCGTTTAACCTTTAATGGAATTGATTATGCCCCTACCGCGAATTGGGAGCTATTGAAAAAAGCCTATGATGTTGGAGTCGAAAAAGGTTTAGATCTAAAAGTCGGCAGTGTGTTTACAGAAGATTTATTTTATAATGACCACGCTGAACATGAAAAGTGGGCCCAATATGGAGTATTAGCTCTTGAAATGGAAACAGCGGCTCTTTATACCATTGCGGCAAAGTATGGAAGAAAGGCGCTTACTATTCTGACAGTCAGCGACCATGTGTTAACCGGTGAAGCAACGACAGCGGAGGAAAGACAAACAACATTTAATGAGATGATTGAAGTGGCATTGGAATCCGTGGTAAAAGAATAAACAAAAAGAATCGGTTATTTGGAAAAGAGAAGCCCCTAAAAGCTTTTCTTTTCGTTTTCCTATTCAACAATACGAATGAAACATGATAGATAATCAGCGAATAGCAGAAAAATCAGGTGGAACTATGAAAAAATGGATATTGACGATGGCCGCCGCCGTGTTGCTGGTCAGTGGATGCCAAGCGGGCGGCGAGGAAGCAAAAGGCACCAATCATCAAGAAAAAAATCACCAAGCGAGAGAATCTACAACTCCGAAAGCAGAGAAATTTACTTTTAACCAAATAAAAGAAACAAGCGGGAAAAAGGTGATTACCAACCCGGAAAATGTGCTTGTTTTGGTTAATAAAGAGTATAATTTGCCTGAAGGTTACGCGCCGAAAGATCTCGTTAGACCGGCTGTAAGGTTTTCATTTGGAGACGAAAAAATCGAAAAAAGTTTGATGCGCAAAGAAGCAGCCGAAGCGTTGGAAAAGATGTTTGCAGCTGCAGCCAAAGACGGCGTTTATTTATATGCCGTTTCTGGCTACCGTTCTTACAACCGGCAAGTAGCGGTGTTCAACAATGAAATGGCCAACTCTGGGAAGGCGAAAGCGAATCAGGCTGTCGCAACACCCGGACAAAGCGAGCATCAGACCGGATTGGCGATCGATATTTCCGGGAAAAGCGTCGGTTTTCTCTTGACGGATTCATTTGAAAACACAAAAGAGGGTCAATGGCTGGCGAAACATGCATACGAATACGGTTTTATTCTCCGTTATCCAAAGGGAAAAGAAGCGATTACCGGCTATCAATTTGAGCCATGGCATTACCGTTACGTGGGAGTAGAAGCAGCGAAGAAGATATATGAAAACGGCTGGACATTGGAGGAATTTTATCGGAATTACGGAAAAATGTAAAAAAGGGGGGTGATCCCCCTTTTTTGGACGGCGAAATACGGCCCAGGAGAACAGTGCGTAAAAAATCATTTTCATGTAAAAGAATATATCGGCAGGCGGGTGATCCTTTTATACAGGAAAATTTTTCTTTATCTAATGAAAGAAAAGTATTTCCCCAACGCCCTAAAACCTCTCCAAATGGATGGAGGGGTTTTTTGAAGGCATTTCCGCCAATCAATCAGTCGTGTATCCCGCGGCTTCGCTTCCGATTTAAGCAGCTATGCAAAGATAGGGATCATTCCCATCGCAGCTTCGAATTGGAGAGAGGATGCTGAGATTCCGATTCATTCGATCAAACATTTGCGAAAATGGTTCCCTACTAAGGTCAGCTTCTAAATAGGTTTTATCTTTCCCTAAATTTAAAAAGCTGTTAAAATAAAGTAGTTACAGAAAAATCATAAATCCGAAGAATGAGAGCAATGAAAGTGGTGACAAATGTGGAAGATGAAAAGCAAGAAAAGGAGCAGCAAAAGCAATCTTCGTCCAACTATGTGAAAATGAAGAGATTTCATTTTGTTATGCTCCTCTTTTTCATTGTTTTTATAACAGCGGGAATTACAACATTTGCTTTGGCATTTGGGGATGAAAAAGCGGTCGATGTCGGTGGTGCAAACCGTCCGGAATTTAATAAGCTTTACGATGTGTATGATAAATTAAAAAGCAATTATTACGAAAAAGTTGATGATGAAAAACTGATTAACGGGGCCATTAATGGCATGGTTCAATCTTTGGGTGATCCGTATTCTGACTATATGTCAAAAAGCGAAGCAAAACAGTTTCACGAAAGCATCGAGTCCTCTTTTGAAGGAATCGGAGCAGAAATCCAAGAAAAAGATGGAAACATCGTAATTGTTTCGCCTATTAAAGGATCCCCTGCCGAGAAAGCTGGATTGCGTCCGAACGACCGCATACTTTCCGTCAATGGTAAAAGTTTGCAGGGGATGAGTTCGACAAAAGCTGTCATGATGATACGCGGTAAGAAAGGCACCAAGGTTAAGCTGAAGATTCAGCGCCCGGGTGAGCAAGATCCGATCGAAGTGAGCATTGTAAGAGATACGATCCCTATTAAAACTGTTTATCCAGAAATGCTCGATCATGGTGTTGCCAAAATTCAAATCACAAGTTTTTCAGAAAATACGTATAAAGAGTTGAAACAAGCGATCGCCGAAATGAAGAAAAAAGGCATGACATCGCTGGTGCTTGATTTGCGGCAAAACCCGGGAGGACTTCTTGACCAAGCTATAAAAATGTCGAATATGTTCGTGCCAAAGGGGAAAATCCTGCTGCAAGTGGAAGACCGCAATGGACAGCGCGAGAAATTTATCGCTGACGGAAAGGACAAAGTAAATGTCCCGGTGGCTGTATTAATTGATGGAGGAAGCGCAAGTGCTTCGGAAATTTTTGCGTCAGCGTTGAAAGAGTCTGCCGGTGTTCCGCTGATCGGGGAAAAATCATTTGGCAAAGGAACGGTACAAACGACGGAAGATTTTAAAGACGGTTCTAATCTAAAATTCACTACCGCAAAATGGCTGACGCCAAAAGGAGAGTGGATTCATAAAAAGGGCATTAAACCGGATTATGAAGTCAAACTCCCAAGTTATGCTAATTTACCAATTGTAGATCCGGATAAAGAACTGAAAGAATCCGACCTTTCCAAGGAAGTGAAAGCAGTGGAGCAAATGCTCAGCGCTCTTGGGTATAACCCGGGAAAAGTAGACGGCTATTTTGACGGTGAAACAAAAGACGCCGTTATGCGGTTCCAAAGAGATCAGAAGCTGCAAGTGACAGGAAAGGTGTCGGGAGAAACGACCATTAAATTGATGGATCAAATCAGAAAAGAAATTCAAGATCATGATACCCAAGTGAAAAAAGCAGTGGAAATTGTCACTAAAAATAAGTAATTTCCAATGGAAGAGCGGGAATTTCCCGCTCTTTTTCGTTCGCATTGATCGTCTCATTATGTGAATGAAATGAAATCCGATTGCTCCTGCCCCGCCCATCACTGAATGGTGCCATGTAATTAAGATCAAAAGAGCATTGGAATAGTAAATGCAGAATCATCCTATCCATAAAAAAGAAAGGGAAGAAGCTTCGTTGTCATTCAAGTTGAGAATATTGACAGATGAAACGTATTTCATTTATCATTAAATAGTTCATAATATAAATTATTGGATGATAAATGGAAGGTCGATCATATTGAGAAAAGAAATGCTAGTAGAACTGGAACAATTACTGCGTAAGAACTTTCGAATGGTCAAAAACGAATTAAGAAATTACACTGGGAAATATTTGAACAGCACAGAGTTTATCGTCTTAAAAGTCATTGACGAGAATGGTCCTTTGAAAGCGTCGGATATTTCCAAAACCATTGAAGTGTCGGCGAGCCATATTACAGCTATCACAGACTCTTTAGTTGAAAAAGGCTTTATAACAAGAAAGCGTTCCGAAGTCGATCGGAGAAGAGTTGAACTGGAGATTACGGAAAAAGGAAAAGAAATGCTGAAATTTGCTGCCGAATTAAAATCTGAATATTTTCAAAAGAAATTCAGCCATTTTACAAATGAAGAACTGCAAACATTTATCCAGTTATTAAAAAAATTAAACACTCCATGCGATCACTCCGTTGATTCTGAAAAATAAATGATACATCACTCATGTGTTTAAATATTCGTACCGACATTTTCGCTAAGAAAAAAAGGACGATAATTGTTGCGACTACCGTTCGATAAATAAACACGATGAGAGAACATTGAATGGATCAAGCAAAACGAGGTTTGATTCACTTTCGCACGTATAAAGGAGGAGAGAACGTGGAGGACTCACACTTATTGGATATATTTTTATCCTTGTGGAACAAGCGAGAAGTGAAAGTTGGCTCGAATTCTCCAACTGCCACTGTGAAAGAAATGATGAAGAGTGAACTATTAGACGAATTTAGTCACCCTCGCGTTAGGAAAACAAAAGAAGAAAAATATTTTTTAGCTGTGAAAAGGGTGATCGATTCGGATTTAAAAACTGAAGATCAAATTCGGCTGATCCGGCTTTACACGGATGTAATGGAGTCGTTCAAATAATCTTTACAATCGCAATACGTTTGTAAAGGAAGTAAATAAAGGGCTTAAATAGGAAGATTGTCAACCCTTTATTTATGGGAATAAATAAAACGGATCCTAATTAAAAGAAAGAATGGCCAATTTCAGAATGAAAGGGATTATTTAACAAACTTTAATCTTCAAGGTTTACAGCCCCTTTTTGGATGAAAATAGATGGCTATTTTTCTTTGGCTTGTTTCTCTATGAATTTGTCTTTTTCTTCCTCAAATATTACAAAAATCGCATGTTATGATGTAACCAGATCAGAGATTGAAAGAATCAAAGGAGGAAGATTAGATGAACAAAAAATCATTGATGGCAGTAGCAGTATCCTTTGGGTTATTGACTGCACCGCTTGCATCAAAGGCAAATGCGGCATCATTTCCGATAAATAGTGATAAAAATAATAACGTAGAATGTCAATTTGAAGTGAAACAATTTCCGATTTCAAAAAGCTGGTTAGATAATTGGATGAATCAGCAATATCAATATGCACTGTCGATTGCGAAACAAGCTGCCAAAGCTCAGCCGAATACAACGGTAACGGAAAAAACATCTCCATCCACTCCATCGGCGAAAACAACTACCGAAAAGAACAATACAACGGCTCCTGCTACTTCCAAAACAGGATCTTCATTAAAAGCGTACGAACAACAAGTAGTGGATTTGACGAATAAAGAAAGAGCAAAATATGGTTTACCACCATTAAAAGTAGATCCGACTTTAAGCAAAATGGCTCGCGACAAAGCCAATGACATGGCTGTTAACCACTACTTCTCTCATACGAGTCCAACATATGGATCTCCATTTGATATGATGAAACAATATGGAATCCAGTTTACAGCCGCAGGTGAAAATATTGCAGAAGGTCAACGCACTCCGGAAGAAGTGGTCAATGGTTGGATGAACAGTGAAGGTCATCGTGCGAATATCTTAAATAAAGACTACACTCATATCGGAGTTGGGTATGTAGAAAACGGAAATATTTGGACGCAAGAATTTATTAAAAAATAAATTCTTGAAGAGAGGTTTGGAAGAATCGTCAAAAAGTGAAAGAGAGGGTCCGGAAATCATTCATTTAAATGATTTCCGGACCTTCCTTTTTTCTTATTATCAACCCCAGTTCTAAGAAAATAGGATTAAATTTGCATAATTTTTTTTCTCCGCTTACTATAATGATGAGAGAAGAAAATGATATATTGGGGCGAGGGGAAGGAATGAACAAAAAAACTGCATTGATTACGGGAGCGGCTAAAGGAATTGGAAAACGTACGGCCTACGCTTTAGCGCAGGCAGGCTTTAATATGACCATCAATTATTGTTCCAGCCGGCATGAAGCTGAACAATTGGCTAATGAATTACAGGAGAAGTTTGGCGTATCAACGATTGTTGTCAGCGGTGATATTACAAAGCCGGAAGATTGCCGTCAGATTGTGGCACGAACGGAAGAGCAGTTTGGCAGTGTGGATGTTTTGATCCATAACGCCGGTCCTTTTATCAAAAAGCGAAAAAAGATGGAAGAATATGATGATAGTGAATGGCAATACATAGTGAATGGAAATTTGAACAGCGCGTTTTACTTATCTAAGCTGACTCTTCCTGGAATGAGAAAGAAACATTGGGGGAGGATCATCACATTTGGCTTCGATAGGATAGAGACCGCGCCCGGTTGGATTTATCGCTCGGCGTTTGCCGCTTCGAAAACAGGGCTTGCTTCTCTGACACGAACGATTGCTCTGGAAGAAGCGGAAAACGGCATAACGGCCAATATGATTTGTCCGGGAGATATTACGGGCGATTGGAAAGAAAAAGAGATTCATGAGGCAATGGGCGTAAAGGATGATACAGTTCCTGTTGGTCGTCCAGGCACGGGGGAGGATATAGCGAGGATGGTCGCTTTTTTATGTTCAGAGCAGTCTGATTTTATAACAGGTGCGATCATTCCTGTAACGGGAGGAAAAGACGTATTGGGAAAAGTATTTTATGAGTAGAAAACCAAGAAAGGAACGTACAACGGGAATATCGTTTCAAAGAAAATGGCAAAGACGCAGACCGAGTCAGGATCTGCTTCTTTGCCATTTTGCTTGTGGAGAATAGATTTTCTTTTGCACATAAACAAGACGTGTGAACAAGGTGACAGCGCCAAATGCAAGCCCTGTAATTAACCCGATCCAGTAGCCAAAAGCTTGAAGGTCCGTTGTCTTTGCCAGCAGGAACCCTAATGGGAGGCCAATAATCCAGTAAGAAACGAGTGCCATGATAAAACTAAGATTGACATCTTTATATCCGCGCAATGCGCCTTGCACCGGAGCTTGAATGGCGTCTGAAAGCTGAAAGAATGCTGCAAAAGCTAGAAACTGAGTAGTTTGTTGAATGACCGCTGGCTCATGTGAATACAGCAATGCAATTTTATCCCGAAAGATAAACAACGTCACACCGGATATAATCGATAGAGTTACAGCAGTAAAAATTCCAAGACGGCTGTACTGCTCCGCATCATGGAAGCGATCGGCTCCAACTTCAAATCCTACTACGATTGTAAGCGTCATAGAGATGCTCAGTGGGACCATATACAACAACGATGCAAAATTATTGGCAGCCTGGTGAGCTGCAATGGTGACAGAACTGTATTCACTCATCATCAGCGTGACGGCAGAAAAAATACTGGTTTCGAAAAAAATGGATAACCCAATAGGCAACCCAATTTTACAAAACTCTTTCCATTTTGGAAATGAAATGCTTGGGAGTCGACGAAAAACATTGTACGTGGAAAAAGGCGGCCGTTTATGGATGATGACCGCGGCAATGATCGTGATCAACCAATAAGTAACGGCCGTTGCGTACCCGGAGCCCACTCCCCCCAAGGCGGGAAAGCCTCCTTTTCCGTAGATAAAGAGATAGTTAAAAAACACATTAATGGGCAGCGCAAGCAGCGTAATCACCATGGAAACCTTTGTTTTCCCTAGAGAATCGATAAAACTGCGGAGTACATTGTAAACAAAGAGCGGAATGATTCCGAAAGAAAGGGCGATCAAATATTTTTCTGCTACCATCCGTACCCGGCTCTCTAAATTCATTCCATTTAGTATAGGATCAAGGGCAAAACTGCCGACGATGATGATGGATATGCCTAAGGCGATGGCTATGTAAACTCCTTGAATGATGGTAAAAGTAACTTCTTTCGCGTTTTTGGCCCCCAAAAATTGGGCGGTAATCGGGGTAATAGATAATAAAATTCCACCTAGTCCAGTGTATATTGGAACCCATATCGAGGACCCTATTGCGACTCCTGCAAGATCGCTGGAAGAATAGCGGCCCGACATCATCGTATCAAAAAAGTTCATCGAATAAATGCCGATTTGCGTCACAAAAATAGGGATTAAGATCATCAAAAATTGTTTATATTTTTCTTTGAGGCTGTGCGTCTCTTTCATTGCTGCATTCCTCCAACTCCAACGATTTTCCCGATTTTGATGCAAGGACCGTACAATACGATTATATGAAATAAAGCGCTGATGACAGCTTAGAAAATGCACTAGTCCGAACATTTTTAAAGAGAAAATCTATGAATCATTCATTCTATAGGTACTCTAACCGTCTATTTTTTCTCAAAATAGACTGTTTTTTGACGTGTTGGCGTCCATAATAGTCTATTCAATATGATGAAAAAACTCATCTTTTTTGAGACAAAGAATGCGGCCGGGAATATCCCCGCCCGCATTCTTTAGGCGTTCATCGCTTCCTCATTATCATCATGGGATTGTTGCCGCAACAAATGCAAAGTGTAAAGGTCTTTTGTAATTTCAAATAAATCATAGACGGGTGCTTCTTTATTAATGGATTGATACAGATGAGGACGAGTTTCATTTGCTTTAAGCGCATACGGCAATTTTTCGGCGGCTTTCAGGGAACGGATATTTTGCTTGCGAATTCTCATATAAATGGTTTCAATTCCTAGTTGATAAAATAATTCTTGAAAGAAAGCATCTTTTGCTAAACGATTATATCCTTTTCCGTGATATGGCTTTCCGAGCCATGTGCCTAAAAACCCGGAGTGGTTTTCAATATCATATAAATTGATCGTACCAATGGGGTTTCCCCATTCGTCAAGAATTGTTCTGGATATGAGTTCGCCGCGCTCCTCTGCTTCCATCATTTGTTTGGTTAAAAATAAAAACTCTTCTTGTGAATAAGCTTTATGGCGAACAAACGGGAAGACATCTGGATGCTTCATCAATTCAAAAAGTAATGGGGCTTCCTGCAGGTCTCTTTTCTTTAACAAGTAAAATCCCTCCTCAAGAGGGCAGAAGTCAGGAAAATCGATTCTTCCACCCTCGAAATTTTTCATAAACTTCATAAAAAATTTCGGGGTGGGAATCGAACCCACTAGAACCAGTCAAGACTGGTGGCGCACCATTTGCCTTCCCTAAAACTTGCTTTTTGAAATGAGAAATCATCTCTCATGATATGGCCTATTCGTTGAAACTGGCTTTATCTTCCGTTCACAAAAGCATAAACGGCATGTGTCCGGAATGACATTAGCAAGCTGATTGTATATTACAAAAATAAATTGTATTTGAAAATAGTCATTTTGTTAAGTTTTTATGTCCATTTTATAAATTTTTATTGTTTTCAGTCTTTCGTTCGTTCTTTTTTATGGTTTTGATCATACAAGAACATAGGGGTGCAAGGCAAGAAATGAACACTTGGAAATCATGAATTTTTATCTAAAGAGCAAGCTATAATGGGGGCAGCGAAAGAATATCGACATGACGGTTTTAAATAGTGTTTCTCTACTCCTGTATTAGCCTGTCACCTAAAACTGGCCGGTCGTTCCATAACCGGAACGAATTCGTATTGATACGGGTGAATAAATTTTATTAAAAAACCTTCCATAAAAAGCGCCCCCGGGTATTTCAGCGGAGAACAACGAATGATTCCGGGGGCACAGCAACTCGAAGCTAATTGATTTTCGTTGAACTTGCAAAAGTATGAAAAGATGAATCTCACTTTCGCTTTTTTTCGTTGCGACTGCCGTATGAAAAAAGGCTTCTATGAACGTTTTTTCTGTTTGAAAGTTTTCCATCCTAAATAGAGGACCAAACTGATTACGGCCAAAATCGCAATCGGGGTCACATATTTTCCGGCAACGGATTTCACTGCTTCCCAGTGGGTGCCAAGCTGCATTCCTAAAAGCATGAACAATATAGTCCACGGTATCATGGCAGCTAATGTGTAAAGCAAAAATAATCGCAATGACATTTTGGAAAATCCGGCCGGCAAAGAGATGGCATGACGCACTACGGGTATAAATCGAGCTGTGAAAATCACGAAAGGCCCGTATTTGTTAAACCATCGTTCCGAAGCATCTATATGAGATTCTTTGATGAATAAATATTTTCCGTATTTTTGAAAAAATGGTCTTCCTGCATATTTACCTAACCAGTATAGAAAAATTTGGGCAATCGTCCCGCCGATTACACCTGCTATGAAGGCACCAACAAACGACAATTTTCCTTGGGAGACTAAAAATCCTCCATAGCTTAAAACAATTTCGCTTGGAATAATTTCGATCATCAATGCTAGAGCGATTCCAAAGTAGCCAAGATTACCTAAAAAAGTAATGAGCTGATGAGTAAACTGTTCCATTCTTTCTCTCCTCTGTAAAACTTTCATATACTGCCACAATAAATTATAATACTTACCATTCAATCATAATAGTAAAAAATAAAAAAGGCGAAAAAAGACGGAAACAGTTTGATTATGATTACAATATTCCAACCGCTAACCGTTGGAATGGTTTTAATCAATAGTAGTTTTTCCTCATTTTTCTGCACTCTTAAAAAAGCTTGTTTACGAACAAAGCCCCATTCGAACGGGGCAACTTGCATACATAAAGGAAACGATGGAGGGAACGCTAAAAAAGATTCCAGTTCGTCATTTGTCAATCCGAACGATGAGCAATGGAGCTATCAATCGGAATGAAGCAATCGAGGCAGACGGACGGATAAAGAAAAAACGGACTTGATCGTTGGATAAAGCTGTGATAGCCATCAACGTTCATTCAAGTTGCTTGCAATTATACTTGGAGAATGATAAAATTTTTATCAAAATCAAAAGTACATGGAATGTTTATACATTATCATAGCCGAAACGCCTTTTGATTAAGTAGGATATGAGCAAGGAGAAAAATTTCATATTTTCCTTCGGGGCAGGGTGAAATTCCCGACCGGCGGTGATGAACATGATGTTCAAAGCCCGTGACCCGTGCGCCTTTTCGGTGTACGGTGGATTTGGTGAAATTCCAAAGCCGACAGTGAAAGTCTGGATGGGAGAAGGAGGAAGCGTTAAAAAAGGAGTATTTTAACGCTTATTTCGCAATGAATTTAAAAGGCCCCGCAATTTTTGCGGGGCTTTTCAATTGGAAATTCCTTACTTCACAAAATTCATGTTGGACAAGGTAGGATCATTATTCTGCTCGCTTCTTTTTGACAAGCAAATAGACGGCTATTCTGAAATATGAGGAGGGTTGCTCCCCAAATGCTGAAAGAAGACTATATGAAATTCGCGTTGAAATTGGCGGAGAGTGTAAACGGCCAGACATCCCCCAATCCTCCTGTAGGCAGCGTGGTTGTGAAAGAAGGTCGAATCATCGGGATGGGCGCTCATTTAAAAGCAGGCGAACGCCATGCTGAACGGATCGCCTTGGATATGGCAGGATCCGAAGCGGAAGGCGCCGATGTGTACGTAACTTTGGAGCCTTGCTCCCACTACGGCAAAACGCCCCCGTGCGCAGATTATTTAATTGAAAAGCGTGTAAAAAGGGTTTTTGTCGCTACTCTGGATCCAAACCCGCTCGTTGCAGGAAAAGGGATTCAAAAGCTAAAAGATGCCGGAATTGAAGTAGAAACAGGCATTTGCGGTCTGGAAGCCAAACAGTTATATAGGCCATTTTTCCATTTTATTCAAACCAAAACCCCGTTTGTCACTATTAAAACAGCCGTCACGGCAGATGGGAAGATTGCAACTGCTGCTCACGACAGCAAATGGATCACAAGCGAGCAATCCCGCCAGGATGTTCATCTTCTTAGAAAAAATCATGATGCTATCCTTGTCGGCATCCATACCGTTCTTCATGACAATCCCCTCCTTACCGTTCGATTGCCCCAAGGTGAAAAGAATCCTATACGCGTCATTTTAGACACCCACTTGCGTATTCCAAATGATGCAAATGTTATAACCAATAAAGACAGCGAAACGATAGTGGTTTGTGGCTGTAATGCTTCCGAGAAAAAAGAACTTGATCTAATCCGTTTAGGTGTTACGGTCATAAGGCAAAAAAGCCAAGATGTTTCTATTGCCGAATTGCTTCAGGAGCTGGGCAGACGCGGAATCATGACGCTTCTGGTTGAAGGCGGTTCAGAGGTCAATGGATCTTTTCTTCAAGAAAAGGCTTTTCAGCGATTGATTTTATACATGGCCCCAAAATTGATTGGCGGTAGAGAAGCTCTTACATCGTTTTCTGGAAAAGGAGTAGAAAAGATAGCGGATTCCCTTCCGTTAACTTTTGAGAAAGTAGAAATGGTAGGCCCGGATGTGAAAATAACCGCATCGGTCAAAGAATAGAAAAGGTTTGAACGAAATTCCATTATGGTTCAAAAGGAGGGACGTAAGTGTTTACAGGGATCGTAGAGGAAATAGGCGTTGTTGAACAAGTGTTAAAAGGCAGTCAGTCTTTGGAGCTATTGATTCGAGCAGAGAAGATTGTAGAGGACGTACATCTTGGCGACAGCATTTCGGTGAATGGAGTTTGTTTAACCGTAACATCATTCAGCGATACAACGTTTTCGGCTGATGTGATGCCGGAGACATTCCGCGATACTTCGCTTCGACAGCTTGTTCCCGGCAGCAAGGTGAATCTGGAGAGAGCCATGCCGGCAAACGGCAGATTTGGCGGACATTTTGTCAGCGGACATGTGGACGGTGTGGGAACGATTGTTTCAATACAGCCGGTCGATAATGCCCTGTATATGACCATTTCAGCGCCGCCGGAGCTTTCGCGCTATTTTATGAAGAAAGGATCGGTTGCGATAGACGGCACCTCACTCACCATTTTTCGCACAGGGAATGGATTATTGACCATCTCTCTCATTCCCCATACACAAGAAGAGACGATTTTAGCGTCCAAAAAAGTAGGGGATCTCGTGAATATAGAATGCGATATGTTAGCCAAGTATGTGGATCATTTGATGAGCATGGGATCGCGTTCATCAGAATCTAGAATTTCTCTGGATTTTTTGAAAGAAAACGGCTTCGCCGATTAAAGAAAGGGTGATTGAGTATGTTCGCTTCCATTGAAGAAGCTGTGGAGGATTTAAAGGCAGGAAAGGTAATCATTGTCGTGGACGATGAAGATCGAGAAAACGAAGGCGATTTTATTGGATTAGGGGAAAAAGCAACGCCGGAAATGATTAATTTTATGGCAAAAGAAGGCCGGGGCCTGATTTGCGTTCCGATTTCGGAAGAAAAAGCTCGCCAGCTTGAGCTGAAAATGATGACCAATCAAAACACGGATTCGCTCGGAACGGCGTTTACCGTCAGCATCGATCATATCAGCACCCGAACAGGAATCAGCGCATTTGAACGTGCCAAAACCGTTCAGGAGATTGTGAACGATGACACGACACAATATGATTTTAAAAAACCCGGCCACATCTTTCCGTTGATTGCAAAAGAAGGCGGTGTCTTAAAACGGGCTGGCCATACGGAAGCCGCTGTAGATTTGGCAAAATTGGCAGGAGCGAAACCCGTTGGAGTCATCTGCGAGATAATGAATGAAGATGGCACGATGGCAAGAGTGCCGCAGTTAAAAGAAATCGCTGAACGATTTTCTTTAAAGATGATTACGATACAAGATTTGATTGAATATCGGCGCAAACAAGAAAAACTGATTAAAAGAGAAGTGGAAATCGAGCTCCCAACGCATTTTGGCCATTTCCGAGCCGTCGGCTATTCGGAAGTGCTCACAGGGAAAGAACATGTGGCGCTCGTAAAAGGAGATATCGACAACGGAGAGCCCGTACTTGTGAGAGTTCATTCTGAATGTTTAACGGGCGATGTATTCGGTTCTTATCGCTGCGATTGCGGTCCCCAGCTTGCCGCTGCCCTTGAACAAATTGAAAAAGAAGGTCGAGGCGTCCTTTTGTATATGAGACAGGAAGGAAGAGGAATTGGCCTTCTCAATAAATTGAAAGCCTACAAGCTTCAAGAACAAGGTTTTGACACAGTAGAGGCAAACCATAAATTGGGATTTCCGGCTGATTTGCGCGATTACGGGATCGGAGCGCAAATTTTACGAGATTTAGGTGTGACGAAAATGCGTCTAATGACGAATAATCCGAAGAAAATTGCGGGATTAAAAGGCTATGGATTGGAAATAGTCGAGCGGGTGCCGATTGAAATGCCGCCGAAGAAAGAAAACGAAGCGTATTTGCGGACAAAAATGGAAAAAATGGGCCACCTGCTTCATATATAATCGTTGTGATACAGATAAATAAAGAGGAGGAACTATTATGGCAAAAGTATTAGAAGGAAATTTAGTAGGAACTGGATTAAAAATCGGAATCGTCGTATCTCGTTTTAATGAATTTATAACAAGTAAGTTAGTAAGCGGAGCTGAAGATGCTCTTGTGCGCCATGGTGTAAATCGAGATGATATTGAGGTTGCGTGGGTGCCTGGAGCATTTGAAATCCCATTAATCGCCAAAAAAATGGCGGAATCCGGTCGTTATGACGCCGTTATTGCTTTAGGTACCGTCATTCGCGGGGCTACTGCTCATTTTGATTATGTCAGCAGTGAAGCGACGAAAGGAGTAGCGCAGGCAAGTTTACAAACAGAAGTTCCGGTTATTTTTGGCATTTTAACCACTGAAACCATCGAACAAGCCATTGAAAGAGCAGGAACGAAAGCAGGAAACAAAGGTGCAGAAGCAGCTGTAAGTGCCATTGAAATGGCTAATCTGTTGAAACAATTAAATCAATAACTGATCGAGTGTATGCAAGCGGCGAAGAAACCATTTCTTTTTCACATGAAAAAGCCAGCTCCAAACAAGTTTCTTCGCCGAAATTCTCAATTGCCCTTCTTGATTGTTTGTAATATGATAATTTTATTAACCTAGAATAGGGAGGGGTTCGGAGTGAAGTTGAAATTTACGAAATGCCATGGATCCGGCAATGATTTTCTGTTGATAGACGAAGAGGAGCTGGACTATTCCTTTACAGATAAAGATCGTCAAAATTTGGCCATCGCTTTATGCGACCGTTCAAGCGGCATCGGTGCGGACGGCATCTTATTTGTCCTCCCAAGCGAGAAAGCTGATGCAAAAATGCGCATTTTTAATGCTGATGGTTCGGAAGCTTCTATGTGCGGAAACGGTTTGCGTTGTGTAGGGCGTTATGTATGTGAACGGTTAGGAAAAGATAACATTGTCGTAGAGACGATGAAAGCGGATCTTCATGTTCAAAAGAGCGAACCGATTTTTGGCGACATTCCCACTTATACAGTGGAAATTTCACCCGTCTTGTTTCAATTGGACGCATTGCCAATGAACATCGATAGGGAAACATTGATGAATGAAAAAATCCCTCAATTGTCCGATCAATTGATGTTTTCCGCCGTGGCAGTGCCGAATCCGCACTTAATCAGCGTGGTGGATACGGAACACCTTTTCACAAATGAACAAAAGCAAATTGCTGAATATGTAAACGGACCAAATGATCTCTTCCCGGATGGGGTGAATGTCAGTTTCGTAAAACCGTTGGAAAAAGGTACGATTTATGTTCGTACATATGAACGGGGTGTCGGCTTTACAAATGCTTGCGGCACGGCCATGTCAGCTTCCACTTTGATCACATGTCTGCTTGGCTACAATGAGAAGGAATCGGAAATTCAGGTCTATAACCCCGGAGGAAAAGTTCGTTGTGCCGTTCATCAAAAAAGCAACGGCGATTACTATATGGATTTAATCGGAAATGCCACTTATTTATATCATGCCGAGATTGACTTGGACGTCAAGAAACCGGAAACTTTTACATGGATCCATAAAACCGAATTAGGGGAACAACAGCAGTACGAAGAGCTGGAACAGCACGCCAAAGACTATCTCTCTCAGTTTTTGAAAGTGGAAATATAAAAAAGAGTAAAGGGGCCGCCCCATTAGTCAGTAAAATGACTCGGGGGGCACCCTTTTTTCATGTAAGCTTTCTATCGAACGTTGTGGGATATATGCGAAATTCACTCGCTTTCCGCAGGCAATCCATGAGCCTTCTCGCTTACCCCCGCAAAAAGGTCTCACCTGACTCAGCTTTTACTAGCAGGAGGCTCGCTTAATTCCCAATTATCACAGTGTAAAAGCATCGTCTTTTCCATAATGATGTAAGCGCACCTTAATACTGTGTTTGTTTCCGAAAGAAGGAATCCGACGAGAAAATAATTTTTTTATTTGGTCGGTTTTTCTTGATTAAAAGGTCTTTTTTTGTATGAAAATCAATCGTTTCCTAATCAGCAATTGGAATTTCTGGCTTGTCCTTTTTGTATAAGCCAGTCTTTTTAATCCAGTTGAGGCAATGCGTTGATAATTTCGGCAAAAGGTTGATCGACTTTGGCTTCGAAAAAGGAGGCAAATGGACATAAAGTTGTTTCCATTCGTTTCAATACCCAATCGATCGTGCATTGGCTTGGTGTGAATTGATCGAGTTCTTCCCAGTATAAAGGACAAGCGACAAGACCTTTATCGTTTCCTCTGGCTGAATAAGGTGCAATGATTGTTTTTCCTTGTCGATATTGAACGTAATCGATGTACAAGCGTCTGCCTCTTTTTTTCTTTAAACGTTCGATTGTGAACATTTCCGGTTTTTTCGATACGAGGTAGCGGGCAATTAGTTCCGTAAACGATCCCGTTTCGGCAAATGTAAATGTCTCCGGAAGCGGTATATATACTTGCAGACCTTTATTTCCTGAAAATTTGACAAACGTTTTCAAGTTTAGTTGATCAAAAATTTCTTTCATATCTTTTGCAGCCTGAACGGCCAATGAAAACTCTTTTGGACTAGGAGGGTCCAGATCAAAAACAATTTCGCTGACATAGGAGGAATGGATGGAATGAAAGGGGACATGAAATTCAATGGCCAATTGATTGCCGAGCCAAATCAGTGTTTCCAGGGAATTGCAAACAATATAATCGATTCCGTCCATTTTCTTCGTTTCGACAAAATCCGGTGCATAGTCCGGGCAGTTTTTTTGAAAAAAAGCTTCGTCCTCTACTCCATGTGGATATCGGATCACCGTTAATGCTCTATCCTTTAAGAAAGGGAGCATTCTTGGAGCCATTTTCCGCAAGTAGGAAAGGTAATCGAGTTTTGTATAACCGCAAGCGGGCCATATGGGTTTCAATGGGTGGGTGATCTCCACTTGCTCAGGAATATGGAGGCTATCGAGGCGAAATTGTTCCCATGTACATTCCTCAGGTGTGGTGGAAAATAAAAATTGATGAAAATAAGGTTCTCTCAAGCCCTCTTTTTGCCACTCTAAATAAAATAACTCTACACAAATTCCCGGCTTTATATAATATACGTCTTCTTTTTTCTCGAAAGCGTTTTGACGAATAATTTGATTTAAGGCTTGTTTTTCTTTTTTCGGAATTCCCGCTTGAAAAAGGCCGATAGGAAAAATGTTTTTATCCTTGTAAACAGCTATATCATAGTAGCCGTTCGCTTCATGAAAAGCCGTCACGAAGCAACGGGCTTTCTTCCAGTTTTTGATTTTGATCCAGTTTCCGGACCTTTTTCCTTCCCATATAGACTGCTCTTTTTTTGCTACAATCCCTTCTCCAAAATGGAGAGATACAAAATCTTTTAAGGTCGACAATTCACGGAATGATGGTATCATTTGAATTCTCGATTCGGCAGAAGGTTTCGGAGACAAGCTCCAACCGAAAGATTCGAATACTCGATAAAGTTGTTCTTTCCGTTTTTCAAAAGGTTGGCTTTTTATGGATTGTCCTTTTATTTCCAATAGATCAAAAACGAGGTATGTACAAGGGAAAAAGGATGCTTTTTCCGCTATTTTAGAAGGGGACCGCATTCGACCTCTTGTTTGCACGACAGAAAAATTGGATTTACCCTCCGATTGTAATGCGGCCAATTCCCCATCGAACACGAGTGGCAAAAATGAAGAAGCCTTTTTTTGAAACGGCTTCAAAAAATTTTCGATTTCGGGAAATAAGGGCAAAATATTTTGACCGTTACGACTGAGAAGCTGAACGGTTTCTTTCGTCCATATTAATTGGGCGCGAAAGCCATCATATTTTGTTTCATAAAGCCAGTTGCCTTTTTCGGGAAAAGTCATTTTTAGTTCAGGCATCATGAATTGCATGTGTCTTGCCCCTTTCTTGTCTATTTGTATCTTTTGAACGGCCGTTGTTTTTATACATAGCAAAAGTTAAAATGAATAACGTTTAAACGGCGGCGAAAAATAATAAAAAACGAAAAGAGGGTTTGTATGCATACAATTTGGAAAGGGAGCATCAGCTTCGGACTCGTGAATATCCCGATTAAATTGCACGCCGCGACTGAAGATAAAGATATTTCGTTAAGATCTTTGCATAAGGTGTGTCATACTCCAATTAAATATGAAAAAGTTTGTCCAGTCTGTGAAACGGAATTGAAACCAGAGGATATTGTCAAAGGATATGAAGTGGCCAAAGGAAAATTTGTCGTGTTAGAAGATCATGAACTGGAAGAATTAAAAAAGCAAACGGAGGAAAAAGCCGTTGAAATTATTGATTTCATCCAACTAAGTGACATAGATCCCATTTATTTTAATAAAAGTTATTATATGTCTCCCAATGAAGGGGGAGCAAAAGCGTATACGCTGCTTCGAAAAGCTCTTTTGGAATCGGAAAAAGCGGGGCTGGCTAAAATTGTGATGCGTTCTAAAGAACAATTGGCCGTCATTAGAGTTTATAATCATACATTGCTCATGGAGACGATCCACTATCCAGATGAAGTTCGAAATGCGGAGGAAGTTCCGAACGTTCCGGTCAAAGACAACATTACAAAAAAAGAGCTTGATACCGCTCTTTTACTGATTGATCAGTTGACAACTCCATTTGAGCCGGAAAAGTATGAAGACGAGTATCGCAACCGTTTGATGGAATTGATCGAATCAAAGCGGACAGGAGAAGACTTGGTTACACCAACTACTAAAGAACCAAGAGGGAATGTCACCGACTTGATGGCCGCGCTTCAAGCGTCGATCGACCGAACGAAACCGAAGACAGCTACGCCAAAACGGAAAAGAGCGGCGGCGAAAAAGAAAGCGTAGCTAGTCGTATAAATATGGGGGAACGTAAAGATGAATCAAAGAGAGAGAAACCGATCAGCGGCTTATTTTATTACCATAACTGTTTTGTTTCTCTTTTCCGTTTGGACATTTATTGAAATTGTGGACGAACTGAAAAGACATAAAATCGAACATTTTGATACGGCTATTATCACCTTTGTGCAATCGTGGATTTCGCCTGATTTAACGGCTTTTATGAAAGGTATCACATTTTTTGGATCGGCCAAATGGATTACAACATGCGTTATCGTGGTCAGCTTGTTGTTATGGCTGAAAAAAGAAAGGCTTTACGCTTTGTTTTTCGCTCTAACCGTTTCATTAGGGACTGCATTTAACCATTTATTAAAACAAATATTTGAAAGAAAACGACCAGATATTCAGCCGTTGATTCATGAAAAAGGATTTAGCTTCCCAAGCGGCCATTCCATGGCTTCTTTTGTGATGTACGGGGCGCTTGCTTTTTTGCTGTTTGAACTTTTGGAGCATAGACCTGCGAAACGGTTTGGAGCGGTTATGGCCTCCTTGTTTATTCTGCTGGTCGGACTAAGCAGAATTTATTTAGGCGTCCATTATCCTAGCGATGTAATTGGAGGATATGCAGCCGCTGCCATTTGGCTGATCTTTTCTTTGTTTATTTTTCATTTAGTAGAATTTATCGTAAAGAAAAAATTTCATAAAAGGCCTTCGGATCGTGAGTAATGGAAAGGTGGAGCATGATTGGAAAGTGAAAGCTAATCTTACATTTTGCTAGATAATATGATATAGTGATGATAGAATTGAATTTATTTTCATTTACACTGGGGGAGCCAAAAATTGGTTTGGCTGAGAGTAAGGCCCGTAAAGCCTTTAACCCTTTAAACCTGATCTGGGTGATGCCAGCGTAGGGAAGTGCTTCTTGTGACGAAAACTTATTGATGTTGTTTTCGTTATTTGAAAAATAAGACCCGGACCCCAGTGTTTTGCGCTGGGGCTTTTTGCTGGCTTGTAAAAACGATTGTGAATGTACTGGAGGCGTTCAAATTGAAAACTGCATTAACCATTGCCGGCTCTGATTCAGGTGGAGGAGCAGGAATTCAAGCCGATCTTAAAACGTTTTCCGCACTTGGAGTATACGGCATGTCGGTCATTACAGCTGTGACGGCACAAAATACGAAGGAAGTTCGATCGGTTCAAAATATTGATGTAGAAGTGATTCAAGATCAAATAGAAGCGGTTTTGGATGATTTGCCGGTAGATGGGATCAAAATTGGGATGTTGTCTACAGAAGAGATTATCAAAACCGTCTCTAAATGCCTGAAAGAGGTTCGCAATATTCCGATTGTATTAGATCCGGTGATGATATCCAAAAGCGGGCATCCTTTATTAAGAGACGATGCTGTCTCCGCGTTAATTCAATTTTTGCTCCCGCTCAGCTATATCATCACACCCAATCTTCCAGAAGCAGAAGTGTTGGCGAATATGAAAATTACGGATCAAGACGATATGGTGAAAGCGGCTGAAATCATTCTGGAGAAAGGTCCAAAGTATGTTTTGGTGAAAGGCGGGCATTTGGAAGGAGAAGCAGCTGACCTTTTCTATGATGGTGAACAATATCGATGGATAAAAGGAGAACGGATTCAAACGAAAAACACCCATGGGACAGGCTGTACATTGTCATCTGCGATATGCGCTTTCTTGGCTCGAGGTGAACAGCCTTTTACGGCAGTTGAAAAGGCCAAAGATTATATTACGACCGCCATTCGCCACAGCCTGGAAATAGGCGGGGGGCACGGACCAACCCACCATTTTTATGATTTATATCAAAAAGCTGGATTATTATAGAACTCTGCAGAGGAGAAGTGATGGACGATGAAAGAAGAAATCGCAGCATTAATGGAGCAAGTTCGATCGAAAAATCCGCTTGTTCACCATATTACGAATACCGTCACGATCAATGATTGTGCGAATGTGACGCTGGCCATTGGCGGATCACCTGTTATGGCCGATTCCCCAGAGGAAGCGGCTTCTATGGTTAAGCTTGCTCAGGCGTTGGTGATCAATATGGGAACGTTGACAGAATCTACTTTTACCGCCATGGTGCGTGCATCACAAGAAGCCAATCGTCGGCAAATTCCCGTTGTATTAGATCCGGTTGGAGTCGGAGCGACGTCGTTTCGCAATGAAAAAGCAAAAGAATTTTTGCAAACAGTCGATCCGCAAATTGTCCGCGGGAATGCGAGCGAAATTTCCTCATTGATAGGCGAAGAAGCGCAGACAAGGGGAGTCGATGCCGGGAACGTTAACGAAGATCTTGCTCTCTTAGCTTCACGGGCGGCAAAGCTGTTAAAGGCAGTAGTTGTCGTCAGCGGTCCAGTGGATTACATCTCAGACGGAAATCGGACAATTGGGATTCAAAATGGTCATCCGATTTTAACAAAGGTGACGGGAACGGGCTGTATGGCTACTTCTTTAATCGGAAATTTTGCCGGAGCAACGAACGACTACTTTTACGCGGCGATTGCCGGGATTTCAGTGATGGGAATCGCAGGAGAGTTGGCATACCGCTCTTTTGGTGAATCACCGGTGGGTACTGGAAGCTTTCATATTCGCTTAATCGATGAAGTTTCTTTTATGAACAGCCGTACTTGGCAGAAAGAAGTGAACTTTGTTGAAGTTTAATGTCAAACAGGCGCTTTCTTTATATCTGGTGACCAGTGAATCAATGGAATTGGAGGAATTATTGAATAAAGTTGAAGCGGCCATTCAAGGCGGTGTGACGATGGTGCAGCTGCGAGAAAAACAATCGTCAGGCAAGCTTTTTTTGAAAAAGGCGCTTGCCTTGAAGTCGCTGACAGAAAAATATGAGATTCCGCTTGTTATCAATGACAGGGTCGATATTGCGCTGGCTGCGGGAGCGGATGGTGTTCATGTCGGACAAAGCGATCTGCCGGCAGCCTATGTGAAAAAAATCGTTCCGCCTTCCATGTTCGTAGGGGTTTCTTGCAGCACCGTAGAGGAAGCAAAAGAAGCCGAAAAACAAGGAGCCGATTATTTAGGAGTAGGTGCTGTTTTTCCGACTAATAGCAAAAAAGACGCGGAACGGTTGGAAAGCGGAATGCTGGAATCCATAGTGGAGAGTGTGAACATCCCCGTTGTTGCCATTGGCGGAATAAACCTGGAGAATGTTCAGCAGTTAAGCCATACAGGTATCGACGGAATAGCTGTTGTTTCAGCTATTCTTTCCAACAACAATCCAAAACTGGCAGCAGAAATGCTAAAAAGCGCACGTCTAAAAGGATAAACTGGCAGTTGAATAGGAGAAAAACCCGTGCAGAAAACGAATGGCACGGGTTTTTCTATGTGCATTTGGCCTAAATGCAGCCCGTTAACAAGAATAGAGAAACGACTCTTGAATTCTTTTAAATTTTTGTTAGCAAAATGAACATAATGAACATCATTTAATACATACAATGTTAAAAACGAACAAAATGATAAAGGATAGATTTAGATGTTGCCAAAAGAGCGTCGTCGTTGGATTGAACTAGAGATTATGAATCAAGGAAAAGTCGATATTGAAAAATTATCAAAACAATTAAATGTTTCCGCTATGACCATTCGAAGAGATTTATCCGAATTGGAGAAGGAGGGGAAGGTTGTAAGAATTCATGGAGGTGCCATTTATCCAAAGTCTTTAATTCAAGAAACTCCCTATATAGAAAAGAAGGGCAAAAATATCAGACAAAAGAAAGCGATTGCGCGCAGAGCCCTTGAATTCATTCCAAAACGGGCCAATATTATTTTAGATTCAGGGACGACGACGATGGAGATGGCGAAACTGTTAAAAGACAGGGATGACTTGACCATCATTACAAATGATATCAAAATTGCGGCTAAATTAACGGAAAGTAGATTGAAAGTAATCGTTACCGGAGGAGAGCTTCAAAACAATGTCGGTACTTTATATGGGTGGCCTACGGAAGAATTTTTAAAAAACATTCATGCGGATATCTTTTTTTTAGGCGCCCATGCCGTGGATATTGAGTCAGGGGTAACAGCCCCAACCTTTCAAAAATCATTCGTCAAAAGACTGATGATTCAAGCGGCGGAAACTACTTGGCTACTCGTAGATTCTAGTAAATTCAATCAAAAAGCTTTTTCGTTCGTTTGTGATCTCTCCATATTGGAAGGAATCATTACAGATTCTGGATTGAGTAAAGAAGAAAAAAACCGTTATGAAGAATATGTAACGATTTGTAGTGTGGATGAGGATTAGCTCCAAAAAGATTGAAAGTGAAGAATACGAATAATGCCCAGAAGGTGTTATATGAAACGGAAAAATGAGACAAATGGAAACCATATTTATATGTAAATAGGTGTTAACAATGATGAAAAAGTGTTGCGAAGAGATCATGTAACCGGGGAAGAAGGGAGGATAGGAAAGTGAAGGTAGGAGTTATTGCGGATGATTTGACAGGAGCCAATGCAACTGGAGTGAGATTAGCCAAACAGGGATTCAAAACAGCTACAGTTGTCCAAGACGCTCCCTATCAAAATTTCGATCAGTATGATGCTATTTGTATAGATACGGATAGTAGATATTCAACTAAGGAAATGGCTGAAAATCGTGTACGAAAAGCCGTGCAGATCCTAAAACAATGGAACGTTCAAGTATTTTGTAAAAGAATGGACAGCACCATTCGTGGAAATATTGGCGTCGAGATTGATACGGTTTTGAATGGATTGGGTGAACATTCGTTTGCTGTAGTCGTTCCTTCTTTCCCTGAATCAGGAAGAATAACGACCGGTGGATATTTACTTGTGAACGGCGTTCCTGTTCAAGAAACGGACGTGGCAAATGATCCGATCATGCCGGTTGATCAATCGTTTATTCCGGATGTCATAAAAAAGCAAAGTCATTATCCCATTTCTTTGATCAGTTTAAATACTGTTCTTTCCGGAGCAGAGATGATTGCAAAGGAATTACAAGAAAAAATAGAACAAGGATATCGAATTTTGGTAGTGGATGCAGTAAATGAGGAGCAGATTGAATCCATTGGTTTAGCGATGTCGAGGATTAAGGGGAAGAACATGATACCTGTTGATCCAGGACCTTTAACAGCTTTTTTTGCCCGACAATTATTACAACAAGAGGTTCATTCGAAAAAACTTTTAGCTGTTATCGGCAGTGTAACATCGTTAACGGAAAGGCAGCTTCATTATTTCTTATCTAAAACAAACGCTCATCCATTGTATGTACACCCCAAAAAATTAGCTAGTTTTTCTGACAGTTGGAAGGAAGAGGTAGATCGCGCCGTATCTGTCGGATTAGAGTTATTAGAAAAAGAAACTATTTTAGTGGTGACTACTTGCCAACCTGGTATTCAATTAATCGAATTGAAAACGCTATCTGAAATGGAACAAGTATCTGAGAGTGCCTTAGCAAAGCGAATTACGGATGGGCTTGCAGTTATAAGTCAGAAAATTATTAAAAAATCAAAAGGTTTGATAGCCGGGTGCTTTTCAAGCGGTGGAGATGTAACAGCCTCTCTTTGTGCTGTAGGCAGAGCGAATGGCATTGAGCTTGAAGAAGAAGTGCTGCCATTAACTTCATTTGGGTACTTTTCCGGAGGATATTTAGATGGTCTGCCAGTTGTAACAAAAGGCGGTATGATCGGGGATCAACGATCGATTTATAAAAGTTTAAGATTTTTACAAACGAAAATTGCTCAAAAAGGGAGTGTAAGAAATGTCAGCCAAAACTAAACACATTATTGCCATCCCGATGGGGGATGCAGCGGGAATTGGTCCGGAGATTACGGTAAAAGCTCTGAACAAACCAGAAATCTACGATGTTTGTTCTCCGCTTGTCATTGGTCACGCAAAAGTATTAGAAAATGCAATGGAGTTCGCCGATGTTTCTTTAAAAATCAATGTGATTCATGAACCTTCCAGTGGAAAATACGAATATGGAACGATAGATGTGATTTCGTTAGATAATTTGGATGTACAGACTCTTGAATTCGGAAAAGTGCAGGCTCAATGTGGGAAGGCAGCTTACGAATACATTGAAACGGCTGTGCAATTGGCCCTCGGCGGAAAAGTGTCAGCATTAGCGACAACGCCGATCAATAAAGAGTCTTTGAAAGCAGCGAATGTGCCGTTTATTGGGCATACAGAAATATTGGCTGCATTGGCAAATTCGGACGATCCACTAACCATGTTTGAAGTGAAAAACTTGCGGATCTTCTTTTTAACGAGACATCTATCATTAAAAGAGGCAATTGCTTCCATGACGAAAGAACGGATTGGTGATTATCTTATTCGCTGTGATAAAGCGTTGCAACGCTTAGGAGTAGAAAATCGAAAAATTGCGGTGGCTGCGTTAAATCCACACGGTGGAGAAAACGGTTTATTTGGAAGAGAAGAAATAGAGGAAATTATTCCGGGTATTCAAATTGCTGTTGATAAGGGGATCAATGCAGTGGGGCCCGTTCCGGCTGATTCTGTTTTTTATCAAGCGCTGCAAGGGAAATTTGATGCGGTGCTATCCCTTTATCATGATCAAGGACATATTGCAGCCAAGATGACCGATTTTGAACGAACCATCTCTATTACAAACGGATTGCCATTTCTTCGCACATCCGTTGATCACGGTACAGCATTTGACATTGCAGGCAAAGGAATCGCATCGTCAATCAGCATGGAAGAATGCATCAAAATTGCAGCTGGATACGCCGGAAAATTCCAAACTGCACAAAAAGCATAAACGATGAAAAATAATCGGATGCGTGATCTTTTCCGATTATTTTTCACCACAAAATGAAAGCGGTTACTATGAAATGGAATAGCCAAAAGCCTATTTTTATAAAAACTTCAAAGGATAAAAACGGAGGGGATTTTTGATGAGATCATCAAAATGGATAAGAATTATTCCGGTTGCATTTATCATGTATATGCTTGCTTATATGGACCGTATCAATATTGGTGTTTTAATGCCTTCTATACAGAATGACTTGCATATTTCGGCTTCCGCTGCAGGAGATATAGCCGGTATATTCTTTGTCGGATATTTAATTCTCCAAATTCCAGGTGGCATCCTGGCTACTAAGTGGTCTGCCAAAAAGTTCATTTTTATTTTGGCTCTATGTCAATTGTTGGGGTACACTTATCGAAGTGCCCCCTTTTTTGTAGTTGACTAGATGAGTGAACATAAAGCTTTATTTCTTAGTCTCTTAAAGTTCCGAATGCCATATGACATTCGTTTAATGACTTTTATCTTGTTGTTGATCCCCTCAATAAATCCGTTGGTTATAGAGGTGCTCAAGGTTTCTTTTGGCGTTTGTTTTGTCACTTTCCTTCAGCC
>ERZ1673783.37-NODE-37-length-27714-cov-20.141943_pt1 | contig 27714 bp, 30 predicted proteins | sample MGYA00580133_ERZ1673783 | MGnify/ENA primary metagenome ERZ1673783 (study PRJEB41219, sample SAMN04549595) | soil metagenome | isolation source: soil | place: USA: Texas, Big Bend National Park | collected 2009-03-17 ...
GGTTTCTTTTAAAACTCTTTTTAATAAAAATCTAATTTTGCAAAATGCTCATTTATAAAATAAATTTTAAAAAAACAGAAAATATAGTAGGAAATAAAGCAGTTTTTGTCGAAAAAAAGAAATATATGACCAATGTTTTCATCGGTTCAATTGGCGAGGTAAGTTATAGTGGAAAAAACTTATTGATTTTGGCACAAAGAAAAGTTCAAGGAGAGCTATGAAATAATGAAAAAAGCTATTTTTTTTGATTTGGATGATACTTTATTAAACGATCGTAAGAGCATACAGCGTGCGTTTGATGTGACATGTGGGGAACTGGCAGAAAAATATGGATTGGATTCTGCCGAACTGGAAGCGAATGTCCGTGATTGTGCAAGAAAATTATATTCCACTTATCCATTCTTCGAGTTTACCCAAAAAATTGGCATCAACCCATTTGAAGGATTATGGGGGAGATTTACGGATGTCCACCATTGGAAGTTTCGGGAGATGGGAATGCTTATTTCAGACTATCAATTGAAAGCGTGGAAAGAGGGCCTTCAGCTTTCCGGTGTTCCGGAAGAGGAGGCGGAAGGGGCGAAAAAAAGGTTTCAAGAAGTTCGACGTTCTACATCGTTTGTGTTTGACGATACTTATGAAGTTTTGGAGCAATTAAAAACAAGAGGTTTTCGGTTGCTGCTGTTGACGAACGGCTCGCCTTCCCTGCAGCTGGAAAAGCTGGCGATGGAGAAGCGTTTGATTCCATACTTTGAACATATTGTGATTTCCGGCAACTTCGGTTTTGGCAAACCAGATCCTCGTTTATATCAACATGCTCTCCGCTTAATGGAGATTTCAGCAGAAGAAGCCATTATGGTGGGGGATAATGTGAGTACTGATATTTTAGGGGCCAATAACGCCGGAATCGATTCGATCTGGATTGATCACGGAGACGGCAAAAAAATGGAGGGAGCAAAACCGACCTATCGTGCAGAGCGATTGAAAGACGTTTTGGATACGACCGTTCTTCTTTCTCGATAAGATCATGATCGTTTGCTATGGCTGATATTTGTACAATTCTTAATCGATCGATGTCTTTTCATCGGAAAGCAACAATAGCATCGTTTTGTTCCGTCAGAACATGTAGACCTGATTTTATTCATTAAAACAAGATTCCCTCTAACAGTAGACGCAAAAACAAGAGTGACCTGCCTGTTATGGGTGGTTGCTAACTGAGATCTGCTTTAGAGGGTTTTTATTAAGTAGATCTATTTTGTGAAAACCGGCAAAATCGTTCTTATGTGTGAAAAGAATGACAGTGGTTTTTCTCAAATATGAGGACTGAATAGCCATTGCTTTTATAGAGTGCAAATCGAGCGTTGAGTGAACATCTTATAATTCAACGCCTCCTAGTTTCATTATTTACTGCATGACCCTTTAGGACTACTTTCTCTTAGATTTTTCCGTTTTCCATTTCACAAACGTCTTTGCTTAATAGTCTATTACTATATATAAGCAAGGCTGACCCTATACTAGAAAAATACAGACATGAATATTTCAGAAAATTATTGCTCTTTAATAACCATTCGTACAGAATGACGAGCAAGTTTTTTGTGCGAGTGATCATGATGATTTATTAAGATGGACCTAGGTAAAAAGAGATGACAATTTTCCCGAATAATAGAAGAAAAACTAGATGAACACTTGGAAATCAATATATTTCGATTGGGTAAAGAGTATTTTTATTCATACAAAAATCATAAAAATATAAAAGAATGACTAGACGAAAAGGAAAGAATAATATACAATATTTTCAGAATATTAATATATATCAAATAATTGTAATATTTTATTAGTATAAGAAGGAGGTCTGCGTCGTTCATTCATTTGTTGGGAAAGAAATAAAAAAATGGGGGAATTTTTATGAAGAAAAAATTTTCTAGTATTACGCTGACTTTATTATTATCAACCGTACTCATGGCAGGGTGCGGAGCCAGCAGCACCACCGGCGGAAGTGCATCGAACGGCAAAACGATCAAGGTGGGCGCCGATCTTGAACTATCGGGGAATGTGGCATCGTTTGGACAATCCATTGCCGAAGGATTTGATCTCGCATTAGATGATATTAATAAAAAAGGAATCGATGGGAAGAAAATTGAATTAATCAAAGCGGATAATAAATCTGATGCGGCTGAAGCTACGAGCACCGCCATTAAGCTGGTGAGCCAAGATAAAGTAGCGGTCCTTGTAGGTTCTGCAACAAGTACCAATACGCTTGCACAAGTACAAGTGGCGCAAGATAACAAGATTCCTTTAATTACGCCGACAGCCACGAATCCGGAAGTGACTGTAAAGGGTGGAAAGCTGAATGACTATGTGTTTCGGACTTGTTTTATCGACCCGTTTCAAGGAACGGTCGCAGCGAATTTTGCAGCCGATCAACTGAAAGTGAAAAAAGCGGCGATTCTCATTGACAGCTCGAGTGATTATGCAAAAGGGTTGGCAAGTGCTTTTGAAAAATCCTTTAAGAAAACGGGCGGGAAAATCGTTTCAAAAGAAGCGTATGTAGCGAAAGATACAGATTTTCATGCTACATTAACAAGAATCAAAGGCGAAAATCCACAGTTTATTTACTTGCCGGGCTACTATGAAGAAGTAGGGCTGATTGTAAAACAGGCTCGTGAAATTGGTTTAAACGTTCCGATTATGGGCGGAGACGGTTGGGATTCACCAAAACTGGTGAAAATTGCCGGGCCAAAGGCATTGAATAATACTTATATTACGAATCACTATTCTTCCGCAGATCCGGATGAAAAAATTCAGAAATTTGTGAAAAAATTTAAAGCAAAATATAATGGAGATTCTCCAGATGCCTTTAATGCGCTTGGCTATGATACGGCTTACCTGTTGGCAGATGCAATAAAAAGGGCGGGAAGCACAGATCCGGAGAAAATCAAAAAAGCACTGGAAGACACAAAGAATCTTGAACTGGTGTCAGGTACCATGTCTTTTGATAAAAACCATAATCCGATTAAATCCGCCTCTATCTTAGAATATAAGGATGGTAAGCAAGTATTTAAAACAAAAGTGAATCCATAATCTTGAAGAAAGGGGGGATCTTTCCCCCTATTTTGAATTTTCAAAGGGATTAAGCCACAAGGATGGGAGGAGCATGCATAATGGAATTCGTTCAACAATTAGTAAACGGAATATCGCTCGGCAGCATCTATGCTTTACTTGCTCTCGGATATACCATGGTTTATGGAATCGTGAAATTGATTAATTTTGCGCATGGTGATGTTTTTATGGTAGGAGCCTTTATCGGATTTTACTCTGTCACCGTGTTTCATTTCAGTTTTTTCCCGGCTTTGCTGTTGGCGATGGCGGTTTGCGCAGTGTTTGGCGTACTCATTGAACGCATTGCCTATAAGCCATTGAGAAATGCTACGAGAATTGCCGCACTGATCACAGCGATTGGAGTTTCTTTGTTTATTGAATACGGCACGATCTATTTGCGCGGAGCACAGCCGGAGGCATATCCAAGCAATGTTCTTCCTGAAAAAAATATCAACATTTTCGGGGTTACGATCAATAGTCAATCACTGCTGATCCTTTTCACCTCCATTGTATTAATGATCGTTCTTCAGTTTATCGTACATCGAACAAAGGTAGGAAAGGCCATGCGGGCCGTTTCCTATGATGCGGAAGCTGCACGATTAATGGGAATCAGCGTAGACCGCACCATATCGGCCACTTTTGCCATCGGTTCTGCTTTAGCAGGCGCTGCCGGAGTTATTTTTGGAATTTACTATACCAAAATTGATCCACTCATGGGGATTATTCCAGGACTGAAAGCTTTCGTCGCAGCCGTATTGGGGGGTATAGGGATTATTCCGGGAGCCATGGTGGGAGGTTTGCTTCTCGGTGTCATAGAATCGTTGGTCAGTGCAATGGGCTTTTCATTATGGCGCGATGGGGCGGCATTTATCGTTTTGATTCTGCTGTTAATTTTTCGACCGTCCGGCTTGTTTGGAAAAAATGTAAGAGAAAAAGTGTAGGAGGAAAAAATGATGACGATCAGACATACAAAAGGCTTTTGGCTTTCCATCATATTGGCGCTCGCAGCATTTGCAGTGGTTCAATTTCTTATTACCGGGCAAATTCTTAATTCCTTCTATTTAAACACACTATTTTTAATTGGCATCAATATCATATTGGCGGTCAGTCTTCACCTTATTATTGGTATTACAGGACAATTTTCGATTGGCCATGCCGGGTTTTTAGCGGTGGGGGCATATGCATCGGCGATTATGACAATGAAGTTTCAATTGCCTTTTTCGGCAGCCCTTTTGATAGGCGGAGTGGCAGCAGCTGTGGCAGGATTGATCATCGGGATTCCGACGCTTCGCTTAAAAGGAGACTATTTGGCCATTGCCACACTGGGATTTGGAGAGATATTGCGGATTGCATTATTGAATATTGATTATGTCGGGGGAGCAAGCGGGATGCAAGTCTCTCATTTTACCACGTGGCCATGGGTATTTGCCTGTACGCTGATTGCTATTGTAGTGATAGCCAATTTTACGAATTCCAGACATGGACGAGCATGTATTTCCGTCCGTGAAAATGAAATCGCTGCTGATGCGATGGGGATTAATACTACTTTTTATAAAGTGGTGGCATTTGTGATAGGGGCGTTTTTTGCCGGGGTGGCCGGAGGTTTATATTCCCACAATTTTTACATCATTCAGCCGACTAACTTCGGATTTTTAAAGTCTTTTGATATCTTGATTTTTGTTGTATTAGGTGGATTAGGGAGCATGTCTGGAGCGGTTATTTCAGCGATCTTGCTGACGATTATTTCCACGTTTCTTCAAGATTATCCGGAAACCCGCATGGTGATATATAGTCTTGTTTTGATTCTCATGATGTTGTTCCGCCCTCAAGGACTGATGGGGACAAAAGAACTGGCGACATTTTTCAAGAAACGTGCAGCTGAAGGGGGAACGAACCATGACAACAAACAAACCGTTGCTTAAAGTGGAGAATGTCGGAATTCGATTTGGCGGCTTAAAAGCTGTGGCCGAGGCCAATATGGAAATTTATAAAGGGGAGCTTGTCGGGCTAATCGGACCAAACGGAGCCGGCAAAACTACTTTTTTTAACCTTTTAACCGGCGTATATGTACCGACGGAAGGAAATCTTTTGTTTAACGGTGAACGGTTAAATGGAATGGCGCCTTTTAAAATTACACGAAAAGGCATCAGCCGCACTTTCCAAAACATTCGATTGTTTCAGGACCTTTCTGTTCTTGACAATGTGAAAGTGGCTTATCACTCTTCAGCGAAAAACTCTATTATCAGCTCCATTTTTCGCCTTCCTTCCCATTTTAAGAATGAAAAGGAAATAGAAGAAAAATCGCTGGACATTCTAAAGCTTTTCAAACTGGAAGGTTATGTACACGAAAAGGCAAAAAACTTGCCATACGGACAGCAGCGGCGTTTGGAAATTGCGAGAGCTCTCGCAGCGAATCCAAAGCTTTTATTGCTTGATGAGCCGGCAGCCGGAATGAATCCGCAGGAAACTCATGATTTAATGAATTTGATTGCGTTTATCCGCGATCAGTTTGAATTGACGATCTTGTTGATTGAACATGATATGAATTTAGTCATGGGTGTTTGCGAACGGATTTACGTCCTCGACCACGGACAGCTGATTGCCCAGGGAACACCGGAGGAAATTCGAAACAATCCGAAAGTCATTGAAGCCTATCTGGGCGAGGAGGTATCATAAATGCTGAAAATAGAAGATATTCATGTTTATTATGGAAATATTCATGCTTTAAAGGGTGTGTCTTTGGATATTCATCAAGGCGAAATTGTGACGCTGATAGGAGCGAATGGCGCTGGAAAGAGTACACTGTTAAAAACGATTTCCGGATTGCTAAAGCCGAAATCAGGAAAAATAGAGTACGAGAATCAATCTATTATGGGAAAACCGGCTCAAGCAATCGTTAAGATGGGGATTTCTCACGTTCCGGAAGGACGTCGAATTTTTGCGAATATGTCTGTTCAAGAAAATTTGGAATTAGGAGCTTTTTTGAGGAAGGATAAAGATGAGATTCGCAAAGATTACGAAAAAGTTTTTCAGTTGTTTCCGCGGCTGCAGGAACGTTGGAAGCAGCAGGCGGGAACTTTATCGGGCGGAGAGCAGCAAATGCTAGCCATGGGCCGAGCATTGATGGCTCGTCCGAAACTGCTGCTGCTGGATGAACCTTCCATGGGATTAGCGCCTCTTTTAGTGAAAACCATTTTCCGAATTATTCAGGAAATCAATGAAACTGGTACAACCATTTTGCTGGTGGAGCAAAATGCCAATATGGCTCTGTCAGTAGCCGATCGAGCTTACGTGATTGAAACAGGGAAAGTCGTCCTGTCCGGAACTCCGGAAGAACTGAACGAAAGCGATCAAATCAAACATGCTTATTTAGGAGGGCAATAATGGACAAAAGTTCTGATTAAAAAACTTCCGTCTGAACAAGGCGGAAGTTTTTTAATCATTTCAATGGTTTCTGCTAATGTTATAGAAAAAATGGTGAATGTGGAGTGTTGTATTTCATGAAAGATTTGTCTCTCATTGGAAAAATAAGTATTGTATCAGGAATTTTTTTTGCTTCGTATGGCCTTTTATTATTCATAAAAGATATGAAAGAAAAGTCAACATTAATAAATTTTCTCGATTCAAGCGGATTTATTGCTCTTGGTATATCTATATTTTTATCAGCGTTCTTTTACAAGAAACGAAAATAAAAGTCGAAGTGCAAAACGGATTATGGAGGGATTTATGGGACGTAAAACGAAAAGAACTTTGGAAATTTTAAATATACTAAGATGATTAGAGGGTATTATGTTCAGTTTAAGGACATATATCCTCTTTTTTCATACATAATAGATATATCGATTTTGGATGAAAATTTAAAATAATTAGTTTTTTAGGAAAGGGCATTGCCTACAGCGGGAGGCGTAGCGAAGTCTTTCGACCGATTGTAAATAAGTAAGGCTTTTTTAGAGAATAACAGCAGGAGATAATGTATTAGTGGTGAAGTGGGATTTCCTTTGATTCCTGTCGTGGAGTATCTGAACTATTTAAATACAACAGGGAAACGCAGTAATACAGTAAAAACTCACCGTTATGCTTTAAAGCAATATTTTATGTATTTACGGGAGAAAAAGACAGATTACAGGGAGATTCGTTTAAGAAGACTTGATGGAGTTTGTCCCATGGTTGAGGAATCCATATGAGAGTGTAAGGGCCAATCCCCTGCAACTTGTTAAAGCAAAAAACAGACAAGACGATTCATCTAATGAAGAAATTCAAAATGATATGGTCGGTAAGTTGATGAAAAAATTGTTTACGGTTAGAATAATTTTATTTATGAGGGGGATTTTTATGGAACTAATTACAAGTAAAGTAATGATCATCTCTTCATTTTTATTAGTTATCACAATGATTGAGACTTTGGCCTATTCAACGAGGATTTCAGGGGCAAGAGTAAAGTTAATCGCAACTGCAATATCTTTGTTTAGTACATTAGTGGTCGTTTCAAGATTATCTACAACCATTCAACAACCTTTAACAGCAAAACTTATTGCAGAAGCTCCAGACATAAATAGATTACATTTTATAGAGGAGCAGTATAGAATTTTAATGGGATTAACTTCAATTGGAGTTTTACTGGGAATTTTTCTTTTTCCGACATTTATCAACGTCTTCTCAAGAGCCATCGTTCAATTGTCAAATGAACGAGGTTCGATGATCACTTTATTTTTTAAGTTCTTTAATATAGAAGGTTTTAAAAAAGTTTTGAAATGTTTTAGATTGCCGAGATTTACCTACCTAAAAGGGATTACCTTAAAAACAATACCTAAACGTCTTTTTGTGATAAATATCATTATTTCTGCTATATTTACAACTGGTGTACTCTCTTCCATATATGCTTCATTGTTAGTTCCGAAAGATTATGCACAGGCTGCATTAATGTCATCTGGGATTATAAATGGAATAGCGACCATTTTGTTAACTTTGTTTATTGATCCAAAAGCTTCTGTATTAGCAGATAGAGTAATGAAAAATCAAATTGATTATATTTATTTAAAAAGTTACACTTTGACAATGGTTAGTTCAAAATTTTTAGGCACAATCGTGGCTCAATTTTTGTTTATTCCCGCTGCCTACTATGTCGCTTGGTTTGCCAAGTGGATTTAATGAAGATGTTATTCCACTAAGAGGGCGTTCATTTAAAAAAAGGACATTACATTTTAGCCATATAAAATATGTAATGTCCTTTTATTTATCTTTTTAAAATTTGTTCTTGATAAAAAACTTAATGTCCTTATTTATTGGCCTGATAAAGGTCTAAGATAGGAGTAGAAAAGAACCACGATCTAACGTGATGATGTAAAAGCCCGAAGGAGGCGTATGCCCCCATTCGGGCTTTTCTTTTAATCTTCTTTTGCAGCTTCAATGTAGATGGCTACTTTAACGTCATCGCCGACAAGAACACCGCCGGTTTCGAGCGGAGCGTTCCAAGTCAAGTTGTAGTCGCTGCGTTTAATCACGCCATTAGCGGAAAATCCTGCTTTTTCTTTACCGCTCATAGGATCTTTCGCCAAGCCTTCAAACACTACTGTAAATGTTTCTGGGCGAGTGACGCCATGAAAATTGACATCTCCCGTTACTTCATACTCTCCATCGCCTTTTTTGTGAATGTTTGTAGTGCGAAATGTCAATGTTGGGTATTTTTCGATGTCAAAGAAATCAGCGGACTTTAAATGTTGATCACGGTCACTGTTGCGAGTGTCAATGCTGGCTAAATCGATTTCTACTTGAATCTTTGCCGTTGTTAAATCGGTTGGATCCGCTTCAATGGAAGCATTGAAGTTTTTAAATGCGCCCCTTACTCTCGATATCATCATATGTCTGACAGAAAAATCAATGTTACTATGGGCCGGGTCCACGATCCACCTGGAAATGGTCATTTTGATTCCTCCAATTCACCAATATTATTACTAAAAGTAAGTTAGTGTAAATAAATAATATAATGCGATAATTAAAGTATAAGAGTGATAGTAACAATTGTCAATTTAAACAGTTTTTTCATACAAGCGCTCGTAAGATAGATGTTTAAAGGAGAAATGAAACAGTATCGGGAGAAGGGTTTAGGAAAAAGATCAACACATTGGATGAATGAAAGTACGTTTTAGATAAGTTAAGTTCTAAAGCAATTAGGCTTTAGGAGGAGTGGGAAAACAAAAAAATAGACTTATTCATTAACTTTTTTTAAACAATTTTTGATGTCTTTTGAATATGTTGTATGGAGAGGAGATGAAAAAGCATGAAAATAAGGAGCATCAAGAGAGAAGCGCGGCAGGCGCTAAAAAAACATTGGGGATTTGCAGTGCTTTTGAGCATCGTCGTCTTTTTGGTTTATTCAGTGGTCCCTTATTTAGTAGAAGTCATTTTAAGCGGCGGTTTTACACGATGGGCAACTGAAGAGCAAAACTGGCCTGCCATTGTGTCTCAAATCCTCACATTGTTGTTAACACCGGTTACGGTTGGATACAGTTGGGTATTTTTACGATTGGTGAGAAAAGAACCTGTTCAAATAAAGAACACATTCGAGCTGTTCTCCGGCAAGTTGTACTGGAAATCGCTCGGCTTGACCATTCTCATAACCATTTACACGTTTTTATGGTCTTTATTATTAGTCATTCCAGGTATTATTAAGAGCTTCGCTTATTCTCAAGCTTACTTTATTTTGAAAGATCATCCGGACTATTCATTAAATCAAATCATTACAGAGAGCAGAAAAATGATGAACGGATACAAATGGAGATACTTTCTGCTGCAATTAAGTTTTATTGGCTGGTTCATCCTCAGTTTGATTACTTTAGGTATCGGGCTTCTTTGGTTAGTTCCTTACGTCTACAGCTCATTAGCCCGTTTTTATGAAGAAATCTCTCAAAAAAGGGAAGAAGTTCCCCAACCATAATCGAAGGATAACATGTTGCCGCTCATTTACAAATGGGTGGTTTTTTTCGTAAGAGGAAGAAAAAGCGTTGTTCACACTTTTTTCACAGCGATTGCTTCCCGTATTTTTTGAAGCGTGCCTGCGGCTTTTTCTTTTCTCTCCTTCATGACGTTGACAAATAAGGCGTCAATGATGGACAATTGGGCAATGCGCGAAGCGAGAGCTTCTGAACGATATTCGGTTTCTTGTGAAACGGTATGCAAGGATAGATCGGCCTTTTGAGTGAGCGGCGATTTCGAAAAACTGGTAATGGCAATGGTTTTACAGCCGGTTTTTTTAGCAACATCCACAATTTCAAGCAAATCTTTATTCATTCCGGAATGAGAGATAAAGACAGCGACATCTTGTTTGGACAGCAAGGAGGCGGACATGATTTGAAAGTGGGCATCCATAAATGCCTCTGTAGGGATGCCTGTTCTCATAAATTTGTGCTGAGCATCCAAAGCCACGATGGCTGAGCCGCCGGTGCCGTAAAATGAAATTTTTTTTGCCTGCAAGAGATACTCAACCGCTTCCCCAAAGTGTTGAAGGTTTAAAATGTTCAGAGTATCTTGCAATGTTCGGATATTGGACTGAAACACTTTTTCAGCGACTTGATCGCTTGTATCATCTTCTAATATGTTTTCATGTATATCTTGAATGGGGGTCACAATTTCAGATGCCAAAGCGATTTTCATTGCTTGAAACCCTTTAAAACCTATACGTTTGCAAAAACGGAAAATCGTAGCTTCGGCCACTTGAAGGTCGTCAGCTACTTGGTTGATAGTGCTGTGGATAACTTCTTGCGGTTTTTCTAAAAAGTAATCGGCAATCGTTTGTTCCTTAGGACTAAAGCTGGAATAAGCAGATCGAATGGTTTGCAAGCAAGATCGGGTGGCCATAAGTCACTCTCTCCTTTTTCGTGTTTTTAAAACAGACAAGCAATCCAAAGCAGGGATGATCATAGTGCATCGGCTGAATCTGCAGGTTCTTTGGCTTTGTTACTGTTAACCATAATCTTGTGAACGCTTCCATTAAACGGTTTTGATTTCTTGGGTTTTGCACTTCCCGAAGGCCTTATCTCCATATGATGATAAGCTCCGTTGCCTGCCTTATGTGAATAACCTATATAGTCGAAAAAATTTTTGACGATTGCTCTTTGATCTTATTTCGTCCCGGATACGTTATCGTTGTTGAACAAAACTTCCTTATTTTAGTGTACATGAAAAAAGCTGTGAATAAAATATATTTTCATTGCCATCTTTGAATTAAAAAATTTTTATTATAAAATAAGGATAAAAAGAAAATTTTTTTCTATTAAGATAGGAGAATGAATATGAAAATTGGATTAATCGGTTTAGGAAAGATGGGACTGAATTTAGGTCAAAACTTAATCGACCATCGCCACGAAGTGGTGGCGTATGACGTCAATCCCAAGGCGGTGGAAGAAATCCAAAAATATGGCGCTCAAGGAACTTCCAGCTTACAAGAATTGGTGGACTCGTTGGAAAAGCCAAGAATTGTCTGGATCATGGTGCCGCATGGTGTGGTGGATTCCGTCCTCAGCGACCTGAAGCCGCTTTTGGAAAAAGACGATATTGTGATTGAAGCGGGGAATTCCCACTATAAAGAATCGATTCGTCGCTACAACGAGTTCAAAGAAGCAGGCATCCGCTTCATGGATGCCGGTACTTCCGGAGGCATGGAAGGAGCTCGCCATGGGGCTTGTTATATGGTGGGAGGAGATCCAGAAGCTTGGAACATCGTGGAACCGATTTTCCGGGATACCGCTGTCGAAAACGGCTATTTATATGCCGGTAAACCGGGTAGCGGCCACTTCTTGAAAATGGTCCACAACGGCATTGAATACGGGATGATGGCCGCCATTGGAGAAGGATTTGAAGTGTTGGAGAAAAGCGACTTTGATTTTGACTATGAAAAAGTCGCCAGAGTATGGAACAATGGGTCCGTCATTCGTTCCTGGCTGATGGAATTAACCGAACGCGCCTTCTCGAAAGATGCGAAATTAGACGGCATCAAAGGCGTGATGCACTCTTCCGGTGAAGGAAAATGGACGGTGGAAACGGCTCTGGATTTACAAACGGCCACACCGGTCATCGCCCTGTCCTTATTAATGAGATACCGGTCTTTGGAAGAAGACACGTTTACTGGAAAAGTAGTTGCTGCTTTACGAAATGAATTTGGCGGGCATGCAGTAGAAAGATCTTAAACTATTCTTTTTCAGGACCGTTAACTACACCTAAAAGCGCGGATCATGAGTGATTCGTTGAGAAAGGATGTAGTTAGCGGTCCTTTCTTTCATGGATGATTAGTTTTTTCACCGATTAACAGTCGAAGGGTTAATCAATATTGACAAAGGGAATAAAGAAAAGCAACTAAGGCGTGAGGTGGAGAGAGCGGGGGAGCGTTTCATAGGGTTTCGCTGGTCAGTCTTTTATCGTTTTATAGCAGGCTGAGCAAGTTTTGTTTTATGTAAACTTTGTTATTTTTGTAGTTTACATAAAAAGTATTGTTTACTATAATGCTAGTATCATACATCATGAGGAGGATGAAGATGAAAACAAGAGATATGGTGCTAGCGGCGATGTTTACAGCTGTGGTGGCGGCGCTAGGGTTGATACCGCCAATCCCAAGTCCGTTTTCGCCAGTTCCGATCACAGCTCAAACGTTTGGAGTAATGTTGGCTGGAGCGGTCCTTGGTCCCAGATTGGGAGGATTGAGTTTATTATTATTTGATCTGTTAGTAGCAATGGGCGTTCCGGTATTATCGGGTGGAAGAGGAGGTATGTCCGTGCTCCTTGGCCCGAGCGGAGGATATATTATGTCCTATCCGATTGCGGCGTTTTTGATTGGCTATTTGGCGGATCGCTATCGAAATAATCTAAATGTGTGGAAGTTGCTTCTTTTTAATATTTTAGGTGGGATGATTTTCGTTTACTTATGCGGAGTAACGTATTTATCCGTTGTAACCGGTACGCCATGGCTGGCGGCGATGACAGCAGCTCTGATTTACTTGCCGGGAGATTTGACGAAAGCGATCGTGTCGGCCATAGTAGCCATGGAATTGAGAAAGCGTTTATCCTTCAAAAGGTTTGCGGATGAAGGATGAGCCGGCCATGTATATAGGAGAATCCTTATCGCACTATGCAGAAACGCAGCCAGATACACCGGCTGTTTGTTTTGAACACACACAGATTACTTACAGGGAATTCCGGGATCACATCAAAGGAATATCCGATAGGCTTCTTCAAATATTAGGTGAGGGAAGAAGACGAAAAGTCGCTTTATGGCTCGGAAATAGGCCGGAATTCCTCGAAGCCTTTTTTGCGATTATTCGTCTCGGTTGGATCGCTGTCCCTTTAGATAGAAAATGGACGACGGCGGAATTGCGCCATGCCATGAGTATTGCCTGCCCTGATGCGGTGATTGCAGAGAATGATTCTCCTCCGGGATGGCAAGAAACTTTGGTAATACCGGTCGAACAGCTGTATCAGTATTCTGCCGGCAGTTCGAATTTGCCAAAGCCTCCGATAGAAGACGACCTTTTTTATTTGGGATTTACTTCAGGTACGACGGGAAAACCGAAAGGCTATGTCCGCAATCATGGTTCATGGCTTAAAAGCTTTTCCGCCGGAGAGACAGCCTTTGGTTTTCATAGCGGCCATAGCGTTTTGGCTCCGGGGCCTTTATGCCACTCTTTGTCGTTGTTTGCCGCTGTTCATGCCATTCATAGCGGCAGCACTTTTTATATGCTTGAGTCGTTTGATGTGGACAAAGTCTGTCGTCTGTTGAAGCAAGGCTGTGTGGATATGCTGCATGTTGTCCCGACGATGCTGGAAAAAATAATGGCTCAATACCGATGGAAACCCATCATCCATCAAAGTGTCAAATGGATTTTGGCTTCCGGTGCTTATTGGGAGGAAAATTCAAAGGAGCGGGCAAAGCGGTTTTTTCCGCAGGCAAGATTGTTTGAATATTATGGAGCTTCGGAGCTAAGCTTTGTCGCTTATCAAGAATATCCGTCTGAAGAAAAAGGAAGCAAGCCATTTCCGGATGTTCACATTCGCATTTGTGATCAAGCAGGACGGGATGTCGAACCGGGGGAAATCGGCCAAGTCTACATAGACAGCCCATTATTATTTTCCGGTTATGTAAAAGACGAGAACGAAACGAAAAAAGTGTTAACCCATTTTGGTGCCACTGTTGGCGATATGGGAAGAATGGATTCACAAGGCCGCCTTCATATTGTCGGGCGACGCAAAAATATGTTTAAAAGCGGAGGGCTGAAAGTTTACCCAGAGGAAGTAGAGCATGTCATTAAAAAGCATCCTTCGGTAGAAGAAGCGGTGGTCATTGGAATAAAGGACGAGTATTGGGGCGAAAAAGGCGTCGCATGTGTGCAGTGGAGAAAAAAAGAATCGGAAGAAGAAATCAAGCGTTTTTGCAGGCGGCATCTCGCTGCTTACAAATGCCCAAAACAATGGGTTGAAATGGATCATTGGCCTTTGACCAAAAGCGGAAAAGTGGATCGCTTCACATTAAAACAGTGGCTGGAGAAGGTGTTGTCATGCCAAGAGCAGTGATTGTGGCAGCAAAAAGAAGTGCTGTTGGAAAAATTGGCGGAATTTTCCGTAATGTTCTGCCGGAAGTGTTGGCAGCGAAAGTGATTCAAGCAGTGCTGGAGGAATGCCCTGTTCCTGCGGCAGAAATAGATGATGTGATTTTAGGGAATGTGGTGGGACCTGGGGGTAACATCGCGCGGCTTTCCGCTTTAACGGCGGGTTTGCCTGTTGAAATACCAGGAATGACCATTGATCGTCAGTGCGGATCGGGGTTGGAAGCCATCATTACGGCTTGCCGTTTTGTCCAGGCTGGTGCAGGGAATATTTATTTAGCAGGTGGAGTGGAAAGCACAAGTTTGGCGCCGTGGAAAATAGAAAAACCGGCTTCTTTATATTCGACGACCGCACCGCGAATTTATACGCGCGCACGATTTTCTCCAGATTGGATCGGGGATCCGGAAATGGGGATCGCAGCGGAAAATGTGGCACGAGTGTATCATGTGAGCCGAGAAGAACAGGATGAGTATGCACTACGAAGCCATCAAAAAGCTGTCAAGGCTCAAGAAAATCAATTATTCGCTGAAGAAATTGTCCCGATAAACAATAAGAGTCAAGATGAATGTCCTCGTCCCGGACTTACTCTTTCTTTATTGAGAGCACTAAAGCCCGTTTTTCAAGAAGATGGGACGGTGACAGCGGGAAATGCGTGTCCGATCAATGACGGAGCGGCCATTGTCCTTGTAATGTCTTTGGAAAAATGTCTCGAACTGAATCTGGAGCCGGTGATGGAGTTTATCGACAGCGCTGTAGCAGGTGTCGATCCGAATCTGCTTGGAATCGGACCGGTTCCAGCGGTAAAGAGATTGCTGCACAGAACGGGAATCAGCCTACAGGATATTGACTTGGTTGAATTTAATGAAGCTTTTGCTTCTCAAGTGATTGCTTCCATTCGCGAATTGGGGTTGCCGGAAGAAAAAGTGAATATTCACGGAGGCGCCTTAGCCATTGGACATCCTTATGGGGCATCAGGGGCCATTATTGTGACAAGGCTTTTTCATGAAATAAAGCGTGATTTTGGAGAAACGGGCCTTGCCACTTTAGGGATAGGCGGTGGAATTGGACTTTCGGCTTTGTTTCAACGTTTCCGATCATGACCATTGATCATCCCCTTCTCCCGCACTGTATCCGTGAGCGGGAAAAGGGGATTTGCCGGACATAGGCTGGGTTTAAGATTTTAGAAAGTTGTTATATGGTCGGAAAGGGATTAAGGCACCTCATGTCCCATGGAGCTGTGAAGTATTTCGAACCATTGGTCGTGTGTTAATGTATGCTCTAAAGATCGGACCGCTTTTTGGATGCGTTCTTTTTTTCCGGACCCCACGATTGGCATAATCTTGGCCGGGTGGTTCAAAAGCCAGGCATACAAAACTTCGTCTATGCTCTCCGCTTGAATTTCCCGGGCAATTTTCGCTAATGTTTTTCTCATTCGCACTGCCTTTTTTTCTTGGGACGAGAAAATGGCGCCACCGCCTAAAGGCGACCAAGCCATAGGTGGTATCCGTTTTTTTAAGCAAAAATTCAAAGTACCGTCCTCGAAATTTTCTAAATGATAAGCGGAAAGCTCTAATTGATTGGTAATCAATTTTTCTTCTAAATAAGACTCAAGCATTTCAAATTGGTGGTCTTTGAAATTGGATACTCCAAAATAGCGAACTTTTCCGGCTTTTTTTAATTCGGCAAAGGCTTCGGCAGTTTGTTCGGGATCCATATACGGGTCGGGGCGGTGGATCAACAGTACATCAATGTAGTCAGTTTGAAAATTTTTTAATGACTGATCGACGGAACGAATGATATGTTTTTTGCTGGTGTTATAATGATGTGATAAATGTTTCGGCCGATTTGGCGAGGGAAGGACAATGCCGCATTTTGTGACAATTTCCATCTTTTCTCGCAAACTTGGCTTAAGGGCCAATGCTTCTCCGAATAGCGCTTCACATGTGTAGCTACCGTAAATATCAGCGTGGTCAAAGGTCGTAATGCCTAGTTCAAGACAATATTCAATGATTGAAAGAGTTTCTTCTTTTGATTTTTTCCAATCCGCCAACCGCCAATAACCGTGGATGATTCGAGAAAATGATAAATCACTGGCTAATTTTACTCTTTCCATTCATCATTCTCCTTCTGTGAATAAGATAAACGATAATACAGATTTATCTTAACCTTTCCAACATTTCCTGTCATTACCAAACCATTCATGAACTATGCTTCTTTTTTGCTAATGGGAATTCATAATTGAGCTATAGCTAAGTTTTGAAATCATGACAAACCACGTGATTTCCTTTTGCTTTATCATTCATTATGGAGTGGTTAGTTTAACGTTGGCGGTGAATTTGTGTATTTAAATGAATAGATGATCTTCTTGTCTTAGGATTTAGAAGGGATGGATCATGAACGGCAAAATAAAAGGAACATCGTCAAAAGCAGTGCTTTTTCGAAATGAAATATCGCGAAAAAGAAGGAATTAGCAACGCAAGAGGAGAATTATTTTCTGATATGGAAATTTAGAATAAAGGGGGATTCGACATGGAGAAATTTCGTGCCTTAGTGGCGGACAAACAGGAGGAGGCTTTTTCACTAAAGATAAAAGAGCTGACAAAAGAGGATCTTCCAGAAGGCGATGTTACGATAAAAGTTTATTATTCCAGCGTGAACTATAAGGATGGGCTGGCATCGATAAACAACAGCACAGTGGTTAGAAAATATCCTATGGTTCCGGGGATCGATCTGGCGGGGAAAGTCATTGAATCCAAAAATGATCGTTTTAAAGAAGGAGACGAAGTGTTAATTACGGGTTATGACTTAGGTGTGGCCCATTTTGGCGGATACAGCGAAGTGGCTCGTGTTCCCGCTGATTGGGTTGTTCCGTTGCCGAAAGGTCTTTCCATGAAGGAAGCAATGGCAATAGGCACGGCTGGTTTTACGGCTGCTCTTTCGGTCCATCGACTAGAGGAAAATCATCTTTCTCCAAGTCAAGGACGGGTATTGGTGGCTGGAGCGACTGGAGGAGTTGGAAGCCATGCCATTTCCATACTGAGCCGACTTGGCTATGAAGTAACGGCAAGTACTCGCAAAAAAGCGGAGCATGACTACTTAAAGCAGTTGGGTGCAAGCGATTTTGTTTCTCCAGAAGAATTTGTCATGCCTGAAAAACGCGCCTTGTTGAAGCAACAGTGGGCTGCCGCTGTCGATCCGGTCGGAGGACAATATTTGCCGTACATATTAGCGTCGATTCGATACGGAGGTTCTGTTGCTTTAAGCGGAATGACGGGGGGAACCAACTTTCAATCTACCGTATTTCCATTCATTTTGCGTGGGGTAAACTTGCTTGGCATTGATTCGGTCTTCTGCCCAATGGAGACTAGATTGCATCTCTGGGAGAAGTTGGCTGATGAGTGGAAACCGGATCATCTACTTGATTCGATCAGCCATGAAGTTACGCTCGATGAATTGCCGGATGTATTGGCTAAAATCTTAAGAGGCGAAATGCGCGGAAGAACGATTGTAAAGTTATAATCGTTGGAAAAATTTTTTAAGACCTAAAATCTAAAAATCTTTCAAAAAAAGGTAGGCACATATTATCGTGCATAATATGTTTGCTTGCCTTTTTCTTAAGAATGAATAAGCATTGGGGATTTTATAAGTTTTCAGGCAAATAATGTTGATACATGTCTAACGCATTGGTGTGTTTTTCTAAAACGGCAATGGTTTTTGGATTAGGTTTTGTATAGATGATGGGGAAATCTTTTTCGTCATACTTTTCTTGGATTGGAAATGCCAAGATTTCGTGATCGATAGAAAATTCTGCTTGCACCCCAGGTTTATTTCCACGAGCATCTAAACGAATCCAGCGATTGAATGAGCGAAGAAAAATCCCATTCAGTGTATGAAGAGAATAGCCCTTTTCAGGTGTATCGAATAGCATGAGACGCTGGTAACAAAAACCTGTCGGGATTCCTTGCGATCTTAATAAAGCGGCTAGCAGGTTGGATTTGGCATAACAAATTCCTTCTTTATAGTAGAGTGCCTCAGAAGCTTTACATGTAACTCTTGTGCTCTGTATATCCCATGAATGAGAAATTTCGTCTCTTACAAATTCAAAAGCAATTTTGGCTTTTTCTATATCTGATTGTCCCTCATGAAACAGTTCGTTCCTTTTTTTCTGAATGAGAGGATGCGAAAAATCGATCACTTCTGATTCTTCCAGATAGTCCAGTAAATGAGCGGACTCGGGAATTAACTCCATTTTTAGCACCTCTTATCTAATGAGAATTTACATAATTATACGAATATTCAACCAAAAATACAATGATAATTTTATTTTGGAGAGCAAATAGCCCACCTGTGCTTTTTGTCTTCAAAATCAGAGATGGTACACGAAGTCGTTTTTGCGAATTGGAGGGAGATATACAGCTTTGACAGCAAAAGGGAGATTGCTTTTGGCGATGGGTGTTGTGCAGATGCAAAAAAAATTATGGAAATCTGCAATTTCTACTTGAATTTTGGAGTAAATAGAGGTAAATTATATATTGGCCGTTGCGAAAAGCGGTAAATTTCAATATCATGCTGGTGTAGCACAGCTGGTAGTGCACTTCACTCGTAATGAAGGGGTCGCAGGTTCGAGTCCTGTCACCAGCATAAACCCAGTAATATCAACGGTTTGAACGATTTCTAAACAATCAAATATGTAGTGGTCGGAAGCAGAATTTTTCCGACAAACAGAAGTCACTTCACGATTCAATGTGAGGTGACTTTTTTTGTTATGCTCATAAAATTCGCCATTGATGATTTTTTGGATGATAGGAAATACAACAATGTCACAGAAAATACTTTGACCACCTACCATTATTATCTAAAAGAATTCAAAGAATTTTGCCAAGAGAACGAAATCGTGAATGTGGAGGATGTAACCCCTAACTTAGTTAAAAACTTTCTAATCAACTGCCAAAAGAAAGGTAACAACCCCACAAGTATCAATTCAAAACTGACACGTATTAGGGCTTTCTTAAATTACATGGTGGAATGTAATGTGATCAAAGAGAATCCAGCCAAAAAGGTTAAAAAAGCAAAAACTGATGTCAAAATTGACGTATTTACAGATCAGCAAATCAAGCAAATGCTGTCTTATTACAGACGAATAAAACAACGTGAAAAAAGTTTATTCGCTTATCGTGATTACACATTGATCGTTACTTTGTTGGGAACGGGTCTTAGATTACAAGAAGTAGTCAATTTAAAATGGTCGGATTTAGATTTTGAAAATTACACCCTTACTGTCTTTGGAAAGAACCGCAAACGTGAAATGATTCCCATTACAGAAAAGTTGGTTAAAGAATTATTGGCTTACCAAGTCTTTGTTAAAGGTTATTTTAAAGATAAACAAATAGAATATGTGTTTACCAACATAAAAGGTAAACAAATGACAAAAAATGCAGTCCAATCAATCTTTAAAAGATTATCCAAAATTATGAATTTTAAGAATGTTCGACTTAGTTGCCATACATTCAGACATACATTCTGTCAAAAACTTGCAATGTCTGGAATGTCGGCCTTTGCTATCCAAAAACTAATGAGACACCAAGACATAAGTGTAACGATGAAGTATGTTGCGATGTGGGGCAATGATTTAAAGGAACAGAATGATAAATACAATCCATTAAACAATTTAGATGTTTAGGAGGTTATCGAGTTGGAAACATTCGGAACTCTTATTGTTAAAAATGGACAACCATTTCTTGAGTTGCCAATCGGAGAAACAATCAAATTAAACGATTCATTTTTCATTGAAGTGTTTTTAGATAATGAGTATCATCCAATTTCTTGTGATCAAGTTGTTGACACTTTGAGCAGTGTCAATGACTTATCAATAAACGCTAGAATCAAAATTTAAAGGAGGTTAATCCATTGGCAACCAAACAAAAATTCCGGCGTTCTATTATCCATTACTCCAGCGTTATAGACATTCAAATGGTGCTAGACGAATTGCTTGAGGAGTTGCAACAAAAAGCCGACTTAAAAGAAGTTAAAAACATGCTTAAACAAAAGAAAGAGGAAGTTGAGGAACGATACAAAAGACACTTGAACTATTAAATTCTGCAGATTAATAAGGAGGAAACAAAAAATGAAACAATTCGCACACGGAAAAGGGAATTTTACTTTATTCTTTCCCACTGATTTTTCAGAAGAAGAAATTAGAAGTAAATTTGATCCTGATTCCATATTAGACGTGAAATTAAATGTTACTCTTGCAGACGGTAGTGTACACACACTTGAAGCATATGAGCCACAAATCGAGTGGCTTGAATTTGAAGAAGATCAAAGAGTAAGCAGCAAAGATTAAAGACATAAAAAAATGGCTTAGGGGTGCTGCGAACACCTCTAAGCCCCTGATTCAGATATTAACGAAGTAAAAACTGAATAAGAAACATCCTATTCAACTACAACTGAATAAGAAGCACCCTATTGCCCTTATTTTATTTAAAAAAAAATAAAATATCAAGGGTTTAGTTTCCTATTGTCTTTTTTTGGTAGGGTGTTTCGGTTGCGGTTGCCCAATAACGCAACTATAAAATAAACTGGTCAGGTCTGACTGAGCCAATGCAAATAATTCAGGATAGGCAACAAATGACATGTCTCTGTTCATGTCTGTTGCTGAATGGTGAAAGCCACCAATTTAAACGCTGTACGGAGGATGGGCAGACATCTACGGATGTGTAGGGCAAGTCGTAAGTACCTATTCCTTTTCTTAGTCCTCAAGAGAAAAGAGGTACGGAATTAAGTAACTGAAAAGCCATAGCGTAAGGTTGCAGGAAGGGGAAACTGTCAGGGCTGCTTGAAACAGTAGACTTGTTTTGGAGAAATCCAAGCGACAACAGAGATGGCAATACGGATACCTCAATTCGATATACAATCAAGTGACATTTGCTTTGTCGTTCTACCTATGTTCATTGATTTTTTTAATCTTTGAACATAGGTAGACGACTTATGACCAAGCCGTTGTCCTCATTCTCAACCAATCAAGCAACGAATCAAAACAAAAAGTCAAGCATAAAACATTAGGATTTACAATTTTGTTTTAATTTTTATGGTTATAACATAAAAAATTAAGGTTAATATCTATCTCATAGGTATTCTATTTTAATAAAGAGTTATGATCAAAAATTCATTTTATAAAGCAAAAAATTGAGGTAAAAATGGAATTGAGAGAGTTAAGGCAGAAGAGAGGATGAAAGCAGGGAAAAAATATCGAGGTGGGTAAATTGCAAAAAATTTATGGTATTCACAGATATTTACAAAATCAAAAACCTTGAAAAATCAACGAAAAATTAGATCAAAATTTAAAAAAATATGTATTTAATAAAAAATGTCCTTATATGTGAGGAAGGATTTTAATACAGGAACGAAGTGGGTAAAATGTAAAAAATATTCATGAACGCCGACTAATGCCACGAGAAAAATATTGAAAAATAAATAGCAAAATATGAATTTACATAACTTTTATAAAAAATGTCCCTATTATTGAGAAGGAGTTTAATTAAAAAAGGTTGACTTCAATAAAAAATGTCCTTATATATGAGGGGAGTTTTTAAAGGTGGGCAATTTAATGTAAAAAATCAATGTTGAACAGACAAAAACCTTAAAAAATCAACGTGAAAATTTCAAAACACGATACTTATTGATAAATGTCATTATTTATGAGGAAGATTTTAAAAAAGGTTATAATTAATAAAAAATGTCTCTATTAGTGAGGGGATATTTGGCGTGTAAATCATCAAAATTTTTCAATCAATGGACAAATAAAACGTTGAAAAATAAACTACTATATTTGAGTTTGTACCCTTTTAATAAAAAATGTCCCTATTAGTAGAGGGATTTAATGAAGTGGGTAAAATGCAAAAAATATAGGTTGTCACAAAATCAGAAACGTTGAAAAATCAACAAAAAATAAGTGTGAAATTTGAATTTGCCCTCTTTTAATAAAAAATGTCCCTATTATTGAGAGGGTAAGAGCAGGTGGGTAAAAATTAAAAAATTTATCATTTTTGGACAAAAAAAGTATAGGAAAATCAATAAAATTTTATGGAGAATGGTACATTTTTTGAAAAATGTACTTATTAGTGAGGGGACATATGTGGTAAAATCAAAATTTTTACCAATAAATCAGTTAATAAAACATTGAAAAATCAATAAAAAATCAGTTTGAAATTAAAAATATTACTTATTTAATAAAAAATGTCCTTATTTATGAGGAGAGTTTTTCAATAATTGCTCATCATAAGAAATTGAACAATTATTGAAGGATTTTCCTTCGTAAAACGACAATGCGTGAATCTTTTGTTATTTTCATTTTTATTACCTCCTATTTTTATATCGTCTTTTTTCTTATAAGCAGTTTCAACTTTTTCTTTTTTCTTAGCCCCTTCTTCTTGGGGCTTTATTTTTTTGCTTAAAATTTTGTTAAATATTTTAATTTTTGTTATATAAACGTATTGACAATTAATAAGGGGGTTCTAATAAGTTGGCTGAAATTACTGCTCAAGCGTATCAAGCATTAAGGAATTACATCCAATCAAACTGGAAATATATCGAACTTCGTGACGATTCGGGTAATGCTATTGTTCGTTTATCTCCTTCTGATAGCAGAGTAACATGGACACACAACGCAGGAGATCAGACGCTTAAATTACAAGTGGTTATAAAAGGTTCTGACAGTGACATTTCTAAGCCTAAAACGTTTGCTTCTAGTGCAATTTACGATGTTGCCACAGGTGGTCAAGCATATTCAATTGAATCATTCACGCCTTTCACCGTTGAATCAGATATGGATGAATTGACAGTTATTCATGAAATTAAAGTACCGCAAGTTTAAAGGCGGTGATAATTAATGTTAGGTGCGGGAACTCAAGAGAATCCATTTATCATTCAAACACCAGCCGATTTAAACGCCATTAGAAATAATTTGTCTGCTTATTATGAATTGGCAAATGACATTGATTTATCTTCATTTGGCAACTGGACACCTATTGATAATTTTAACGGTCAAATAGATGGAAAAGGTCACAAAATTTTAAATTTAAAAATACCAACAGGTTTTTCATATGCAGGGTTCATCGGCAATACAAACAAAACTTTTACTATTAAAAATCTAGGGTTTGAAAATATTAATATTACTAGCGAAAATTACAATGCTGGGGCATTAGTTTCTTTCACATCGGGTACAAATGTTTTGATTGAAAACTGCTATGTCAAGAGTGGAACAATATCCGCAAAAGGTTATGCAGGAGGTTTAATAGGAAACCTACGAGGAACTGCAACTGTACGCAATTGTTTTGCAATATTAGATAGAATATATACTATTCAATACAGATCGGCTGGATTTATAGGTGCTTTGCTTGATGGTCATACAATCGAAAATTGTTATGCAGTTACATATGATTTATCGTCAGCAAATGCAACTGAACGTTACGGTTTTAGTTACTATAATGGTAATTCAGTAGTTAACAATTGCTATTGGGATAAAGAAGTTAGTGGAGTTACACAATCTTCATATGGCACAGGAAAAACAACTGCCGAAATGAAACAACAGTCAACATATGTTGGATGGGATTTTACGAATATATGGGGCATAAATGGTGATTATCCTTATTTGCAAGTGTTTGGAACACCTGCAAGACCGCCACAACAGGTTTTATTTACAGTACAATCTTACATTAATCCTTTTTATTCAAATTTGAGTAAAACAACAAAAACAACTAAACAAACACAATCATTTTCAAATGCTATTCAGACGCTTTCACAGCGTCATACGACCACGAAAAGAATAATCTCGACTTATATCCTTCCCATTAAAACAAGCGTTCAGAAGTCAAATAGAACGGTCAGAAGGGGTATTGCAAATGTAAATACATATATTAATCCAGTTGCTTCGATTGTAGAACGTAAAACAAAGACGTTTAAACATTTATTGTCATATGTTGATCATATTAAATCTAATGTAAACATAATTGCTCCAGTAAAAAATAAAGTTGTAAATGCTTATGTGTCGATAGTTGAAAATCCTTCAATTGTGCAATATGAAGAAAATTTATCTAACGCATACATTATCGAAAATCCTTCCTTTACGGAGGTGATTAAATAATGCTGAAAGGTGATACAGTACGATTAAAATGTCATTTTAAAACATTTGACGGTCAATTAGTTGATCCTACAGATGTTAAATTGACTATTTATAAATCAGATGAAACAGTAATCGAACAAATACATTTAGATGACACCAATAAAGAAAATGTTGGTGTCTTTTATTATGATTATACCCCTGCCGGCGAATTGGACGAATTTATATTCGAGTTTGCTGGCAGTGTTAATAATAAACCGATTCTCTCAAGAGAAAAGGTTAAAATTCAATTTAGTAAATAGGGAGGTTTTTAAAAATGGAAGAACAACAAAAACAAGAGCAACAAGAACAACAAACGAACACAAACTTCCCGACGTCGGGACAAATTGAAACAGTGGCAAAAGCAGAGTATGACAAATTGGTATCTGAATTGGAGGAAGTAAAATCAAAACTTCCTAAAGAATTAACAGAGGAAGAAAAAGCGATTAAAGCAAAAGAAAAGGAACTATTTGATAAGGAAGTTCAATTGACATTAAAAGAAAATGGTTTAGAACAATTCGCAAGCATTGTGAAAGTCGAAAATCAAGAAGAATTAAAAGAAGTAATTAAATCACTAAATAAAATTGTGAATGACATTAAAGTATCAATGGGCTATGTGCCATCTGATCACAAACAAATGTCATCTTATGAACAAGCCAAACAACAAGGAAATACAAAAAATATGATCAAGTCACTTTTCGGTTTAAATTAATCCGATTGGTGGCTTTTTTAATTAAAAAATAATAAAGGAGATTGATAAAATATGTTTACTAGTAAAGATTTTGCTGTTGGTCAAAATTATGATTTAAAAGATGTATTAATTGAGGTTAATAAAAAACAAAATCCATTTGTTACTTTCTTAATGTCTAAAACAGTTAAAGCAACTTCTCCACAAGTGCATTGGATTACGGAAGAAATTGCAGATAGCGCAGTAACGTTGGCAGAAGGTGGAGACGCTCCGCAATTCCAAAGCGATACGTTAGCACCAAGAGACAATTATTTAGAAATTTTTGCTAATACTGCAACAGTAACAAATACAGCCCAATATTCTACTGCTAAAGGCATTTCTGACCTATTGGCACATGAAGTTGATAAAAAGACTAAAGCCATTAAAAGACGTATGGAAAACCGTTTCCTACATGGGGTTAAAGGTTATGATTCTGCAACTGGTACTTATACGACAGATGGTATTTTAAATCAAATTAACACTGATCATAAAGTTACTGGGCAATTAACCGCTGACGCTTTCGAGGAAATGATCGGTAAACTTTATGACGCTGGCGTTTCCGATGAAATTCTTGTATTCGTACCTGCACGTATTAAAAAACAATTAAATGAACTTGGTAACGTTGAATTTTATGCTAGAGATAAATTCTTGGGCTTTGATATGGAACAATACATTACAGTATTCGGTACAGTTAATTTCATTCTTTGTGAAGAGTTAGGAAACAACAAATTCTTTGCAGTAAATCCTAACTATTTAGAAATGCCTGTACTTATTCCTTTCCATGCTCAAGTAGAAGCAGTAAGTGGCTCGAAACAATCTGTATTTCTTGAAACACAGGCAGGAGTTAATCTATTGAACGATAAAGCAGCGGCTTCTTTTGAAATTGTAGAAGCATAATTAAACAATACATACTCAATCATTAATACATATCCGTTGTCAGTAAGATTTTTTGAATAGATTTTTTGCTTTCTGACAATGAATGCGCGCGCAGAAAAATCTATTCTAATAATCGTTGATTTTATAATAGTGTTTCGATTCGATTATTAGCGTTGTAAAAAACACTATTACTAAAAGTAGATGGGGTTTTGTAGTTTCTCGATTCTGCTTTTAGTCGTCAAACCTTCTGGTAAAAAAGAAACTACAATAGGTGGATAATATTAAATAAGGCAACAAATTTCGAGTTTGCTATCTTATTTGCAAACAATAGGCGAAGAGGTTTGCAGTTTTCGATTGGCCTGATATAACTATCACAGCATTAAAAAAACTGTATTTCGGCATATAAAATGGAAGTGGTTTGAGGGCAGTTAATCTGTCCTCTCTTTTTTTAAATCAAAAAAATTCAACTTTTTAAATTTTTGTTGGGGGTGAATAAAAAATGAACATTAAGTTACGTGATGAGTACCATTTATTGCGAAGGAAGAAAGGAATCAAATTAAAAGAGTTAGCCGAATACGTTGGTTGCTCGATTGCGCTATTATCTAAATACGAAAGTGGGAAATCAGGAATGAAGAAAGAAAAAATTGAATTATACAGACAATATATAGATAACAAATAAGTAGAAAAATAAAAAATGCGGAGGTGAAAAAGTGAAAGTGACAAAAGATTCATCATGACCACTCCTTTTGCTTCAAAAAAAATCTAATTGGAGTAAAAGGAGTTTCTTATTATCGTTTTTGATAATAAGAGGTTATTAATATTTATATTTTATTATTTTGTCGTTTTGTTTTAAGGAGTGGGAGAATTCTTGTTCTTTCACTGGAATTATGCACGAATTTTATAAAAAACAATGTCCAGAATGGGCTAATGATACACAATTAGAACATGACTTAATGTTAGGTGATGACAGTGATAGTTTACTATCATGCAACTTGCTTCAAGAAATGACCAATGAAAAATGGAAAGTAAATTATTTTTATGACTTTGAAAACTTTTATAGATATGAAAAAACTGGGCTTGGGGCAATCGGTGTAGATATGGCATTTACGAAAAATGTTCGTTGTTTCGATAACCATGTCAGCCGAGAATTCTCATACAGCAAATACAACAAATATTGCATGAATTTGAATCTCTATAAGGGCATCAGCCGAGAGAATTATTATAAAAAGTATCCATTTTCAACGTTAATGATGATCATGAGTTACTATAA
>ERZ1673783.38-NODE-38-length-26341-cov-21.037815_pt1 | contig 26341 bp, 32 predicted proteins | sample MGYA00580133_ERZ1673783 | MGnify/ENA primary metagenome ERZ1673783 (study PRJEB41219, sample SAMN04549595) | soil metagenome | isolation source: soil | place: USA: Texas, Big Bend National Park | collected 2009-03-17 ...
GTTTCGATCGAAACATTGGTTTACGCTTCGTTTTGTTCAGTTTTCAAGGATCCATCTAATGATAGCGACTTTTCAATAATATCATACAACTAAAGTCACTGTCAATATTTTTTTGAGCCGCTGCTGTTTTCAATCACATCCAGCAGCGACGTTTATTACTATAACAAGAAAACATAATTACGTCAATCACTTTTTTTTGTTTTTATGAAAAAATTTTATAGAATCGATGATAAATATGAATTCCTTTCGTTTCTGCCTGAACAATCCGCACATAATTTTGATGAATTAAATACTCCAAGAGGGTTTCCAAATCGATAGCGTAATATTTTACTTCCGGATGGTTTATCAAATCATCAATAGACCAGTAGTCTTTTTTTCTTAAAACATTTAGAAAATGAGAAACACCAGATTCCGTATGCGAATGAATAAGAAATTCACTCGCCAAGAAAAGAAGTTCCAACCGTTTTTCTATATTTTCATTGCTGGTCAGCAGTTCTTCGTATAGTTTGTAAATTTCAGGATTCAATTGTTTCACTTGATCCCACATTGTCTGCTCCGGTTGAAATCCTTTTTCGATGATCGCCAAGCATGCTAAATGATAAAGAGAGCGGGAAATATGATGATATGCATCCATGTAATGCCCGTTATGAAAAAATGCTTTTCCATCTGTGTAGGACTTGATAATCTTTGAAAATTCAATCGCCATTTTCAAATTTCTTTCATTGGCAGAAGGTTCTCGCAACTCATTTTTCAATCGATGAACATAGTCGTTCCGGTCAAACACAATTTTCCCATCGGAAAGCCAGTTCAATATTTTTCGATTCGTTCCTAAAAGAAGCCATTCCTTCAACTGCTCTTCGTCCACAATATAGAGAGCGGCTTTCTTATCTTGATATGCATAATGTTTGACCAGCAAATTTTTTTCGACTTCTTTTGCAATTACTAATAAAATGTTGTCAAATGTTTCTTCTTGATAATTCCATCCTTCTCTTTTTTCGATGGATAAAATGCCAAGCGTATTTTTTGAGCTCGCTCTCTCTTGATAAATGGGCCGAAGGATATCCTCCATAAAAAATTCCTCCATTAAATTTTTTCATTCTACTAATTTCGACAAAAACTGCTGATTTTCCTTCTATTCCTTTTAAAACATTAACCGACTTCAAAGCGTAAAGTATGATATAGTTACGTTAGGAGGGGATGGGATGGCCAAAAATTATAAAAGTAAGATTAACCGTATTCGAACTTTTGCACTTTCGTTAATTTTTATCGGTTTTTTGATAATGTACATAGGTTTATTTTTTCGAAATCATCCATTGATCATGACGATTTTTATGATGCTGGGATTTTTAAGCATCATGGCGAGTGTCGTTGTGTATTTTTGGATTGGAATGCTTTCGACAAGGGCGGTTGTGGTGGTTTGTCCAAACTGTGGAAAACAAACAAAAATGCTTGGCAGAGTAGATATGTGCATGTATTGCCGAGAGCCCCTTACGCTCGATCCTTCTTTGGAGGGCAAAGAGTTTAATGAGGAGTACAATCGAAAAAAACGAAACAAATAGCAAAAAAAGAATTGTTCCTTTTTAGAACAATTCTTTTTAATGAACTTCTTTTTTGGCACTGCATTCCGGACAAATCCCGTAAATCTCCATCCGATGGTGACTAACTTTAAAACCAGTAACATGCGAAGCAAATTGTTCAACCTCGTCCAGTCCGGGATAGTGAAAATCGACAATTTTGCCGCACTCTTCACAAATGACATGGTAATGGTCGGTTGTTACAAAATCAAATCTGCTGGATGAATCGCCATAGGTCAGCTCTTTCACTAATCCAACTTCACGAAACACTCGCAAATTATTATAAACGGTTGCCACACTCATATTGGGAAATTTACCTTCTAACGCTTTATAAATTTCATCCGCAGTTGGGTGTGACATGGATTGGACCAGGTATTCAAGTATTGCATGACGCTGAGGAGTTATACGTACTCCAGAATCTTTTAACGTTTCTAAAGCTTCTTTAAGATGTTCCTGCGCCACCGTCATGCACCTCACTTTAACATAAAAATCGTTCTCAATTTGTAATCTTTATAATAAGTGTACTAATGAAATAGTGATTTTGTCAATGTTTTCAATCCAAAATTCTCATGATTCTATAGAAAGTTTCTTCTCTTTTTGCCCAAGTTTAGCGTTTATATATCTTGCTGCGACAAACAATAGATCGGAAAGTCGATTTAAATAAGCCAGAACAAGAGGATTTACCTTTTCTACTTTTACCGCTTTTCGTTCCGCTCTTCTGACAACAGAACGGGCTGCATGAAGCGCGGCTCCCGCGGGATGGCCCCCGGGCAAAATAAAATTATTTAATGGTTCCAATTTCCCATCCCATTGATCAATCATCTTTTCGAGAAATTGGATATTATTTTCTTTTAATTTCCACTTCACTTCTTTTTCGGGAGGAGTAGCCAATTCTGCACCAACGTAAAAAAGTTCTGTTTGAATTTGCTGTAAAACATTTGCTACTTCTTCTTTTCCGTCAAATGATTCATGCACGAAATAGCTAAGCGATAAACCAATGAGCGTATTCGCTTCATCGCATGTCCCATATGCTTCTACGCGGGCATCGGTTTTTGAAACTCTTTGCCCGTAGATAAGCGAAGTTGTCCCTTTATCTCCTGTTTTCGTATAAATTTTCAACGCTAGTACCCCCTGTCCAGATCGACCACATTCCAAAAATCTTTTCTTCCTGTAATATATGTAGATAAGTTGTGTTTTAATATTTCAAACGCTCTTGGCAAGTAATTTTTCGACATCGCGGATATATGCGGCGTTACTGTAATATTATTCAATGTCCAAAATTCATGTTCCGGGGGAAGGGGTTCTTTTTCAAAAACGTCCAAATAAATATGGGCCACTTGATTCTGTTTTGCAGCATTTAACAACACTTTATCTTCTACAAGGTCTCCCCGCCCGATATTGATAAAGACAGCTGTGTCTTTCATGGTTTGAAAGTGATTTTCCCTTAAAAGATAACGGGTTTCCGGCGTGCTCGGAAGGACAGAGACAATGAAATCGGCCATGCCAAGCGCAATGTTCCAATCTTGAAACGTATAGATGCGATCAAAATAGTCCACTGGTTTCCCGCTTCGATTAACTCCGCTTGTTTTCATTCGAAATGCTTTGGAAAGCCTGCCAATTTCGCTTCCGATGGCACCCGTCCCCAATACAAGCACTTCTTTTTCCGCCAATTCTTGCAAAGGCAGTTTTTTATTCCAAACTCTTTGTTTTTCGAAATCAGCGAGCTCAGGGTATCTTTTAGCATGTTGGAGCATGAGACCTAATGTGAATTCAGCCATTGGGATTTTATGAATTCCCTTGGCATTTGTCACGAGGATATTCTTTTCTTTGATAGCTTGAAACGGCATTTTTTCAAGGCCTGCCGAACAAACCATAATCCATCGTAGACGCGGCGATGAATAAATGATTTTTTCTGACAAATCTTCGCCGTATGTGACGATGACTTCAGCATTTTTCCATTCCGCTTCAGAAATTTTTCGATAAAATTGAAAATGACAATCGGGAAATTCATTGATTAATTGTTCTCTTAAATCAGCCGGCGGAAAAAATGAAAAAACAACTTCCACTTTTTTTGCTCCTCTCCACTCGATTTTGTCTATTCCGTTATGGAAATTTTAGATTTCTTATCGTTAATTGGCCTCCACGCCCATTTTACCATGATTGACTGGAAGAAAATACAAATAAGAAAAGCGCTGAAGCAAATTTGTAAGAATAGCTGCTTTCTCCCGATATTTTTGTTCAAAGAAAAATGGACCGGTGGATCCGGCCCTAAACATTTATTTCATGAGGAGGTATGCCCTTACTTTACAGTATGTTTTAATAATCATAATGCATGGACAATTGCCTTCTCATTCTAAAAATAGGCTACGAGAGCTCATTTTTAATAAATTCCAGCGCTTCTTCAACATGTCCTTTTACTTTTACTTTTCTCCATTCTTTTGCAAGTCTTCCTTGTTGATCAATAACAAATGTCGAACGCTCGATTCCCATATATTCTTTTCCGAAATTCTTTTTTAACTTCCAAACGCCGTAAAGTTCGCATACTTGGTGGTCTTCATCAGCCAACAGCAAAAAAGGCAAATCGTACTTTTCAATAAATTTTTTATGTTTGTCCAAAGAATCCGTGCTAATTCCCAGAATCACGGCATTCAATTTGGAAAATTCATCATGATAATCCCGAAAGTCACACGCTTCTGTCGTACAGCCGGGAGTCATATCTTTCGGATAAAAATACAGCACCACATTTTTCCCTTTGAAATTCGATAATTTTACCTTTTCGCCATTGCTGGCCGGAAGTTCAAAATCAGGAGCCGCTTCACCTATTGCCAATGTCATATGTAATCCCTCCATTCGTTTTGAATTTAGCGTATCCAATTTTAAAACAATTTGCAATTGAATTTATCCCGCAAATCTCCTTTCTTCCAAGATGGATAAACCAAAGATGTTTTGACGGAGGAAACGCCCCCTATTCATCCAATTAGTCCTACTAACCATCCGCTCGGCTGATGGAAGTTTCACATTATTTCTCCCAATCAATGAAAGTTTTCACGACAAAAGCTGCCGGAATGGTATAACCCAGCCATGCCTCCACTAGCGCAATCCAGCGCCCTACACCGTTTGGAACTAAATCTCCGTAACCGACTGTGAACAACGTAATACCGCTGAAATAAAGAGAGGTATGGAGCTTTTCGAAAAAACTTTCGCTGTACGTTCCTTTTCCGGTCAAAATGGCATAACCTTGCATTTCTAAAAGCAAATAAAGAAGGCCAAAACCGATCATGATCGTCACATATAATAATCCCAATAAGAGAAAGTTTTCAAAAGACAATTTTTTATACTTCCATCTAGAAGGAACAAACAATTCGCGCAAACTTAGTGTCATACAAATAATCACTGCGGCCATTAATAAATACGGCATCCGATAACCCTCCCGTTACCTTTCACCGACCAATGTCTTTCGTTCTTAGACCGATAGAATGTTTTTAAACCGAAAAAGAAGAAGATAGAGGAATGGTCATGAAATGGCTGTTAATCTGTGAAAATTTTGAAACGCTTGCCGCTGAAAATTTCATTTTTATGAAAATGGGTGGGAAATATGTAATAATATATATGAAACATTTAATATTAGTTATGACACGGCAGGAGGAATACTTTTATGGACTTTACCCATTCAGAACGTTTACATAAAGAAGCACTGGAACATATCGTCGGCGGCGTTAACAGTCCGTCCCGCTCCTATAAAGCAGTCGGCGGCGGAGCACCTGTTGCGATGGAAAAAGCAAAAGGCGCTTATTTTTGGGATGTCGACGGCAATAAATATATCGATTATTTGGCAGCCTACGGTCCTATCATCACAGGACATGCCCACCCCCATATTACCGAAGCGATTCAAAAAGCAGCGGAAAATGGGGTTTTATACGGAACGCCGACTCCTTTTGAAGTGAAATTTGCCAAAATGTTAAAAGAAGCCATACCTTCGCTGGAAAAAGTTCGTTTTGTCAACAGCGGAACCGAAGCTGTAATGACCACTATCCGCGTCGCAAGAGCCTACACCGGAAGAACCAAAATTATAAAGTTCGAAGGATGTTATCACGGACATTCTGATTTAGTGCTAGTAGCGGCAGGATCAGGGCCTTCTACTTTAGGAACACCTGATTCGGCGGGCGTTCCGGAAAGCATCGCAAAAGAAGTCATTACCGTTCCATACAACGATGTCGAATCGTTCCGTGAAGCCATTGATAAATGGGGCAATGAAGTAGCAGCTGTATTAGTTGAACCGATTGTCGGAAACTTTGGTATCGTAGAGCCGAAGCCGGGATTTTTAGAACAAGTGAAAGAATTAACGCACAAAGCAGGCGCTCTGCTTATATTCGATGAAGTCATTACGGCATTCCGCTTTATGTACGGGGGAGCTCAAGATCTGCTGGGAGTCATTCCTGATTTAACAGCCATGGGAAAAATTATCGGCGGAGGCCTTCCAATTGGCGCTTACGGCGGAAGAGTGGATATCATGGAAAAAGTAGCTCCTCTCGGTCCAGCTTATCAAGCAGGAACGATGGCCGGAAATCCAGCTTCTATTTTGGCGGGAATTGCCTGCTTGGAAGTATTAAAGCAAGACGGTGTCTATGAATACCTCGATCGGCTCGGGGCCATGTTGGAAGAAGGAATCTTAAAAGCAGGACAAACGTATCAAATCCCGATTACGATTAACCGTTTAAAAGGTGCGCTTACGGTATACTTTACGGATGAAAAGGTCGAAAACTATACTCAAGCGCAAGCAAGCGACGGCGAACGGTTTGCCCGCTTTTTCAAACTAATGCTTCATCAAGGCATTAACCTGGCCCCTTCCAAATATGAAGCTTGGTTTATTACTCTCGCTCATACAGAAGAAGATATCCGGACAACCATCCAAGCAGTAGAGCGAGCTTTTGAAAAAATGTCTCAAGAAATAAAATAATATCCAACTGGTAGTTTCATGTTGAAACGGCTATCATGTTTGCAAGCGTCCTTTGACAGGGCGCTTTTTCTTATCCCCCGTGAATAAAAAAACGATATTCTCGGCTATTTGCCAACGGAGGTCAAGGGCAAATCGCCAGTAAATTTATTCAGTTTTAAATAGACGCTAATTCCATTTACTCCATTAAGGTTCAAAAAAATCTTCTGCTCCCGTCTTGACCGTTCCTTTTAATCATCTCGCCGTTTTTCGCTTCGTTTTACTTACCTTTCAAAAACAAGAATGACCAATTCATGAAAAGCAAAAACTGGATAAAATTTTATTTTTCAAAAAAAGGCTACATCTCTTGATATTCTTATTTTTCCATTGTATAGTACAATAATGTTTCAGACGATCCATCACAAAAAAGGACATTCAAAGTAGGGATAAATAGAGAAAATCAAACATCATATAAAAAGGGAGATAATATCATTCCCAGGTCAGCGTTTGACGTTTTTGAAAAGCCATTTTCATTACATGTAAAAACTTAAGAAAGGAAAAATGCGCTATGAAGCTTGGTGCCCGCATATTAAAAACAGGAATTGCGATTGTCCTGGCATTGGCCATTGCTCGCGCTCTTCAATTGCCATCTCCTGTTTTTGCCGGAATACAAGCCGTTTTTGCTATACAGCCAACTATTTATCGATCTTATAAAACCATTGTCGAACAAGTTCAAGGAAATGCGATTGGTGCTGCCATTGCCATTCTAACTGTCGTTTTCTTCGGCAACCATATCGTATTTGTCGGTCTGGCTTCTATTGTCGCGATTCTCATTATTTTAAAATTAAAACTTGATAATACGGTCGGTTTGGCACTAGTGACCATTATCGCAATTATGGAAGTTCAAAACGAACAGTTTATCCAATTTGCTCTCCTCCGTTTTGGAACCATTATGCTTGGAATTTTAGCCGCTTTTGTCGTCAATTTAATTTTTATGCCGCCCAAATATGAGACGAAACTTTTTTTGCATATAAACAACGTGACAGAGGACATTTTGAAATGGATTCGCTTGAGCACTCGAAATGCCTCTGACTATCAACTGTTGAAACTCGACATATCCAAGATTAGCGAGCGATTATACAAAACGGACGAGTTATATAAATTGTACAAAGAAGACAGAAATACATTTAAAATCAGCCATACTGCGAAAAATCGCCGACTTGTGATTTACAGGCAAATGATCATTGCTGTCAAAAAAAGCTTTGAGATTTTAAAACGGCTTCACCATTATGAAAATGAAATCCAGCAGCTTCCAGAGGAGCTGCAAAAAAGAATTCAAGAAATGCTCGATGCGTTAATCAGCTACCATGAGCAAATATTGTTGAAGTTTGTTGGAAAAGCGAAGAAAAAAACGGAGCTGGAAGAAGTCCATGATGTGTATTTAAACCGAAAGGAATTTATGGATGCATTTTTAGACGAAATTATTGAAGAGTACTCCGGAAGCAAGGATACCCAATCCTTCCATTTGCTCTACATCGTCACCTCCATCTTAGAGTATGGCGAACAAGTGGAGCATCTGGATATGCTGATTCACAGCTTTCAAAGTTTTCATAAGTCGGAAAATGAAGTGAAAATAAAAGAAGAAAACGAGTAAAAGTCAGGAAGAAACGAAATATTCGCTCCTGACTTTTTCTTTTTTTGTTTCAAAAAGTCCTTCTGTATCCCATGATTACGTTCTAATTCAGCTGTTGCACTTGAAAGAGTTTATAGTAGCTCCCTTGTTTTGCCATAAGTTCTTCGTGAGTGCCCGATTCAACGACTTGGCCATTCTCAATCAAAATAATTCGATCCGCATGAGTTATAGTAGAAAGCCGATGAGCAACAATAAAAGTGGTTCGATCCTTTGCCAACTTTTCCAGTGCCTCTTGAATTAAATGTTCGCTTTCTAAATCAAGCGCTGAAGTAGCCTCATCCAATATCAAGATGGGAGGATTTTTCAGAAACACTCGGGCAATTGCGACTCTTTGTTTTTGCCCGCCTGAAAGCTTTACCCCTCTTTCGCCTACTTTCGTGTCATATCCATCGACTAAATTCATAATAAAGTCATGTGCGTTTGCGGCTTTAGCTGCAGCGATCACTTCTTCTTCACTTGCATCCGGACGTCCGAGAAGGATATTGTTTTTAACAGAATCGCTGAACAAAATATTATCTTGAAGCACCATTCCGATATGATCACGTAAACTCCGAACTTTAAAATCGCGAATGTCTACACCGTCCAATAAAATTCTTCCTTTTGTCACATCGTAAAAACGCGAAATCAAGCTTACTAGCGAAGATTTGCCCCCTCCGCTCATTCCGACAAGAGCAACCGTCTCACCTGCTTTAATCTCAAGGTCGATATCTTTCAACACTTCCGGTTCATTTTCATCGTAAGCAAAACTAACATGATCAAATACAATATTTCCTTTTACATCCTTGCATTCAATGGCATCAGGACGATCCGTAATATCATATTTCTCATCGATCAGCTCAAACACTCTGTCCATGGAAGCTATGGCCTGAGTTAAGGTGGTAGATGAATTGACAAGCCTTCTTAAAGGATCGTATAAACGATCTACATAAGAAATAAATGCGGCCATCGTTCCGACTGATAAATGGCCGTGAATCACTTGAAACCCGGCATAAGCAATGACAATCAAAGGAGCTAAATCGGTAATGGTATTCACGACTGCAAATGATTTGGCTGTCCAATTCGTTTGATAGAGGGCTTTATCCAAAAAATTTGAATTTTGGTCTTTGAATTGATCTTGGGCAAAGTCCTCGATGGCAAAACTTTTAATAACAGGCATTCCCTGCACTCGTTCATGCAGAAAACCTTGCATTTCTGCCAGCGCCTGCGAACGCACTCTTGTCAGTCTTCTTAAATTTCCAAAAAAATATTTGACGGAAAAAGCATAAAGAGGAAATACTAAAAGCGAAACAATGGTCATTTTGACATCCATCGACAGCATGAGTCCAACAGCGATGAAAATGGTTGCCAAATCGAGCCAAATATTCATCAATCCTGTAATCACAAAATCCTTCGTCTGTTCTACATCATTAATTACCCGGGAAATCACTTCGCCCGCCCGATGATTTGAATAATATTTAAAGCTTAACTTTTGAATGTGCTCAAAGAGTCGGTCTCGAATATCATACAACACTCTATTTCCAGTGCTTTGGGCTAAATATTGTCGAAAATATTCAACAGGCGGCCGCAATACGACAAAAATAAAAAACATGACTCCCAGTACAAAAAGAAGCTTATGGATTTTGATATCGGTGGATAATTCATGATTTCCTATAATATCATCAATCACATATTTAATGAAAATCGGAATGAGGAGCGGTATGGCAAATTTGATGGCCCCGATAAACAAAGTTGAGATAATTTCTCGGCTGTATGGTTTTACAAAATTCATATATCTACGTATGCTTCCCAAATTTCCCCCTCCTTACATCAAAACATCAATATTCTTCTTTATTTTTCCATGGAAAAAGGGGCTGACTCATCTTTAGGATCAGACCCCATACCTTCTTTTATTTAAGAAAAGATATTTTTCGTACCATATGTCTACAAAATCAGGTGCAAATGGACCTTTGCGCTGTTCAATCCATTTGATTAGCTTGTCCACATTCCGTTTTAAAATATGGTCAATCACATCAGGATAACCCATTTGCTTTCGATGTTCAGCGTATTCATCTTCATCCAGGAGGGAGTAGGTCATATCGGGAAACACTTTAATGTCGAGATCATAATCAATATACTTTAACGCTTCATAGTCATAAACAAACGGAGAACTTAAATTGCAGTAGTAATAGATCCCATCTTCCCTTATCATACAAATAATATTGAACCAATGCTCAGCATGAAAATAACAAATGGCCGGCTCTCTTGTCATCCACGTTCTGCCATCGGACTCCGTAACGATGGTTCGGTCGTTGCCTCCAATGACAAGACGTTCTGTCGCTTTTAAAACCAACGTTTCTTCCCATATCCGATGAATATGGCCGTCATGTTTATAACTATGAATTTGTATGGTTTCTCCTTCAGCGGGAAATACCATGATTGTCCCCTACTTTCGTATCAAAAAAATTTCACCAGTCTTTTTCCCTAAGAGGAGGAAAAAATAATTCTACTTTCATATTATAACGATTCACCATTAAAATTAAAACAAAAGAGCCACGGTTTTCGCCGCCGCTCATAATTTCACGCCTGTTTGCTCTTGATAAGTACGAATCACTTCATCCGTTTGGGCTTCAAAGACCTTTTGTATTTCCTTTAATTTTTTTCTCATCTCGTCCATTTCACTTTCAAGGTTTTCCATTCCGGCAATATCCTGAAGTTCTTTTAATTCTTTCTCCATTAGCTGGCACCGCTCTATTTCCTGTTGCAATAACAACAGTTTCTCCATCGTTTTCATTTGTTCCTTTACTAATACATCAAAACGATCTAACATCATCATCACCCCTCAAACGGTCACATCCTCCTCTATTAACTTCTTCCCAGCCGCCCTTTTTCCTTTCTCTTTTTCTGTCGGTTCTTTAACATTTTTATCGAAAATTTTAACTTTTCATTCGCAGGATGATTTCATTAATGGGGATTGATTCCATCTTTTCCAACTAAAAAAAGAAGAGACACATAGTAACTATGTATCTCTTCCCTTGTGTACTTATTGATTTTGTTGATTTGAGCCGCTTGAATTTTGCGCTTTGCGACTTTCTGCTTGTTGATTTTGTTGTTTCACTTTTTGCACATCTGTTTCAGAACCAAACTCAGTCGCAAAAGAAGATTGTTGAGATTGAGATTGAGATTGGTTTTTCGCAGACGCAGCATTTTGTTGTCTTACTTGCTGTGCATCTGTTTCAGAAGCAAATTCTGTTCCAAATTTAGATCCTTGAGCAGATGCAGCGTTTTGTTGTTTTACTTTTTCCGCGTTTGTGTTAGATGTGAATTGGTTTTGTTTTGCCATCATTATCACCTCCACGGTTATTAATTTGTCCATCGAGGTGAAAAATATCCAAACAAAGTTAAAAATATTTTTATACGAGCAATGATCTGCCTCCGTCGACAATAATGGTTTGTCCGCGAATCATCGAGGCTTCTTTCGAAATCAGAAACATAACCGTATTCACAATATCTTCGATTTCCACCATTCTTCCGGCAGGTGTATTCTTTTTCGCATCCTCAAGCATTTCTTCTCTATTCGGAAAATGCTTTAATGCTTCCGTATCAACGGCGCCGCCTGATACCGCATTGACCACAATATTCTTTTTCGAAAGTTCCACTGCAAGATATCTCGTCAAAGCTTCAACAGCCGCTTTTGAAACGCCCACAGTGGTATAATTTTCCAAGTAGCGGATGGAGCCGAGAGAGCTGATGCTGACGATACTTCCTCCTCCATTGATTTCCATCAATTTTGCCGCTTCTTGTGCACAAAAAAGGAGCGCCTTGCTGTTAATATCCATGGTCCAGTCCCAATGCTTCTCTTCCAACTCCATCAACGGCCGCTGAACACCGGAGGCCGCATTGTTAATAAATACATCCAAACGGCCAAATTCTTCTTGAATTTGCTGAAACATATCACGTATTTTTTCGACATCCCCCACGTTGGCTTTTACAACCAGCGCTTTTCGGCCCAGTTTTTCAATTTCTTCTGCCGTTTCCAAAGCTTTTGATTTGCTGCGAGCATAATTTACCACTACATCATAGCCTTTTCTCGCTAATTCTATCGCAATCGCTTTCCCGATTCCTCGGCTGCTTCCCGTTACTAATGCAACTTTATTGCTCATTTTTTTCATCCTTTCTTCCCTATTCCCATTTTTTATAAAACAAGTTAGCCTATGTATCATTGCCTTCGGATGAAGATTCTAAATTCTTCTCTGCTTAAAGTCAGTCAAATGTGTTGTTATCCGTTTACCATTACACTTGAAGAGGATGTGATGGACCGTTTATGCAGCATGGAATATCCCCTCTATTTTACTTTTTCTTGGAAAGTCGGACAACTCTTTTTAGATGCCCACATTCGTATAAAAAAAGCTGTTTCATTGAAAACTAACAGTACTTATGGAAACGGAGGTAGTACAATGTATACCGGTCGTGACATGACAGAATTATCGATGACGCCAAAAAACAAATGGAAAACAGAGGAGCTTTCTTATTTTCATCACGCTCTCCAACAAATCATGCCTTATTTAAATGCAGAAGGACAGACGCTTCATCGTGAAATTACGGAAGAAATCATGAGGCGCGGCGGTCTCACAAAAGGTGCGGAATCCGATTAGATAAACACGAACAATGCTTCTTGTGATGTTCTGATTAATAAAATACCGTCAAATAACAGAATTCACGTCACCCCAAGACTGATGCTTGGGGTGATTCTCATTCTCGCATCGTTTTTTTGTATTCCTTCCAAATCTTTTGATGGGATACCGGAATTGCAAAATCCTGAATCTCTTCAGGTTCGACCAGCTTCACTCTTTCGCCTTCCGGTATCTCATTTTGTATCTCGCCGGCGTAAACATCAATGTCCCAAGTCAAATGAGAAAAAACATGCTGGATTTTTGCAAATGTGCCGTTATGGATCAAAGAGTCTACTTTGTATGTTTCTTCCAATAATTTACGGAGCCGCGTTTCAGGATCTAAAAATGAGGTCATTTCAAAATTAGGGAATTCCCAAAGATTTGCAAGTAATCCGGTTGCTTCCCGCTTATGGATCAAGAATTTACCTTCTTTGTTTTTCAAAACAACCGCTCCGATATGAACAAGCTTCATGTTTTTCTTTCTCGTTTTGACGGGGAGTTCTTCTTGAACCCCTTCTTCAAATGCATGGCAATGTTCTCGAACCGGACATAATAAACAAGACGGAGATGTCGGAGTACAAATTAAAGCGCCCAATTCCATTAATGCTTGATTAAACGAAGAAGGATCTTCCGTATACATAAGATGATGTATGGCTTCTTCAAATATCTTTCGAGAAGCCGGTTTAGCAATGTCTTCCCAAATAGATAAAATTCTAGACGCGACTCTCATGACATTTCCATCAACGGCAGGATAAGGTTTACCATATGCAATGCTTAAGACAGCCCCCGCTGTATACGGGCCTACACCTTTCAAAGAAGTCATCTCTTCCAACGTATCCGGGACTTTTCCTCCATATTTTTCCTTTACTTCTTTCACTGCCGAATGAAGGTTTCGAATTCTTGAATAGTACCCTAAACCCTCCCAGGATTTTAAAACTTGTTCTTCCTCAGCTTCCGACAAGGCTTCTAAAGTTGGGAATTTTTCCATAAACCGTTCAAAATAAGGAATCACGGTGTCTACTCTTGTCTGCTGAAGCATGACTTCTGAAACCCATATTTTATAAGGATCACGCTCTTTTCTCCAAGGAAGATCCCTTTTTTCACGTTTATACCATTCCAGTAAGTCATGTTGAAATTTTTCCGTATCGATCTCTTTTAAATTCATGCCCTTCACTGCTTACCTCCGTGATGTTAATATTGAGACAAAATGGGAATGCTATGAAAAAAATTAAATTGAGACGTTCACAGACAATCGTGGAATCAAAATATCTTTTCGTTCAGTACATTAACGGTAGTTGTTCAATTAGCTTGTGGGAAAGAAGCAAAATCGGCCGCCATCAGCTTTTGAAATTTTCTCAAATGGCAATATCTTGCATTGCAATCCGTTTTTATTCCCATTATCATTTTTTTAACAAGGATGGATATCAAAGGAGGAAATCCTTTTGGATACTGGAACACACTTCGTGATGGGAATTGCGCTAGGGGGCTTATCCACACTGGATCCTGTCATTTCCCATGGCACCGTTTCGTCAAACGTTGTTTTAGCATCAGTTATCGTCGGATCACAAATTCCTGATATCGATACCATTTTAAAATTAAAGAACAATGCCGTCTATATTCGAAATCACCGCGGAATTACCCATTCGATCCCCGCTGTTCTATTGTGGCCTTTATTGATTTGTGCTGTATTGGGGCCTCTTTTTCCGGAAGTCAATTTGTTTCATTTATGGATGTGGGCCCAATTAGCAGTCTTTCTCCATGTTTTAGTCGATATTTTTAACGCATATGGCACACAGGCACTGAGGCCGTTTTCCACCAAATGGCTGGCGCTTGGAACGATCAATACTTTTGATCCTTTTATTTTCGCGGTTCATGTGGTCGGGATTATTCTATGGATCAACGGATTCAACCCCGGCATCACGTTTTTAACCATATATGTACTGATCCCATTCTATTATATAGTAAGATTTATAGTCCAACAGACTATCCGTTCAGCAGTCAGGCAATTGATACCGGATGCAGAAGAAATTATCATTGCTCCGACGATCCGTTTTTTTATATGGCGGATTGCCGTGAAAACACCTGACTATTTCTATGTGGCAAGAGGATATCGCCGTTCGATTACCATTTTGGATAAATTCAAAAGAACGCCTATACCTGATACTCCACTCTTAGAGGCCGCGAAAAAAGATAAAAACTTATCGGCTTTTCTAAACTTTTCACCCGTTTACCGCTGGGAATTGTCCAAATATGATGACTGTTATGAAATTAAATTTATCGATTTGCGTTATCGAAACAATGGGCACTATCCTTTTGTCGCCGTTGTGCAGCTTGATCTAGATTATAACATCATCGGATCCTATACCGGATGGGTATTCAGCGAAGAAAAACTGCGAAAAAAATTGGATTTCATCCCGAATTCCCATTAAATACGTACATTCTTCATACAAAAGAAAAAAAGCGCTCCCTGCTTCTTAGATAGTTGACGTCGCCGTGATTTCTACTATGTATTTCCTCCTTGCAATATCATAATTTGTTCATATTTTACCGATACTAAAAAAGCAAAGAGAGGATGATCTCTTTGTAAAAAGGAGGCTACGGCGATGCGGAACAAAGCTAAAAATTTCCCGAACCTAAACAGCCATAAATTCGAGGGCGAGCCTCGAGCAAAGGCGGAATACGCTTCAAAGCGGGCGGACGGAACAACCAACACGCATCCTCAAGAACGTATGCAAGCTTCAGGCCAAAGAGAATGGTCTAATGAGCCTTAGCACGATTTCCAATTACAATCCGTTTCTTTCATGAAATCCTGCGACTCCCATCCCTTACTATTGGGATGGGAGTCTTTATTATGCATCCGACTTGCGTCTTAAAAGCGAAATTGGCAAAGCTTCTTCCTGGCCGCTCCCATTCAGACGGTGCCCCCAAGCGAAAACTCCTTTTAAATAGTCGATTTTAAAATAGTTCCCCGGATCTTCTGCAATCTCATATACTTCACCCGGTTTAAAATCATCCGGATTGAGAAGGTAAGCTTCAGCCATGGCCGCCTTCCTTTCCATCACAGCCAATTCATTCACCATTCCCAATTGTTCGGCCTTGCGGGCTTTTTCTTTTAAACGAGAGATTTCCTGTTTTAATTCATATTCGCTCATTTCGCTGTAGCGTTTTTCCACCATTGTCCACCTTCTCCAATTCTTTTTTGCTCATAGGTTCATACACCAACACTCATAAAAGAAAGAACCATTTTCAAAGAAGCCTCAAATAGCCCTTTCAATAATTCTTTTTCATTTTACCGCACCTTTGTCTTGAATCGCTAATGATGAAAAAAGATAAAAGAAAATAACGTGTCCAATTATAAGAAAATGTCAACTGCCGTGGTGCTAGTATTTTTCTCAAGAATGGATTTAAGGATAAAAAAGATTGGCTCGGCTTGGTATTCTTTGTCTAAAAATGGACGTTCCAGCAAGCAAAGAAGCGGAACAATTTTCAAATAAAATCATTCTTTTCCCTGAACTGCTCGACCGCTTGCTGAATGTCTTCCATTGAAAATCCTTTTCGATACAAATATTGCTGAACTTTTCGAAAACGCTCGTTCCCGCTTTCGCTCCGATAGCGTCTAAATGCCTTTTCCGTCTGGTAAAACAGCGCTTCTTTTTCGTTTTCCTCGTCTTTTTGTATATTGTCAGCGAGCGCTTCGGAAATGACCTCACCGGAAAATCCTTTACGCCTTAAAAGCTGAATCGCTTTTTGCTTTTTTTGAAGAAAAGCTTCATTAGAATTCCGTTGAAATACTTTTCCGATCAGTTTTTTTGCTTTGTTTACTTGCTCCTCTTTTCCATACAGCTCCAGCACTTGTTCCACAATACTCTGATCCACGCCTTTTTGCGCTAGTTCCCCCGCCACCACAATCGGCCCTTTATCTGTTGTCTTCATTTGAGTATGGACATAGGCCTTGGCAAAATCGCGATCATCGAGATAATGTTGTACATACAGCTTTTGGACCACGAGATCAATGACCTCGTCGTTGTATTCTTTTTTTCGCAAAAATTCTCGAATTTCTTTCTCAGTTCTCATTCTTTTTGCCAAATAATAGACCGAATCTTGGTATCCCTTTCGAACTTCATCCGCATGCAAAATTTCAGCGATGTCCTCTTCCTCTAGCTCCATCCCTTTTTTTAGTCGGAAACGTGCCAAAACGGCCTCATCCACACTAAAGGCAAAGGCTTCATTGATAAAAATATTGTACCGCTCTTTGTTATTTTGCTGGACGGATATTTTCGTAATCACCTTCACTCTGATTTCACCTCTTTACGCCTCTGTATAACATTATAAATTTTTTGCTTTGTTGTAAAAACCATTGGTATGACTCTCAAGAAAAAGGAAAACATAAGAATAAACAATATTTTCCACGAAAGGATGATCCGATTTGGATAAGAGAAAGCAAAATAAAATAAAAAGCACACTTTCACGCGCTCAAGAAATTTCCTATGCACGCGATTTTAAAATGGCAGACCGCGCCGGCGGATTTACGAAAAAAGAGCGATAATATTTATTGCTAAAAAATGAAACTTGGCAAAAACAATCGGGCATTGCGGCAAATTTCCTTTCTACTTAAAAGCTAAAGGGGACACCTGGATAAAAAGAACCCATTCGGAAAAAGTATAAATGCGGAGCTTATTGCCGCCACTTTTATGAAAGGGGTTTTTGAAATGGGCCGCGCACATCATCAAAAAACAAGAGACAAAAATAAACAAAAGCTTCCTCAAGTTCCGAAAAACTTAAAAACAGACGGCAGAGATGTGGAGTATTCACAAGAATTGGCGGATCACGCTGACTTGGAAGCACAGTCACGATCCGACGCCGCTGATCAACGGGTAAATTCACAAAAGAAGAAACTATAACACCAAAAAGCACCAGTCCATCCCGACTGGTGCTTTTCCAAAAAATATCCACAATATGATTGTGGATATTGTGTGTATATTCATAATTTTATTTATATTAAAATTATTCAACCGGTAAAACAAGACATCTCCAATTCCATTAATCCCGCTTTTTTTCACGTATGATTTCTGCTTCCATTTGAGCATAATTAGTGATTTTAGGATAACCGTTTTTTTGCTTTGCCTGATTGTTGCGCTGCGCGTTGGCAGGCATTTCCGGCCTTTGTTTTTCCCATATGATCATTCCCCCCCTCCTTTTTTATTTTTTCCTTTCTGGAACGAGATATGCTGAACGGTTTTGTCTCATCAAACATCAACAGATGCTTTCCTTTTTTCAAAAGCAGCCAAAATAATGGAGCGATCCACCACAACGAAAAATCCGCTCTTATTCGTCACGGGTTCGTTTTATTTTTTTATCTTCGACATAAGGTTCTCGTTCAAAAGGATGGAGATCGCCGAAAGTAGTCATGATTCCTTCCTCGTCAAGAGCTTCTTCGAATATCTCATGTTGATCATTTGGGTACACCTTGATCCCTTTTCCAACGATATTATTTCCGATAAAATTCTCATAATCTTCTACATATCCAACATTTTCTTCCGACTCAATATACATATCATTATAATGAAGCGGAGATTCAATAAAATCCGACGGCGTTTCTGAAGTTCCCCATTCCGCCACTGCTTGCCAAGAATCTTCCGAATCAAAAGCAACCGATTCATCTCGATCGTCACCATCAAATTTCCCGAATGGAGGCGTTAATACTTCTTCTTCCACCGGACGAGAACGTGATGTTTCCTGATCCGGTGAATGTTCTTTACATGTGGTTGCGGTTATGAGTGCATCCAATCGTTCATACGGTATCTCTTTTCCGCATTTCTCACATATTCCATACGTTCCATTCTCTATGGCATCAAGCGCGCGACGAATATTCCGCCATTCGAGTCGGGAATGCTCGTCCAGCGCCAAATCTTTTTCCCTTTCAAAAAGCTCTGTACCTTCATCCCCAGGGTGGTTATCATAGCTGGACAGTTCGCCCACCGAACTGTGAGGATGCCCGCTTTCTAGATTATAACGATCGTTCATTTGTAACCTTTTTTCTAAATCCTTTTTTGCATCTAACAGCCGCCCCCGAAAATCGGTAATTTGGTCTTGTGATAGCATCCCTTCCACTCCTTTCTTCTTTCCGTAGTATGCAACCAATCCAAAAAAACATTCATCCCCGGAATGAGAATCCATCATGATGGATCATCCGCATTTTGAATCCATTACCTATGCTACCTTCTCCAGCTGCAGCATTTTATTCTGCACTAAATTGGTAATATCCGGTTAAAAAATGACATACCCGCTTCGAAAAAACCGTCGTAAAGTTCCTGTTCAACATGAAAACTTCAACGGCCCGTATCTGTCGATGAACAGATCGGGCCGTTCTTGATTATGACGATGATAAAACTCCAGCTTTTTGCAATATTTTTTTCAGTTCTTCCTTTTTAAGCGGATCAAGTGGTCGGGCAGGCGGTAAAACATACGTTGAAACATTGATGCCTCTCAGTGCAATCGCCTCTTTCACTACATTGACAAACGGCGAATCCAGTTTATACAAAAGAGGCAAGTAAGCCAAGCGCTGGTGGAGCTTTAAGGCCGTTTCCATTTCTCCATTTTGAAACGCTTGATAAATGCCTAGCGATATTTCCGGTGCAAAATTGACACTTGAAGCAATCGATCCATCCCCACCTAAAAATAATGTATTCAATAAATGATCATCATAACCGGAGAAAACAGAAAAATTGGGAAATTTGCCTTTTACTTTTATGATCATTTCACGAATATGTCCTGCTTCGTCCGTTGTCTCCTTAATTCCCGCTATGTTTGGATATCGATCGACCAATTGGAGAACAAAATCAGGGATTAGATCTTGACCCGTTAATCCGGGAAAATTATATAACAATACCGGAATAGAAACCGATTCTGCGATATCCCCGTAATGTTGTAATAAATTTTTCTCAGATAAAGGCCAATAATATGGATTGACCACTAATATCCCATCGGCCCCCACTTGTTCAGCATGTCGGCTTAATTCAATGGCTTCCCGAGTATTCGTGCTGCCTGTACCGATTATAACCGGCACTCTTTGATGAACGTAATCCGTCGCAAAAGCGGCTACTTCTTTTCTCTCTTGAACGGACATTTGGCTGAATTCTCCGCTGCTTCCCAAAAAAAGCAAACCATTGACCCCTGTCTCTATTAAAAAATCAATTAACTGCCCCATTCCCTTCCGATCCAAATTCCCGTCTTCATCCAGAATCGTGCAAACGGGAGGAATAATTCCTCTAAATACGGCTGCCATTCTTTATCTCTTCCTTTCCTTTTTTGATAATCTCAACCTGCTCTTGACCGAAGGATTCACCATGTAATCCGGATAACAGCCGTTCAGAACATCGACGATATTTTGAGCACTTTTCCTCTTCAACTCAAATTCTGCTTCTTCTGAATACCATGCGGCATGGGGAGTAAGGATGACTTCTTCCATGTTCAGCAAGGGGCTGTTCGGATCAATCGGCTCTTTCTCAACCACATCTAACGCCGCACCCGCAATCTGTTTCTCTGACAAAGCCCGGATTAAAGCAGACTCGTCAATGACTGGACCGCGGGCTGTATTGATTATGAACGCTTCCTTTTTCATAAGTTCAAATGCCTGACGACTGATGATTCCTTTTGTTTCCCGATTTAATGGCAAATGAACCGATACAAAATCGGACGTTTGTAAAAGTTCTTCCAAACGAACAAGCTTCACTCCCAAAGCATCTGCAATCGATGACGGAACGAACGGATCATAGGCCATAACCTTTAGTCCGAAAGATTGCGCTTTTACAGCTAATGTTTGAGGAATATTTCCGAAGCCGACTAATCCCAACACACGGCCTTTTAGCCGAAACACAGGCTTCGCTTTTTTGACATCCCATTTTCCGTTTTTTACAGATTGATTCAGCACGACAATTTTTCGAGCCAACGCCAACAGTAATGCTAAAGCATGGTCCGATACTTCATCTAAGCAGTAATCCGTTACATTGCTGATGATAATGCCTTTTTTCGTTGCTGCTTCAACATCAATCGTATTGACGCCAACCCCATAGCGTGCAATGACTTGGCAATTTTCAAGTTGTTCGATTACGTCGGCTGTGATAGGGGCATATTGATTCAAAATTCCATCAGCTTTCTTTGCTGCGCGAATCACCTCTTCTTCTGTGCGACATTGAGCCGGAATGAATTCGATTCCATATTCGGCCATTATGTTCCTTTCGATGTCTACATTTTGAAAATCATAATCGGTCACCACCACTTGATAAGCGCCCATCTTTACTCCCTCTCTAACTATTGATTAAAATGTCGGACCAATTCTCCAAATGCCGAAATCATGTTGTTTCAATATTTCCGCCTTTGTTTTTTTCCCGGAACACACCTCCGCAATTTCCTCTAAAATTCGTTTGGCCACCTCCTTTGGCGTTTCCTTTCCGTCAATGATGGTGCCAGCATTGATATCCATATTGTCGTGCATACGCTCGAACATAGAGGTATTGGTGGAAATTTTGATGGTAGGTGCAATCGGCGAACCCGTCGGCGTTCCTCTTCCGCTCGTAAACAGCACTATTTGGGCGCCGCCAGCTACCATGCCGGTTAATTGTTCAATGTCATGTCCCGGGGTGTCCATCCAAACCAATCCTTTTTTGGTCGGGGGCTCCGCATAATGGACCAATTCCTGAAGCGGTCGACTCCCCGCTTTTTTAGCGGCACCTAACGATTTTTCCTCTAATGTACTTAATCCGCCTTTTATATTTCCTGGACTCGGATTTCCTGTTCGAATATCAACACCCATTTGAATCGAACGATTTTCCATCGCCTCGATCACTTCATAGACCCGTTTCGCTACGCGATCGTCAACGGCCCTCGCCGCCAGCAAATGTTCAGCTCCAATCAATTCTGTCGTTTCTGCCAAAATCGCTGTTCCGCCTAGATCCACGATCATATCGCTTACTTCTCCAACAGCAGGATTGGCGGATAATCCAGAGCAGGCGTCGGATCCTCCGCATTCCGTTCCGACTATTAAATCGCTAAAATCAAAAGGGGCACGTTTTTGCCTGGAAGCGTCTTGAACCATCTTCACCGCAATCTTTGCGCCTTGGGCAATGGCATCCAATGTACTTCCTTCTTCTTGAATTGAAACCACTTCTACCGGCTTTCCAGTTTCTTTAATTTTTTCGGCAATACGGTAAGCTTGATGAGTTTCGCATCCAAGCCCTAGAACGATCACTCCATAAACGTTGGGATTTGAACCCATCCCCACATAAGTCCTAAAAGTTTGCTCATAATCCACGCCAACTTGCGCGCAGCCATGCTGATGGATAAATGTAACCGTCCCATCGACAAGCTCCGTAATCCGCTGCGCTGTTTGTGCAGCACATGTAATAGTCGGCAAAATCAGCACGTGATTGCGAATGCCCACCTGACCATTAGAGCGCCTGTATCCTAACAGCTCCATTTCTTTAATGGCTGACAATTTTATCACCTCTACCGCGTTTTCCTTCCAGATTGTGAACATGAACATGCGTTCCAACTTCAATATCCGCACAAGCAGAGCCGATCACTTCTCCGTATTTCAGAACATCCTGACCTTTTATAATCGGCCTAACCGCAAATTTATGACCAAAATCAATATCATCCTTTAACTCGATTTCCTGGGAAAAATCTTGACATTTCACTTGAACGACAGCTCCGGAAGGAATGGCTTCCAACGCCACCGCCACATGATCTTTTGGATTCAACATAAGCGTTTTAAAACATTCTTTCATCATAAGACACCTCTTAAATTAACTTAAAATTCAGAAAAATATACACCTATATAGTTGTTGTTATGCAGATTTTATTCGCGGCTCGATCGGTTTCACTTCCCCCAGCCAGAAAAGATAGGTTGCAGCACCCAGTAATGTAGCCAATCCAGAAATCAGCAATGCCGGGATAAAAGAACCTGTAGATGATACGATAAACCCCGTCAAGATTGGCCCTAAAATGCCACCGATATTGGATGCGCAATTTTGGACCCCTGCTACTGTTGAGGTCATATTTTTAGGAGCCACATCTCCAGGCAAAGACCAAATGGCAGAAGCAGCGATCGCAAGCCCCGCATAAGAAATAGACAATAATGCAACCGACATGGCAGCTGAAGAGACAAGTCCAGCCAGTGCGATAAAGGTCGCCAAAATCATTCCGCCTACAAGGTTGATTTTACGGGCCGCTGTCAAAGAAAAATTGCGACGGTGATACAAATAATCAGTGAGCCAGCCGCCAATCCATTCCCCGATCATTCCCACCAGCGGCGGTATCATCGCGACAAATCCCATATTCATCATTTCCATCCCACGGTCATTGACCAAATAGGTCGGGAACCAAGTGATGAAGAAATAAATGGCATAATTCAAAGTAAAGAAGCCGAAACACATCGCCCAAATGTTTCGATAACGAAACAATTCATACCATTTCATTGGCTGTTCTTTATCAATGCCATCTTTCTTCACTTGCCCCTCACGGATATACTGAAGTTCCTCTTGATTGATATATTTATGCTTTTCAGGATCACGAAAATACCAGATCCAAATAGCCATCCAAATAAAGCCGATCATTCCGGAAACGATAAAGGAAGCCTTCCATCCAAATTGGCTGATAATCCAAACAATAAGCGGCATCGCCAAAGCCGTCCCTACTTTGGAACCGCTATCAAAAAAAGCCGAAACTTTTCCGCGTTCATGATCAGGAAACCATTTGGATGTTACCCCACTGTTGCTTGGATAAGCTCCTGATTCTCCTATTCCGAGCAAAATTCGAAGGCCGACTAAAGAACCCATTCCTCTTGCAGCTGCCGTTAGCGCGGTGGCCAGGGACCACCAGCCGACAGCAAATGCCAAACTAATCCGATGCCCCACTTTATCAGCAAACCATCCGGAAGGAATTTGAAATATCACATAAGACCAAAAGAAAGCAGACATTACAATTCCCATTTGAGCATCATTTAAATGAAGCTCTTTCATGATTTCCGGGGCAGCTGCCGATAAATTGGCACGGTCTAAATAATTAATGGCAATGGCTGCCCACATTAGTATGGCGATATTCCATCGGACTTTTGTTCTCTTCCTTTGCGGAGCAGGTTTCAAATTCTTATGGATTGACAGGATCATAGGGGGTTCCTCCTATCGTTTAAATAAAAAAGCCAAAATTCAATTCATTTACTAGACAAAAATAGTCTCTAAAAACATTTCCTAATTAAAGCCATATCGTTCCTTTCTTCCGATCGTTTTTTGCACGCCACCGTAATGTCTTCAAAGGCTATTTCCATTATTCCAGCGATAGTCGAAGAGAAAATTTTTTCTTTTTTTACTCCTTTTGTAAGCCCGGATGGAAAATATCCCTTACCGACAACAAGATCTATTTTTCTCTCTATTTGTCGTCTACATCATGTCCTAACTTGTTACGGCCATTCTTTCGTTTCAATTCTTTATTCAACGTTTCTATTAACTTATCAAATAGCGATGCACGGATTCTGGAATCGGAATGCCGTTTTTAAGGTAATGTTGCTCTTTTAATTGCTCGGGCTCACCTGGCACCAGCACTTTGTCAAACCCTTCTGCAGGCGAAACTTCATGAATTTCGTCAATCATTTGATCTATCGCATGTAAAAATGAATCGACATTAGTGAATGCAGCTGGATTGATGACGCCAACAAAATGGCCTAATTTACGCATCTTCTTGTAATCCCCATACATCGCTGTGATATGGGGTCCAAAAGCCGATCCGGTTAAAATTCCTGATAATACGTCGACCACAAGTGCTAACCCGTAGCCTTTTGCCCCACCCGCCGGAAGCAAGGAGACCACTTGATGAGGATCGGTCGTTGGATTTCCTTTTTCATCTACTCCCCAATTTGATGGAATCAATTGTCCGGTTTCCCTAGCTTGCAGCACCTTTCCCAATGCTACTCCGCTTGTTGCCATATCTAAAATAATGGGAAGTTTGTTTTTAGCCGGAAAACCAAAAGCAAGCGGATTTGTGCCAAAAAAGGGTTTTGCTCCTCCAAACGGAACCACATATTTATCCGTATGGGTCATGGCGATTCCAATCATGTTTTCATCTGCCGCTTGACGAACAAAATAAGACAACGCTCCACAGTGGCTGCTGTTGACCACTCCGACAACTCCGACCCCATTGTCTTTAGCCAGACGGATCGCATGTTTCATCGCCTCTTTGGCAATCACATGGCCAAAGCCATCATCTCCGTCCACTATCCCTGTAACCGGTCCTGTTGCTTTAAAAGAGATGTTCGGATGGGGATTTAAGCCGCCTTCCTTCACCCTTCGAACATAATGTTCCGTACGCAAAACACCATGCGAATGGACGCCGCGTAAATCGGCATGTACTAATACTTCCGCTACAATTTCAGCATGCTCTTCAAGGACGCCAGTCTGTTCTAACTTTTTCTTTACCAGTTCCTTTAGTTTTTGGTGAGACATAATAATATTCCCCATTTTTTTACGACCCCTTTCCCCTACAAACAACCCTTCATTGACTCCTTGTACAATAAAGACTGTATGCCCGAAAATGAAATAAACTTTCAAAATCTTGGGCATAAAAGCGAATGACCAATTCGATTTAGTCGACGTTTTAGTGACATTACAATATAATTGTAAGCGCTTAACATCGTAATATTCTAAAATTCTTCATAAATTTAAAAGCACTCCTGTCTTTATTCAGAAGTGCTTGGACGTTCAGATCATCTTTCTTTTCACAGATAAGTTCCTATCCAAAATAAAAAAACGAGACTTCCTATATAGAAGTCCCTCGTATGAACCAACTAACTTGATGTAGCTGCCACTTTAAAGATCATCATCTAATTTTATCGGAGTGCTTCATCTAAGCAATTGTATTAACTCTTCTGTCATTTGTTCGACTAGCTCGGGTCTGCCATGAAACTGAGCAGGAGTATTTTGAAAGAGCGCGATTCTCCATTTTCCATCCTTCTTCACTGCCACAAGTGTATGATGGGTGTTGAGTTTGGGATCAATCTCTGATTGACCAGGCGGCACCATCCCTGCTATAGCACGCAATATGGCTGCATCCGAATCTAGAAAACGAACATTTTTCACTTTCGTTACAAATGGAGGTGTGGGATGTTCTTTAAAGATGGGATCAAGGTGCGAAAAGATTTCCTCACGGCCGATCGCTTGGCTTCCATCAAAACCAATCATCTCCCCATCCTCTGCGAACTGATCAGCCATTGCACGGGCACTGCGGTTATTCCAACCATCAATTAGTTGTTGATAAAGCGCTTGGACTTCATTCGACACAGTCGATTTCATCATATTCCTCCTTAAAGAGTCTCTCATAGTTCATCGTTTCACGATTACTAATTCATTGTAATATACATCCATTTTTTATTCAAAAACATGGAAGATAGCGATTGAGTCAAGTATTTGTGGGCAGTTTTTTTCTCCCTAACAATGAAAGCGGA
>ERZ1673783.39-NODE-39-length-26176-cov-22.902148_pt1 | contig 26176 bp, 19 predicted proteins | sample MGYA00580133_ERZ1673783 | MGnify/ENA primary metagenome ERZ1673783 (study PRJEB41219, sample SAMN04549595) | soil metagenome | isolation source: soil | place: USA: Texas, Big Bend National Park | collected 2009-03-17 ...
ATTGAACATTCTTAGTATTTTGAATCATCAGATTTAATTACTGCAATGCTAGTGATATAAAATCATATCCGAAAGAAAAGCGCAGCTGGCAGGCATTAAGAAAAAAAGGTCGGTCATATTCGAAGTAAAATCATTATCGGCATGAACAACGCGAAAGAAAGTGGCCGATTCACAAGAAAAGTATAATAAATATGAGAGCGAGATGCTGGATGGATGATCATGGAAGTCATTAAGCTTTTGTTGATAAAGTCAGCTTTAGTCGAATGTGCCGGGGAAAACTTGCCAAAGTGATCGTGAAAACGATTTCTTTTGTTTTTTCTGCGTTTCCGTGCTAAACTTATGGCAACTCCATTTGAAAAAGGCGGTTCATATAAGAATGGGCAGAAGAAAGAAAAATCTCCAAAGATTTGATAATGTTGTTGTATTGCCTGGTACACGGGAAAGATTGGTTGAAAAGGGAATCCAAGCTTTGCAGGAAAAAAATTATGAAGAAGCTTCTGATTTTCTTATAAAGGCTTTGCATTTTTCTGAGGATCCCGGTGACGATGAGATTCAAATGGCCTTGTTGCTTGCCCTTTATGAATGTGGTCAATATGATGAGGCGAAAGAATTGTGCGAAGAAATGCTTCAATTGGGAAACGGCGATTATTACGATGTAATGGATTTATACATATCAATTCTCTTTCAAATGAAGGAATATCAGCGAGCTTACATTACGCTATCTGCTCTCTGTGAGGAAAACCAAATTCCTTCCGATAAAAAAGATCATTTTGAGAAACTTCTGCAAATAAGCCGGAAAATGGCTTCTACGTCAGAGGAAAACGACTATCAGTCTGATTCTGACCGTGCACCTAAATTGTTTTACGAAGATGAATCAATTGAGCAGCAAACGTTAAAAGCGGCGGAACTAGTTCAACGAAATATTGCTCCGTATCTAGACGAGTTGATTGATATCATCGGGGATGCACATTCCCATCCATTTTTGAAAACTCTTCTCCTCAATATAATGAGGGAGAAGGGAGTGGATAAAGAAATTTCCGTTCGAAAGCTTCATTTTTCAAAACGATTGATCCCAAATCAGTTGGAAGAAGTTTTTCAAATGTCCTATTACAAACAAGTTTTAACCAAATTAGAGGAAGCCGTTTCTCAATCTAATCCCGTATTATTTTCCCAATTAACAGAATTGGTGAATCGCCACTTTTTTCTTCTTTATCCATTCGAACCTGAGTTCAGCGTGGACACTTGGGCTGCCTGTACGCTCCAATTGGTCTGTGAATATTACGGGGAAGCGGAAGAAGCTGAAATTTTGTGTCCGCAGCTCTTCTCTCATGACGATGCTGGTCGAGAAAAATGCATGGCTTATTTGAAAGAGTTAGATGAATTTTCTGCTCCCGTCTCTTAGCTTTTTATTGAAAGACTTAGTTCGTATGTTATAATGTAATGGTTATAATATGTACTTTTCTGCTTGGCTTTCTTTTTGTACACTAAAAGTACGAAATTGATAAATGATTCATTTTTCAACTATCAACTTATAGATTTGTTGTGGAGGGAATTGTATGTCAGTGAAATGGGAAAAACTAGAAGGAAACCAAGGTGTCCTTACTGTAACGGTGGATGCCGACAAAGTGAATGAGGGATTGGACTATGCTTTCAAAAAAGTCGTCAAAACGATCAATGTCCCTGGTTTCCGCAAAGGAAAAATACCGCGTCCTCTGTTTGAAAAACGATTCGGAGTAGAATCGCTTTACCAAGACGCGCTCGATTATATCTTGCCGGAAGCTTATGCAAAAGCGGTTGAAGAATCCGGAATTGAACCAGTTGATCGTCCGGAAATCGACATCGAACAACTGGAAAAAGGAAAAGAGTTAATTTTTAAAGCAACTGTCACAGTTAAACCGGAAGTAAAACTGGGCGAGTATAAAAACTTAGAAGTGGAAAAAGTAGATACAGAAGTAACAGACGAAGATGTTGAAAATGAATTAAAAGCATTGCAAGAACGCTATGCTGAACTTGTCGTAAAAGAAGACGGCAAAGCAGAAGAAGGAGATACGGTTGTTATTGATTTCGAAGGGTTTGTTGACGGCGAGCCGTTTGAAGGCGGTAAAGCGGAAAATTATTCGCTTGAACTAGGTTCCGGCTCTTTCATTCCTGGCTTTGAAGATCAATTAATCGGAACGAAAGCAGGGGATGAAAAAGATGTGGAAGTCACATTCCCTGAAGAATACCATGCTGAAGAGCTTGCTGGAAAACCTGCCGTGTTTAAAGTGAAAGTTCATGAAGTAAAAGCGAAAGTATTACCTGAGCTTGATGATGAATTTGCAAAAGATGCGGATGAAGAAGCAGAAACGTTGGAAGATTTGAAAGCAAAAATTAAAGATCGTTTGAAACATCAAAAAGAACATGAAGCGGAACATGCTTTGCAAGATGCAGTGGTTGAAAAAGCAACAGCAAATGCAGAAATCGATATTCCTGAAGTCATGATCGAAAATGAAATCGATCGGATGATGCAAGAGTTTTCTCAAAACCTTTCCGCTCAAGGAATGAACCTTGAATTGTATTATCAATTCTCCGGTCAATCGGAAGAAGATCTTCGCAATCAAATGAAAGAAAATGCTGAAACTCGTGTTCGGACAAGCTTGACGCTTGAAGCCATTGCGAAAGCAGAAAATATCGAAGCCAGCGAAGAAGACGTAGAAAAAGAATTGCAAAGAATGGCTGATCAATTTAACCTATCAGTAGAAGACATTAAGAAAGCACTCGGCGATCTGGAAAATTTAAAAGCAGATTTAAGAATCAATAAAGCAGTTGAATTTCTTGTAGAAAATGCAAAAGTTGTTGCATAATAGTAGTAAAACGGTATAAAAACAAGGCGCGGGTTATACGTGCCTTGTTTTATACACCAATACATAAAATATTTTTAAAATATTTTGGTAATGAGCTCGGCATATTGCACATTATATATAACACTAAGCTTTTTATTTCGTGTCTTGTGTAAAATGTGTTAAAATGCTGTACATAACTCTTTGAGGGCTTTGAAACAACGGAACGTGGCAAAGCGAAGACTCGGCAATAATTGGTTTAAGAAGAATTGAGGGGTGAAGTAAATTGTTTAAATTCAGTGATGAGAAAGGACAACTGAAATGTTCTTTCTGTGGCAAAACACAAGACCAGGTCCGTAAGCTGGTCGCCGGACCGGGTGTTTATATATGTGATGAATGCATCGAATTGTGTACGGAAATTGTGGAAGAAGAATTGGGAACCGAGGAAGAAGTAGAGTTTAAGGATGTGCCGAAGCCGCGTGAAATCCGTGAAATTCTCGATGAATACGTCATTGGGCAAGACCAAGCGAAGAAATCTTTGGCTGTTGCTGTCTATAACCACTATAAGCGGATCAACTCCAACAGTAAAGTCGACGATGTAGAACTGGCAAAGAGTAATATTTGTTTAATCGGTCCTACTGGGAGCGGCAAGACTTTGTTAGCGCAAACATTAGCGCGTATCTTAAATGTTCCTTTTGCGATTGCGGATGCGACTTCTCTTACGGAAGCAGGGTATGTCGGAGAAGATGTAGAAAATATTCTTTTGAAACTGATTCAAGCCGCCGACTATGATGTAGAAAAAGCGGAAAAAGGAATTATTTATATTGATGAGATCGATAAAGTCGCCAGAAAATCGGAAAATCCGTCCATCACCAGGGATGTTTCCGGTGAAGGAGTTCAACAGGCTTTATTAAAGATTTTGGAAGGAACAGTGGCAAGTGTTCCGCCTCAAGGAGGAAGAAAACATCCTCATCAAGAATTTATCCAAATTGATACGACTAATATTTTGTTTATTTGCGGCGGGGCCTTTGACGGCATTGAACAAATTATCAAACGCCGTCTCGGTCAAAAAGTGATCGGTTTCGGATCGGATCCGACGAAAGGAGAAATCGAAGAAAAAGATCTGCTTTCCAAAGTGGTTCCGGAAGATTTGCTGAAGTTCGGATTAATTCCGGAATTCATCGGCCGTTTACCGGTTATCGCAAGTCTGGAACCTCTTGACGAAGAAGCGTTAATTCAAATTTTGACGAAGCCGAAAAATGCGCTCGTCAAACAATATCAAAAAATGATGGAACTTGATCATGTTGAATTAGAATTTGAACAAGAAGCACTTGTTGAAATCGCCAAAAAAGCAATCGAAAGAAAAACGGGTGCACGTGGATTGCGTTCCATCATCGAAAGCATTATGCTGGATGTAATGTTCGATTTGCCTTCAAGAGAAGATATTTCAAAGTGTATCATAACAAAAGATACCGTTTTAAATAACAGCATGCCAAAGTTAATCGGGACGGACGGAAGAATTATTCAAGAAACAGAAGAACGAAAAACGTCTGCATAACGAAGGAGCCGATATGTTCGGCTCCTTTTTCCCCTATTTATGTGAAAAAGATAAACTTCCCCGCTTCACTTGATCAAACCTGTTATCTGTTCGACGATTGAACCGTGAAAACGGTGAAAATGGTCGGCGCCAGGTGCTTTTGATTTATGTTTATTCCCCTCGTGTCCAGGAGATACTAGCCGTATATCGATGGTTAATCAGGAGGGGGATATAGTATGAATTGGACAGGTATTGCATTAATGATTCAAATGTTTTTTGGTGTCGTCATAGGGCTGTATTTTTGGAATTTGTTGAAAAATCAACGTACCCAAAAAATATCCATTGACCGTGAATCAAGAAAGGAAATGGAACAGCTTCGGAAAATGCGGTCGATTTCCTTAACGGAGCCTTTGTCGGAAAGAGTCAGGCCTACTTCTTTTTCTGATATCATCGGACAAGAAGATGGTATAAAAGCTTTAAAGGCAGCGATATGCGGCCCCAATCCTCAACATGTCATTATTTATGGTCCTCCCGGGGTCGGAAAAACAGCGGCGGCCCGTTTGGTGTTGGAAGAAGCGAAAAAAAACCCGAAAACGCCATTTTCTCCATCGGCCGTATTTGTGGAGATGGATGCAACTACTGCCCGGTTTGATGAACGGGGAATAGCTGATCCGCTTATAGGGTCTGTGCATGATCCCATTTATCAAGGAGCCGGAGCCATGGGACAAGCAGGCATTCCCCAACCGAAACAAGGAGCTGTAACCAACGCTCACGGCGGCGTCCTTTTTATAGATGAAATCGGTGAGTTGCATCCTATTCAAATGAATAAATTGTTAAAAGTGTTGGAGGACAGGAAAGTTTTTTTGGAAAGCGCCTATTATAATGAAGAGAATACACAAATTCCTGCCCATATCCATGATATTTTTAAAAATGGCTTGCCTGCGGACTTTCGATTAATCGGAGCGACAACCAGAACGCCTGAGGAAATACCGCCGGCGATTCGTTCTCGCTGTATGGAAGTGTTTTTTCGAGGATTAGAACAAGATGAGATCATCCAAGTAGCCAAAAAAGCTGCAGAAAAGGTCAAAATGAGCATGAGCGACAGTGGATTGAAAATTTTGAGCTCTTATGCACGAAACGGCCGTGAAGCCGTTAACATTGTTCAAATTGCAGCCGGCTTGGCGATAACGGAAGGCAGGAGAGCCATTAAGGATAAGGATATCCAATGGATCGTGCAGTCTAGCCAAATGACGCCCCGTTATGAACAGAAAATTAAAGATCATTCTGCAGTCGGCATTGTGAATGGTTTGGCTGTAATGGGATCGAACAGCGGAGCTTTGTTGGAAATTGAAGTGGCTGTCATCCCGGCAGACAAAAAAGGGACGCTGACGATTACTGGCATTGTCGAAGAAGAAAGTATAGGCGGCCAAGGAAAATCCATACGGCGAAAAAGCATGGCAAGAGGCTCGATTGAAACTGTACTCACGGTTTTACGATCAATGGGTGTGCCTTGCCATCAATATGACATTCATGTGAATTTTCCAGGCGGAATTCCGGTGGATGGACCGTCCGCAGGAATTGCCATAGCCACCGGTATTTATTCCGCTATTTACAAGATGCCCGTTTCTCATAAGATTGCTATGACTGGAGAGATCAGCGTCCACGGGACAGTAAAGCCAATTGGAGGCGTTATGCCGAAAATAAGGGCTGCCAAACTGGCGGGTGTCGAGAAAGTGCTTATTCCGAAAGCGAACATGCAGGAAATCATCAAAGAATTCGATGGTATTACGATTATTCCTGTGGAACATATTAGCGAAGTCATTGAACAGGCGATTGAAAAGAAAGCGGATGCAGAAGGAACTATTAGGCATTGGCAAAATAATCAGGAAATGCTCTGAATTTGTTTAGGTCGTTCGGGGCCTTCTGAAAACGGCTTAGCTTTTGGAATACAATCGAATATCTGTACTTATGTGAAGATGTAATGGCAGGATCTGTGTCATTGTATGGGCTATCCCGAACGAGGAGGCGGAATGGCACTCTTTTCGGAAATCTTGTTCTTTTTGCTTGGCGGAAAGAAAATTTCTATAAATGGAGCGGGGAAGTCTGCTTGCATGAAGAAAGAAACATCCGTTTTCGGCAAGCGATCATAGAAAAGCATCATTCAGTTTCAAGACCTCCAAAGGGTTCCATTGGATTTTTCTGATTCAGCTGCATTTGATCAGAAGAATTCCAAATGGACAGGTGTTTATAAATAAGTTAGAATTGTACAAAGATCATACGAAAGTAATATAGAGATTACGGAGGTGCCAATATGAGTGAACAAACGGTCTATTCCATCCCCCTCCTTCCGTTAAGAGGATTATTGGTTTATCCTACAATGGTTTTGCATTTGGATGTTGGCCGCGAGCGTTCGATTGAAGCGCTGGAGCGTGCCTTGATGGATAATCATTTGATTTTTTTAACGACCCAAAAAGATATGAATATAGATAATCCCTCTGAAGAGGACTTATATAGGATAGGAACGTTGACAAAAGTCAAGCAAATGTTAAAGCTTCCGAACGGAACGATCCGCGTGCTTGTGGAAGGTCTTCGACGGGGCAGAATTAAAGAGTTTTATCATGAAGAAAAGTATTTTCACGTCGTCGTTGAAACCTTTGAAGAAGAAAAAATGAAAGATATCGAAACACAAGCTTTGATGCGAACGCTGCTGGATTCTTTTGAACAGTACATAAAGATGTCGAAAAAAATTACCGCTGAAACGTTCACGACCGTTTCGGACATTGAAGAACCGGGAAGGCTTGCTGATATAATCGCTTCCCATTTGCCGATTAAAATCCATCAAAAACAAGAAATATTGGAAACAGTGGCGATCAAGGAACGGCTGCAAAAATTAATCGACATTCTCCATAACGAAAAAGAAATATTAAATCTTGAGAAAAAAATTGGACAGCGCGTAAAGCAATCTATGGAACGCACCCAAAAAGAATATTATTTGCGGGAACAAATGAAAGCTATTCAAAAAGAGTTGGGCGACAAAGAAGGGAAAACCGGAGAAGTCGAAGAGCTTACGAAACGAATTGAAGATGCCGGAATGCCTGAACATGTAAAAGAAACAGCCATGAAAGAACTCGGCCGCTATGAAAGCATTCCGACCAGTTCGGCGGAAAGCGCAGTGATCAGAAATTATCTAGAATGGCTGATTACGATTCCTTGGTCCAAAGCAACCAAAGATGACTTAAACATAAAAAAGGCCGAACGTATATTAAACAGGGATCATTACGGCTTAGAAAAAGTAAAAGAACGGGTTTTAGAATACTTAGCTGTCCGAAAACTGACACGATCCGTTAAGGGGCCGATATTATGCCTTGTAGGACCGCCGGGTGTAGGAAAAACAAGTCTCGCTCGTTCCATCGCAGAGTCGCTTAATCGTAAATTTGTCCGCGTCTCCTTAGGCGGTGTACGGGATGAATCTGAAATTCGCGGGCATCGCCGAACTTATGTGGGGGCCATGCCGGGACGAATTATAAGAGGGATGCAAAAAGCGGGGACAATCAATCCGGTATTTCTGCTGGATGAAATTGACAAGATGTCGAGCGATTTTCGCGGCGATCCATCCGCGGCCATGCTCGAAGTACTCGATCCGGAACAAAATCATGCATTCAGCGATCATTTTATTGAAGAACCATATGATTTGTCGAACGTGATGTTTATTGCGACAGCGAATGATTTATCAACGATTCCAGGACCATTGAGAGACCGTATGGAAATTATCAGCATTCCTGGTTATACGGAATTGGAAAAGATTCATATTGCAAAAGACCATCTTCTTCCTAAACAATTGAAAGAAAACGGATTGAAGAAGGGACAGCTGCAAATTCGAAACGATGCCATTCAAGACATTGTTCGCTATTATACAAGAGAAGCGGGTGTTCGCGGACTTGAACGGCAGTTGGCGGCCATATGCCGGAAAACGGCCAAAATGATTGTAGCCGGAGAGAAAAGGCGTGTGATCGTGACAGAAAATAATCTGGAAGAATTTTTAGGGAAAAAGATATTCCGTTATGGATCAGCGGAAAAAGTGGATCAGATTGGCGTAGCCAACGGACTTGCTTACACCCCTGTTGGTGGCGATACACTGCAAATCGAGGTTTCTTTGGCGCCGGGAAAAGGAAAGCTAGTTTTAACAGGAAAACTAGGAGATGTGATGAAAGAGTCGGCCCAAGCTGCTTTTAGCTATGTCCGCTCCAATGCGAAAGAACTGGGCATTGAAGAAGATTTCCATGAAAAATATGATATTCACATACACGTACCGGAAGGCGCCGTTCCAAAAGACGGACCTTCGGCAGGAATTACGATGGCAACTGCTCTTGTTTCTGCATTGACGAATCGCCCCGTTCATAAAGAAGTGGGAATGACGGGAGAAATAACGCTTCGTGGCAGAGTACTCCCGATTGGCGGACTGAAAGAAAAATCGTTGGGAGCTCATAGAGCGGGATTAAAAACGATTATCGTTCCTCAAGAAAACGAAAAAGATTTAGATGATATTCCGACAAGCATTCGGAAAGATTTGCATTTTGTGCTTGTTTCTCAAATGGATGAAGTGCTAAAAACGGCGTTGGCGGGTGATAACCAATGAACGTTCATGAAGCCGAATTAGTGATCAGTGCTGTCAAGCCCGAACAATATCCGAAAGAGGATCTTCCGGAATTTGCGCTTGCGGGTCGTTCAAATGTGGGGAAATCCTCTTTTATTAACAAAATGGTCAATCGCAAAAGTTTAGCCAGAACGTCATCCAATCCAGGAAAAACACAAACGCTTAATTTTTATCGAATCGAAAACAAGCTTTATTTTGTGGATGTTCCGGGCTACGGATATGCAAGGGTTTCCAAAAAAGAGAGAGAAGCATGGGGGCAAATGATTGAAACTTATTTGACGACGAGAAAACAATTGAAATTGGTGTTGCTTTTAGTGGATTTGCGCCACCCACCGACAAATGATGATGTCATGATGTACGATTTTTTAAAATACTATGATATCCCATGCATGGTCATTGCCACAAAGGCGGACAAAATTCCAAGAGGAAAATGGCAGAAACATGTGAAGCAGGTCAAACAGACATTGAAATTCGATCCGGCTGATGAAATCATCATTTTTTCTTCGGAAACCGGAGAAGGAAAAGATAAGACTTGGAATCTTCTTGAAGCCTATTTGCGTTAATTCGGAGTCGTTATGAGCGGCGTCTTGCGATTTTAGCATTGCTGTGTTTCTGTTTAAAGGTTTCAGAATGTCAATAAGGAGGCATGCATTGCCTCCTTATTTTCGTTTTACAAATAATAAGTAAGCTCCTACTAGAATGAGCAGTATTGGCCAAAAATGCCATAAATCTTCTTGCCCGCTCCTCAGTAATCCAAGCCAAGCAATGACATTTTGATAAAAGAGCGACAATAGGGCAAGAATGAAAAATAACATACTGTATAGGAAGCCCTCTTTTGTTTTTTGAGATTGAAGAAAGAAACCGATGGCGATGATCAAAACAAAAATTCCGATCTGATCAGGCCAATTTGGAAACTGACGAACAAGATGAAAATGGATGCCAAAACCTGTCAAAATAACGCCAGGCAGAATAAACTGATAGTCTTGTCCGCCATAAGCTTGAAAAAGAAAAGCCAATCCAACAATTAAGAGAATGGTCGGCCAAGTAAAAAAGCCATCGAATAATAGGATATTGGATTTTTGCAGATAAAAATAAGCTCCAAATCCCATTAAAATGATCCCTGGGAAAAAACGCTGTTGTTTCATTCGTAAATCCATTCCTTTCGAAAAGGTCAATGATTTGATTCTTTCGGGATAGTTTGGTATTGTAAACTTGAAATTAAAAATAAATATAATATGATAATTATTATAAAAATGATGTCTTTCCATTTAGCCATTTTAAGGGTAAAACTAATATCTATGTTACCATATGTTCATAATTTTTTGATTCAGTAATTTTTGAACATGGTATAATAAAAATAGTATTGATTTTTGGGGGTGTCACTGTCGGCCATGCATATCATAGTAGCAGGACTTCACTATAAAACGGCCCCAGTCGAAATAAGAGAACGGCTTACTTTTGACGCAAATGATCTGGATGAAGCGCTTCGTACGCTGAAAAATAAAAAAAGCATTCTGGAAAACGTCATTCTTTCTACTTGCAACCGGACGGAGATTTATGCGGTTGTAGATCAAATTCATACTGGACGCTATTATATAAAGGAATTCCTTTCCGAACGGTTTCATATCGAAATGGATGAATTCGCGCCGTTTCTCTTTGTTTATGAAGAAGCGGAAGCGGTTGAACATCTTTTTAAAGTAACGTGCGGTTTAGATTCTATGATTGTCGGGGAAACGCAGATTCTCGGACAGGTACGCGATAGTTTTCTGCAAGCACAGCGTTCTGAAGCGACTGGAACGATTTTTAATCAATTATTTAAACAAGCGGTTACATTGGCTAAAAAAGCTCATTCTAAAACAGAAATTGGAGCGAATGCCGTTTCCGTCAGTTATGCCGCCGTGGAACTGGCGAAAAAAATATTTGGAAACTTAAACGGCAAACATGTATTAATTCTCGGTGCGGGAAAGATGGGGGAATTGGCCCTTAAAAATCTGCAAGGAAGCGGAGCGACGAAAGTAACGGTCATCAACCGTACGTTCGAAAAAGCTGCCTCGTTAGCGGAGCGATTTTCGGGGACGGCGAAAGAACTGCGGGAATTGCAATGTGCTCTTTTAGAAGCGGATATCCTCATCAGTTCAACCGGATCAAATGACTTTGTTATTTCAAAGGATATGATGTCCGGAGTCGTTAATTTGAGAAAAGGACGGCCTCTCTTCATGGTCGATATAGCGGTTCCGCGGGATATCGATCCGGAAATTCATGAGCTTGAAAATGTCTTTTTGTATGATATTGATGATTTGGAAGGCATTGTAGAAGCGAATATGGCAGAACGGAAAAAAGCAGCTGAAAAAATCATGATCATGATAGAAGAAGAAATTTCGGAATTTCATGAGTGGCTGAATATGCTTGGTGTGGTGCCTGTTATTGCGGCGCTTCGGAAAAAGGCGCTTGCCATACAAGCAGAAACGATGAAAAGCTTGGATAGAAAGCTACCCGATTTGACCGACCGTGAACGGAAGATTATTAATAAACATACAAAAAGCATTATTAACCAGTTGTTAAAAGATCCAATCCTGCAAGCGAAAGAATTGGCAGGACAAAAGGGCGCAAAAGAGAAATTGGAGTTTTTTACAAAAATCTTTAATATTGAGGAACAAGTGATAGCAGAAAATCAGCAGAAAGCAGAAGACGTAAAAACGGGGGCCATCGTGGCTTCTTCTTATCAAGTGTAAGGGGTTCATTTATGGCTTTTGTACACGGTATGACAAGATTGCATGAACTGATGATTCTATTGTATGCGGTCAGTATTTTGCTCTACTTCATTGATTTTCTTCATCGAAATCGGAAGGCGAATTCGTTCGCCTTCTGGACTTTAGCGATTGTTTGGGTGCTTCAAACAATTTTTTTGTTTCTTTATATGTTCAAGACAGGAAGGTTTCCGGTCCTGACCATTTTTGAAGGGCTTTATTTTTATGCATGGGTGTTGATCACATTTTCATTATTGATCAATCGGTTTTTACGAATGGATTTTTTGGTGTTTTTCACCAATATACTTGGATTTGCCATTATGGCGATTCATACATTTGCGCCTATGCAAATGCAATCGGACGCTATGGCAGAAAGATTAGTCTCTGAGCTTTTGCTGATTCATATTATAATGGCGCTGCTTTCTTACGGGGCTTTTTCGCTGTCCTTTATTTTTTCGTTGTTATATTTGCTGGAGTATCGGCTTTTGAAAGAAAAAAAGTGGAGTCAGTGGTTGTGGCGGATTGGCGATTTGACGAAGCTTGAGCAGCTGTCCTATATATTAAATGCAATTGGCGTGCCAATGCTTCTATTGTCGTTGATTTTAGGGCTGCAATGGAAATTCACAAAACTCCCTAATGTGGAATGGTATGATCCAAAAATTATCAGTTCTTTTATTTTATTGATTGTTTACAGCATGTTCCTTTACTTTAAAGTTCGGAAAAACAAGCAGGGAAAAGCGCTCGCTTTATTCAATACAGCTGCGTTTCTCATTGTACTTATCAACTTCTTTTTAGTCAGCCGCTTATCGGCATTTCATTTTTGGTATATGTAATTGAAGGAGGCCGTTATGAGAAAAATTATCGTAGGGTCGCGTAGAAGCAAATTGGCGCTGACACAAACCAAATGGGTCATTCAACAATTAAAAAGGCTAAATCCTTCCTATGAATTCGAAATAAAAGAGATCGTGACAAAAGGCGATAAGATTCTTGACGTTACATTATCCAAAGTGGGCGGGAAAGGATTGTTTGTCAAAGAGATCGAGCAGGCCATGCTGAACAAAGAAATTGACATGGCCGTACATAGCATGAAAGATATGCCTGCATATTTGCCTGAAGGGCTTACGATCGGCTGTATTCCTGAACGGGAAGATCACCGTGATGTCTTGATTTCTAAAGACGGGCTCACGCTGGATCAATTGCCGGCTGGGGCGAAAATTGGGACAAGCAGTTTGCGGCGCGGAGCTCAAATCTTGGCGCACAGACCGGATGTGAAAATTCAATGGATCCGCGGAAATATTGACACACGTCTGAAAAAACTGGAAACCGACGACTATGATGCGATTGTTTTGGCCGCTGCCGGCTTGTCGCGCATGGGCTGGACAAAAGATGTCGTGACACAATTTTTAGATCCGGATATTTGCCTCCCGGCAGTTGGACAAGGGGCGCTAGCCGTTGAATGCCGGAAAGACGATGAAGAGCTTTTGTCCCTTCTCCAAGGATTAAACAGCATAGATACCGCACAATCAGTCGCTGCTGAACGAGCTTTTCTTCAAAAAATGGACGGCGGATGCCAAGTGCCGATTGCCGGCTACGCTCATGTAAAAGGAGAAGAAGTAGTATTGACTGCACTTGTTGCCTCACCAGATGGGAAAACCGTTTACAAAGAAATGGCGGTAGGAAGAAACCCCGAACAAGTGGGGGAAGAAGTAGCTCGTCGCATGATTCGAATGGGAGCCAAACAGCTGATTGATCAGCTTGCTGGGGAGTGAGCTTTATGGGAGGGAGTCTTCCATTAGCCGGAAAGCAAATTTTGATTACCCGCGGCCAAAAGCAAGCAGCTGGTTTTGCTGCCGAAATTGAACAGCTTGGCGGTACTCCCCATGTTGTACCGTTAATCGCGTTTCAACCTGTTCACGATCAAAGGGAAGAAGAATTTTTGCGAAGGCTCGAGATGTTTGACTGGGTGATTTTCACAAGCAAAAACGGTGTGGATTTCTTTTTTCAAATTCTGTCGGAAAGAGCCGTTAAACCGCAAAAAAGCCTATTAGCCAAATTTGCCGTGGTGGGGGCAAAAACAGAACAAGCTTTAAATAAACATGGCTTTCATGCGGATTTTGTTCCCGACCGGTATACGGCAGATGAGTTTGTCCGCTGCATTCAAAACGGACGTTTTCGTGCTGAACGCGCTCTCATACCAAAAGGAAATTTATCCAAAGAATCTATCGCAAGAGCGTTGCGGTCAACTGGTGCGTCTGCGGAAGAATGGATAGTCTATGAAACGATTTTCCCAAAAGAATCGGAAGAGAAGCTCGTTTCATTGTTGAATCACGATATTTTGGATGTCGCATGTTTTACAAGTCCATCGACCGTTCGCCATTTTATGAGAGTAGTAGAAGAGCATCAATTAAAACGACACTTAACACGGATTTTGTTTGCCAGCATTGGTCCGGTCACCAGTAAAGAGCTTAGGCAATACCGTCTTCCTGTGCATATTTGTCCAGGTGAGTATACGATGGATGCCTTGCTGGCAGAAATTTGCGCTTTTTACCAAAAGGAGGAGACATAATATGGAACTGCAATTTAAACGTCATCGCCGTCTTCGTCAATCGTCGAATATGCGTGCTTTAGTGCGTGAAAATTTCGTTCGAAAAGAAGACTTAATTTATCCAATCTTTGCGGTTGAAGGAGTCAATATAAAAAACGAAGTGAAATCGATGCCGGGTGTTTACCAATATTCCATCGATCGTCTAAAAGAAGAAATGGATGAAATTGTGGAATTAGGGATTAAATCGGTGATCGTTTTTGGTGTACCGAAAGAAAAAGACGAAGTGGGATCAGGGGCCTACCATGACCATGGCATCGTTCAGGAAGCGATTCGCTATATTAAAAGTCATTACCCGGACATCGTCGTAGTGGCTGACACTTGTTTATGCGAATACACAAGCCACGGCCATTGCGGCGTTGTAGAAGGCAGTCAAATATTAAATGATCCGTCTCTTGATTTATTGGCCAAAACAGCAATAAGCCAAGCAAAAGCAGGGGCGGACATTATCGCTCCTTCCAATATGATGGATGGATTTGTGGCGGCTATCCGCAAAGGTCTGGATGAATCAGGATTTGAATATGTGCCGATTATGTCTTATGCGGTGAAATATTCCTCCAGTTTCTACGGACCTTTTCGCGATGCTGCCGATTCTACTCCGCAGTTTGGCGACCGCAAAACTTATCAAATGGATCCGGCCAATCGTCGTGAAGCGCTTCGGGAAGCGGAGTCAGATATTGAAGAAGGCGCAGACTTTTTAATAGTGAAGCCTGCGATGTCTTATTTGGATATTGTTAGAGACGTCCGTAACAGCTTTAATGTGCCGATTGTCGCTTATAATGTCAGCGGTGAGTATTCGATGGTCAAAGCGGCCGCTCAAAACGGATGGATCGATGAAAAAGCCATTGTAATGGAAAAATTAACGAGCATGAAACGTGCAGGTGCCGATCTCATCATTACTTATTTTGCAAAAGATGTCTGCCGTTACCTTCAAGAAGATTCTGTTTTGTAATTAAGAAAATGGGGGATAAACATGCGTTCTTACGAAAAGTCCAAACAAGCTTATAAAGATGCCGTTAAACTCATGCCCGGTGGAGTCAACAGTCCGGTCCGTGCTTTTAGATCGGTCAATATGGATCCGATCTTCATGGAGCGGGGAAAAGGCTCCAAAATCTATGACATTGATGGAAATGAATATATTGATTACGTTCTTTCCTGGGGTCCGCTTATTTTAGGACATGCAAACGATCAAGTGATTGAAGCCATTAAGAAAACGGCCGAAAATGGAACGAGCTTTGGTGCGCCTACGATTATGGAAAATAAATTGGCAAAACTCGTTCAAGAACGAGTTCCATCTATAGAGATCGTTCGGATGGTGTCTTCCGGTACGGAAGCCACGATGAGCGCGCTGCGGCTGGCAAGGGGATATACGGGACGAAATAAAATTGTAAAATTTGAAGGATCGTACCATGGACACGGCGATTCTTTGCTGATCAAAGCGGGTTCAGGAGTGGCTACTCTCGGGCTTCCTGACAGTCCGGGAGTGCCTAAAGGAGTAGCTGAAAATACGATTGCTGTCCCTTATAACGATCTGGAAGCTGTTAAGCAAGCTTTTGAAAAATACGGTGAGGACATCGCTTGCGTGATCGTGGAGCCGGTGGCAGGGAACATGGGCGTTGTTCCGCCGGTTCCAGGATTTTTGGAAGGGCTGCGGAAAGTGACGAAGGAATACGGATCGCTTTTGATTTTTGATGAAGTGATGACAGGTTTCCGTGTTGATTACCATTGTGCTCAAGGATATTTCGGAATAACGCCGGATCTCACTTGTTTAGGAAAAGTCATTGGAGGCGGACTGCCTGTTGGCGCTTTCGGTGGACGAGCGGACATCATGGAGAAAGTAGCACCGAGCGGCCCGATTTACCAAGCCGGAACACTTTCCGGAAATCCTCTTGCGATGACAGCAGGATATGAAACCCTTCGTCAGCTTACTCCTGATCTTTACAAAGAATTTGTCCGTAAAGCAGACCGGCTGGAAGAAGGCATTCACGCAGCGGCTGAAAAATACGAAATCCCGCATACTATCAATCGTGCCGGTTCGATGATTGGTTTGTTCTTTACGAACGAAAAGGTGATCAACTATGAAACAGCGAGAACATCTGATTTAGAGCTGTTCGCCAGCTACTATCGGGAAATGGCCAATGAAGGGATCTTTCTGCCTCCTTCTCAATTTGAAGGAATTTTCCTATCGGCTGCCCATACGGACGAAGACATTGAAAAAACGATTGCTGCTGCTGAAAAAGCGTTCAAAAAGATTAGAGGATAACGCGCTTGGGCAGAGAGAGCGACAATCAAGCTTTGCTAAATGAACCGCAATATGGTTCAAATGCTCGTTAAAGGATGCAAGTTAAGATTGTTTCAAATAAAAATTATTATGGGGTGGCCTAAAATCCCCCTTTTAAAAACAAGAAAACCCGACGAGATGATATCATTCTTGTCGGGTTTGTTTATTTCTAGGAGTTCTTTTTGAAGGAGTCTTGTTTCAGAAAGTGTCTGGGTGATGGCAACCGCCAGAATTCGATGTTCACTTTTACCGGCACTGGCAATGAAAATTTGCGGATCGTCCGCGGAGGGCAAGTGAATTTTGCGATCATCAACGCTGCCTAATACATGAAAAAAGCGGTGTTCCCGGAATATTTTACTGAATTTGGGCAGTTTATTTCCTTCTTTGATAAAAAATCAATTATTACGCAAATAAACATATTCCAGAAAACTTGAGCATAGATTGAAAATAAAGCGAATCTTGAGAGCAGCGGGTCTTTGTTTTAGGGCTGATGAAAAATCGGCTACTGGATGGAAAACTTCGATGACGTACTTGAGCAGAATCAAAGGATACCGGATTTTTGCTGATAGTAAGTTCTTTTATAAAACAGTTTGAACTTGGAAAGGAGGAATCCGTTTGGTACAGAATGATCAATCAAGTTTGCGATTTTCTTTGGAAGAAACGCTTTGGTTTCGAAAGGGACAGGAAGTAGAGGAATTGATATCCATTTCTTTGGATCCCGAGATTGTAGTTGAAGAACAAGAACATTTCGTTGTCATTCGAGGGCAGTTAAGGCTGTCGGGTGAATATCTTTCCGTAGAAGAAGCAATCGAAGAGGAAGATCAGTTAACCAACGGGAAGTATGTTCAAGAAGTGAGGGTGGACGACGAAGGAGGGATGGAGTTTTTCCACGGCTTCCCCATTGATATATCGATTCCAAAAAGCAGGGTGCATTCATTGGAAGATATTGAAGTAAGCATTGAAACGTTCGATTATGAAATACCGGAAAAATCTTGCTTAAAGCTGACAGTGGATTTAACGATTGACGGTACAGCCGCAAGACAGACAGATAACGAGACGTTCTCATTGGAAGAAGAAATAGAAGAAGTGGAGGTGTTTCCTCGGGAACGGCATCAAGAAATATTAGAAGAGGAAAAGAACGAACAGGAAAGAATTTACCCGCTTTTTTCGGAACAAGATGCAGAACTAGAGGAAGAAGAAGGAACGTTTTATGCTGAAGCAAAAAGAAAGGAAAAAACAGAAAACTTTCCAGAGGAGGAAGAAGAAGCTTCTATAGGAGAAAGGTTTTCGGAAGAGGAAGAATGGAAAGAACTGAAAAATCAATCAGGAGAGGCGCCACGTAAAGAGCAAGCTGATCGAAAGGAAGGGTATTTCGAAAAAGAACCAGCATTTTTTGATTCGGAAGAAGAAAACATATTCATTGAAAATGCAGCCGAACACAAAGGTGAAACGTCTCATCAAAGTGAAGCGGAGGAAAACGAATCGACGGAAGAAGAGGATTCGAAAGAACAAGAAGAGAAAAAACCTAAACAAAAGATGTTCAAAAAGAAAAAACATTATGAATCCATATCGCTCAAAGAATTTTTTGCCAGGAAGGATGAAGAGAAGCCTGCAAAATTAAAAGTTTGCATTGTCCAAAATGGTGAAACGATTGACCAAATTGCGGAGCGGTATGAAGTAAGCGTTCAACAAATTATAAAGGAAAATCAGTTAGAAACGACACAAAGTGTCTCCGGAGGGCAAGTTCTGTATATTCCGGAATCCAAAACGGCAAAACATTAGACGTCGAGCAGGTTCATTCCTGCTCGCTTCTTTTAAAGCAGGTGAAGGTATGGAGGATATGCAAGCGATACTTCAAAACTATGGATTATCTCTGACCTTCTATGAGCTTTTTGGGAAAGTGGCGAAGGTCCATACCGATAAAGGAGTGTTCGCCGTCAAAAGAATTCCAGCAAACGAGGGGATGGAATTTATCCGCTCGCTTCAACTTCTGTTTCAAAAAGGCTATCATCGCCTCGTTCCGGTTTATCCGACATTGGATGGACGCTACGGGGTTCTTCATGGCCATCATCTTTATTATTTAATGCCCTGGCTAACCGGCAATGAAAAGGAAGGGAGAAGCCAACGCCATCAGCAAATGTTCCGTGAGCTCGCAAGACTCCACACTTTGTCCACACGGGAAATACCGGTGGATCAGGAGGAAAGAAAGCAGCACTTTGAAAGAATGAAAGCAGAGTGGGAGAAACAGGAAGAATTTTTAGAACAATGGATCACAAGCTGTGAACAAGAAATTTATATGTCGCCTTTTCAACTGTTATCCAGTTTGTACTATATTCAAATTTTGCAAGCTCTTCAATTCTCAAAAGAAAAGTTGGAAGAGTGGTATGAAGCGTCAAAAGAAAATAAAACGGTGCGTACGGTGATCATACACGGAAAACTGTCGCCGGAACATTTTCTTTATAATGAAGACGGACTAGGTTATTTCTCCAACTTTGAACGTTCACAAACGGCCCTTCCGATTCGGGATCTTCTTCCGTTCTTATCCCGGACCCTAAAAACGTATCCAACAAAGCACGACGAATGTTTGGAATGGATTATGACTTATTTTGCCTATTTTCCGTTGAAAGAAGATGAAATGTCGTTATTTCTTAGTTATTTATCTTACCCCGGACAAATTTTATCGACTCTGGAAAAGTATTCGGAAACCGATGTGAATAAGGATGAAAAACAGTTTGTCCGCACTCTTCAACATGACTATTGGCAGCTTCGAAATGTAGAATATATCGTCATGCGGATATTGGAGAATGAACAAGCAAAAAAAGAAAAACAGGGAGGCAATTCTTCATAAAAAATGTAAAGTGGCATGAAACGGTGAGCTTTGCTGCGGTTGTTTGGAAGGAACTTTTTTCGTTTTGTTTCATGTGAGGATGGAAGTCTTTAACAACGGCTCCCCGCTTTTCGTTGGAATGAGCATAGCAGCCTTCTTTTAGAAATGAAGACTCTAAATCCATTCCCAATATAAGGCAATGGCAAGAAGGACAAATATTGAGAGTAAAATAACATCAAAAGTGGTCGGCAAAAAAATCGTCCGAATCGCTTGGAAAATGGTAAAGGGAATGATTAATTGTCGAGCAACTGCTCTTACGACTTGGAGCCATGGCGGCAAGAGGAGAGGATTATACTTTTTTCGCATACTGGACACCTTCCTGAGTAGTGTACTATATCCTATGTCAATCGGGATAATTGGTGAGAAAACAAAAAAAGCCGGCTTAAAGTTCAACACTCTTTCTACGAGCACTTATGATTCTTGTTAGAACCGATATGCTCCCTGTTGCAGAAAGATTGAACTTTTATGCCAGCTTTTTGTTTTATTTGGTTATAGACTGTTCTGAATTCGTCCCCCAATGTTTTTCCGTACTTACTACAGGATGAGTGGAGAAGCGATCAAATTCTTTTTCTGTTTTGGATATGACAACCGTTGCAACTGCATTTCCAATGATATTTGTAATGGCGCGCGCTTCTGACATAAATCGATCGACGCCGATTAACAATGCGATTCCTTCAACGGGTATCATCGGAAAAGCTGAAAGCGTCGCTGCGAGCGTAATAAAGCCTGAACCGGTCACACCAGCCGCTCCTTTTGAGGTCAACATCAAAAGAGCAAGCAGCATAATTTGATGTCCGACGGTTAAATGAACCCCGTAAGCCTGGGCAATAAACATCGCAGCCATCGATAGATAGATGGCTGTTCCATCCAAATTAAAGGAGTAGCCGGTTGGAACGACAAGACCCACAACGGATTTAGAACAGCCGAAGTTTTCCAATTTTTTCATTAAAGTCGGTAAAGCGGATTCAGAAGAAGACGTACCTAAAACGAGCAGCAGTTCTTCTTTAATATAAGCGATAAATTTCAAAATATTAAATTTAAACAATTTGGCTATCAATCCGAGAATAATGAAAACAAATAGGAACATAGTTAAGTAGATGGAACCCATCAGTTTTCCGAGGTTGACAAGGGATCCGACTCCGAATTGTCCGATGGTGTAGGCCATGGCTCCAAATGCCGCAATCGGAGAAAATTTCATAATCATATTGACAATTTTAAAGAAAATATCTGTTAATTGTTCAAACAATTTGATGACAGGTGATGCTTTTTCTCCCAAGGACGCTGCTGCGAGTCCAAATAAGACAGCAAAAAATAAAATAGGAAGTAAATCGCCTTTAGCCAACGCTCCTACAACGCTGTCCGGAATGATGCTGGAAATAAAATCAATAAAACCGTGCCCTGATTCTTTTGCTTGTGATACATACTGGGAAATATCTTCGTGTTTAGCACCGGATAAATCAAAGCCTTTGCCTGGTTGGACGATATTGACGACGATCATGCCGATCGCTAATGCTATAGTGCTGACGACTTCAAAATAAATAAGGGCCTTTCCGCCGATCCGTCCGACTTTTTTCATATCTCCCATGCCGCCGATTCCTGTGACAACGGTCAAGAAGATAATAGGCGCTATCAACATTTTAATTAATTTAATGAACCAATCAGCTAAAATTTTTAGCTTTGATGCAAATTCTGGAAATAGGATACCGACAATGATTCCTAATAAAATTCCAATAATAACCCTTACGGTTAAATTATTGAAGTTGATCCTCACTTTGGTGTTCCCCCTTTTCGTGATCGCTTTCAAAATCTATTATATAACAGGTTTGAACATTCGTCATTACTATATAATAATATTTTTTGCAAATTTTTATCGAAACGAAATATTCGAAAAATAGTTTAAACTTCTCAATTTCCGTTTTAATTTTTATATTGAAAAAGACAACAGCATTGTCTAAAAAACAGGAAAAATGGCGATAATCATTGACGAACTGGTAGCAAATTCGCTAATATAATGGTTGAAACAGAAGGATGCTGCTATTTACGACAACGAAAAAAGATAAAAGCTGAATGATAATATAGTATCGATTAATGGCTTGGAAAGGGAGGAGTACGGTGATCGCCGCTCTTTTAGAGAGGGAATCCATGGCTGAAAGATTCCTGAGCGGATTCATCGGAAGGTCGCCCTTGAGCTGCTTCTGTGAAACGATTTAGTAGCCGAAGCCGGGAAAACCCGTTATCCGAAAGAGTGCCGGATTTCGATCCGGAAAAAAGGTGGTACCACGAAGACAACTCCTTTCGTCCTTTTGGCGATGGGAGTTTTTTATTTTGAATTGAAAAGGAGGAAACGCTGTGGAGAATCACGAAGTGAAGATGCCGCCAAAGTATGACCCGCGCGCAGTTGAAGCGGGAAGATATGAATGGTGGGTAAACGGTAAATTTTTTGAAGCAAAAGATGATCCAGAAAAACAACCTTATACGATTGTGATCCCGCCGCCCAATGTGACCGGAAAACTTCATTTGGGGCATGCTTGGGATACCACTTTGCAAGACATTTTAACGCGTATGAAACGCATGCAAGGTTACGATGTCCTTTGGCTTCCGGGCATGGACCATGCAGGAATTGCTACGCAGGCAAAAGTGGAGCAAAAACTTCGGGAAGAAGGAAAATCCCGCTACGATCTAGGCCGGGAAAAGTTTTTAGAGGAAGTTTGGAAATGGAAAAAAGAGTATGCCGATTTTATTCGTAAACAATGGGCTAAACTCGGTCTTGGCCTGGACTATAGCCGTGAACGTTTTACTCTCGATGAAGGACTTTCAAAAGCGGTTAGAAAAGTGTTCGTTTCTCTTTACCGCAAAGGTCTCATTTATCGCGGGGAGTACATCATCAACTGGGACCCTGTGACGAAAACAGCTTTGTCCGATATTGAAGTCGTCTATAAAGAAGTAAAAGGCGCTTTCTACCATATGAAATATCCGCTCAAAGACGGTTCTGGCTATATTGAAGTGGCGACTACCCGTCCGGAAACGATGCTGGGTGATACGGCGGTAGCTGTTCATCCCGATGATGAACGGTATAAGCATCTTATTGGCAAAACGGTGATTTTGCCGATCGTTGGCCGGGAAATCCCGATTATCGGCGATGAATATGTCGATATGGAATTTGGCTCCGGAGCTGTAAAAATTACGCCGGCGCACGATCCGAATGACTTTGAAGTGGGCAACCGCCATAATTTGGAACGGATATTAGTCATGAACGAAGACGGCACCATGAATGAGAATGCCCTTCAATATCAAGGAATGGACCGTTTTGAATGCCGTAAGCAGATTGTTAAAGATCTAAAGGAACAAGGTGTTCTTTTCAAAATTGAAGAACACATGCATTCAGTTGGGCATTCTGAACGAAGCGGCGCGGTTGTTGAACCATTTTTATCAACACAATGGTTCGTGAAAATGGAACCGTTGGCCAAAGCGGCTATTGAATGGCAAAAAGGAAAAGACAAAGTTCATTTTGTACCCGAACGATTTGAAAAAACGTACTTGCATTGGATGGAAAACATCCGCGATTGGTGCATTTCCCGTCAGCTATGGTGGGGCCATCGAATTCCGGCTTGGTATCATAAAGAAACCGGTGAAATTTACGTTGATATGGAACCGCCTAAAGATATTGAGAATTGGGAGCAGGATCCGGACGTTCTTGATACATGGTTCAGCTCGGCGCTTTGGCCATTTTCCACTATGGGTTGGCCGGATACAGAAGCATCGGATTACAAACGCTATTATCCGACTGATGCTCTTGTCACTGGGTATGATATCATTTTCTTCTGGGTCTCAAGAATGATTTTCCAAGGTTTGGAATTCACTGGAAAACGGCCGTTTAAGGACGTTCTTATTCATGGACTTGTCCGTGATGCGGAAGGTCGAAAAATGAGCAAATCACTTGGAAACGGGGTAGACCCGATGGATGTCATCGATCAATACGGAGCTGATTCACTCCGCTATTTCCTTGCAACGGGAAGTTCTCCGGGACAAGATTTGCGTTTCAGTATTGAAAAAATTGAGTCTGTCTGGAATTTTGCCAATAAAATTTGGAACGCTTCCCGGTTTGCCATGATGAATATGAACGGGCTCACGTATGAAGAAATTGATTTAACCGGAGAGAAATCAGTGGCGGACAAATGGATTTTAACCCGCTTGAATGAAACCATCGAGCTTGTGACAAATCTTGCTGAACGCTATGAATTCGGGGAAGTCGGCCGGGTATTATATAATTTTATTTGGGATGACTTCTGCGATTGGTATATCGAAATGGCCAAATTGCCTCTTTATGGCGATGATGAAGTGTCCAAGAAAACGACTCGTTCCGTTTTAGCGTACGTATTGGATCAAACGATGCGGTTGCTGCATCCGTTCATGCCGTTTATTACCGAGGAAATATGGCAAAATCTTCCTCATAAGGGAGAGTCGATTACCGTTGCGAGCTGGCCGGTCGTTCGTCCGGAACTTTCTGATCCGGAAGCCGCTGATGAAATGAAGCTTCTGGTGGAAATCATTCGTTCTGTCCGTAATATCCGGGCGGAAGTGAATACGCCTCTTAGCAAGCCGATTAAAATGGTGGTACAAGCAAAAGATGAACATATTTTGTCCGTTCTGGAAAAAAACCGTGTGTATCTTGAACGTTTTTGCAATCCAGAAATGTTGACGATTGCAACGGACATAGAGGCTCCGGAAAAAGCGATGACGGCGGTTGTAACGGGAGCGGAAATTTTCTTGCCGCTTGAAGGCTTAATCAACTTGGAAGAAGAGATTGCCCGATTGAAAAAAGAATGGGAAAAATGGAATAAAGAAGTGGAAAGAGTACAGAAAAAACTCAGCAATGAAAACTTCGTGAAAAAGGCGCCTCAAAAAGTGGTTGAGGAAGAGCGTCAAAAAGAAAAAGACTATCTCGAAAAACGAAAAGCTGTCGAAGAAAGAATTAACGAATTACAAAATTTATAATAGCCAGCAGAATGTGCTTTCCGTAAAAGAAAAAGGACTGGAAAATGAGGAGGAATGGATTTGCTTCTGCAAAGCAAATATTCCCCCTTGCTTCCAGTCTTTTTTTCGTATTCTTTTTTGAAATCGTTTTTCTCAAGTAGTATTGTAATAAAGGGGGGATTGAAAAATGATTCATACATACGAAGAAGCGTTAGAATGGATTCATGGAAGATTGAAGCTTGGAATCAAACCGGGTTTAAAGAGAATGGAATGGATGATGGAGAAGCTTGATCATCCGGAGCGCCGCTTGAAAGCCGTACATGTCGGAGGGACAAATGGCAAAGGGTCAACGGTTGAAATGATCCGCTCCATTCTGCAAGAAGCGGGCTATCATGTCGGAACTTTTACTTCCCCATATATCGAACAATTTAACGAACGAATCAGCGTGAACGGCAAACCCATTAGCAATGAAGAGATTGTCCAGCTGACCAATGTGATTAAACCATTGGCGGAAGAACTGGAAAATACAGAATGGGGTGGTCCATCAGAATTTGAAGTCATTACGGCGATGGCTATCTATTATTTTGCCAAAATCCGCCCGGTTCCTTTAGTCATTTTTGAGGTGGGAATGGGAGGACGATTTGATTCCACCAACGTGATTATTCCGATATTGACGGTGATTACGAATATTGGAATGGACCATATGGAGTATTTGGGGGATACTGTTGAAAAAATTGCATTTGAAAAGGCAGGAATCATTAAAAACGGAATCCCTGTGATCACGGCGGTTCATCAAGAGGATGCTCTTGCTGTCATTCAAAATAAAAGCAAGAAAGGCCGTTCCAGCCTTTATCGATTGGGGAAAGAGTTCTCGGTCGAACATGTTGCTTCTGTTCCGGAGGGTGAAAAGATCAACCTCTCATCCGTTTTAGGAAGCTGGGACCATTTAATTGTCGGATTAAAAGGAGTCCATCAAGTCGAAAATGCTGCTCTTGCATTAATGGCGGCTTCCTACTTGAAAACGTTCTTTTCTTTCTTAATTGAAGAGGAGCATATTCGCGACGGATTAAAAAATGCGTTTTGGCCAGGAAGAATGGAAGTTTTGTCCGAGAAGCCTTTAGTCATGATGGACGGCGCTCATAATCCTGATGGGATCAAGGCACTTACCGAAACGATAAAGCAGCGTTATTCGGAATATAAACGCACGATTCTTTTTGCGGCGCTGAAAACGAAAAAAATAGACGACATGGTGCGATCGCTTGAAGAAATCGCGGATGAACTTGTTTTTGCCACATTTGATTTTCCAAAAGCAGCCGGACAAGAAGAATTTTCGGACTGCAACGGAACGTATATTGGAGAAGGGTGGCCGTCTTTCTTGAAGGAAAAAACAGCCTCTCTTCAAGGAAACGAAATGCTCATGATTACAGGCTCTCTGTATTTTCTTTCAGAAGTGAAAAAAGCATTCCAAAAAAAACAAATAAAGTGACACTTCCATTCATGGAACATGAATGGTTAGTGGAACCAATCGGGCATTAGGGGCAGTTGTCCTCCAATTGGAGCTCTATTAGTCCTATATGTTCTGGAGAGGAAGGAACTTACTGCCCCTTCATGCGGGATAAGGTGACACTTCCATTCATGGAACATGAATGGTTAGTGGAACCAATCGGGCATTAGG
>ERZ1673783.42-NODE-42-length-25094-cov-22.124046_pt1 | contig 25094 bp, 25 predicted proteins | sample MGYA00580133_ERZ1673783 | MGnify/ENA primary metagenome ERZ1673783 (study PRJEB41219, sample SAMN04549595) | soil metagenome | isolation source: soil | place: USA: Texas, Big Bend National Park | collected 2009-03-17 ...
TCCATTTCAGAGATACCCTATCTATCTTACATAACACAAAATTCTTGACGGTACCGAAAGAAGCGTTTTTTGGAAAAAGAAAACCATATTCTTTCGATAAGAATATGGTTTTCTTTTTTAGTCTTGCTAAATTTAGAACATCATCTCATCCAATTGTCCCGTAAAAGAGCTTTAGACATTGTTACTTTGTTGAGTTTAGTTTGGGATCTGGATCGTTTGTAAAACTTCTTCTAGTTCTAAAATAGACGGGCATATATACACTTTTGAATGATAAGAAGGGTCTGGCAAAGTGGAAGAAGGATGGATCCATACAGCTTTAAGACCGGCTTTCACCGAACCTTCTATATCATTTAACCAAGAATCTCCAACGTAGATAGCCTCTTCACGATTCTTATTTAATTTATCTAAAACATAATAAAATGCTTTAGGATCGGGTTTTTCATAACCGATCTCCTCTGAAATAAAAATATGGGTAGGTTTAATGATTTGATCCAGTCCCATTCTCTTTATTTTTTCTTTTTGCTCTGATTTTTTCCCGTTTGTTAAAATCGCAAGTTCATAATGGCTTTTTATGGACGTCAACAGATGATGTAGCGTAAAGTCTGGAGTGATTCTATCTAATAAATTCTGAAAAAACTCTTGAAAATACTGCTGAGATTCTTCGACCGTAATATCCATTTGAAAATCGTTTAACGTTTTTATTAATCTTTGTTGGCGCAATTCATCTAAAGATATGACATTTTGGGAATGGAGGTTCCATAATTCTTTATCATATCTTTTAAATAAAGAGAGAAATTTATGATAATCTAGGTTTTTCGTTAAATGAGAAGAGTGGAAAACATCCTTATTTGCTTCTTCCCAATACGATTGAAAGGGCAATAATGTATTATCTAAATCCATTAAGACTAGTTTAATCAAATAGAATCCTACCTTTCTTTTGGAAATCAATTTCATTTTCTTCTAAGGAAAAGGCCAAGCTGCCAAACCACAGAAAAGTATTTTTATTTTAATTCTTGAATGATAAAAAATCTGTAGTGGAAAAAAATGAAAATTAGAATATATCTATATATTAGTATTAAAAAGTGCATTTTCGCAATGAAAATTGATAAAAATCAAAAAATTTCAACTAATATAAAATGTGAGATCCATAATTCACTCTTCTGTCTAAGGCAGCTACCTTTGGCGGGTCCAAGCTGCAAGAACCTATAAGAGATCCGCATCACTTTACTGTGGAGTAGAGATTTTTCCAAACCCTCATAATGAATGTCCTTTAACAAGGAGCCTTTGGGATTCAGGAATAAGATAGGATTATCTTCTTTAGAAGATTTGTGAGATTTTTCAAATGGATCATCCTAGGCCGAGAAGAAAAATAGCTGAAAAACATTCCGTTCAAAAAACTATACGAAAAGACATATTTTTAAGCAAATGGATATAAAAACTATTCAAATAATAAAATAGAATGATATTTTTACTATTTTATTGACAATTTATTAGTATAATATACTAGAACACCTATCATCATAAAAATTGCTACAAGGATGTTTACCAGTATTCTTTTCATTACTTTTAACTTTCATCTTTTTGTGGAAACATACATTGTCTCTTTAGAAGCAAATGAAAAGAGCTTATGCGTCAATCACCACTTCATTTTCATAGATCTATTCATAGGGATGACGTTATTTCACATGGAAAGTTTAAGGTATTCCTTGCCTAAGCATATTTTTTTCATTTCAGCTGTTTTTCTCAAAGTCTTTAACAGAAGTTGTCATTCGTAATGTAATCGAATACAATAAAGCAACATAGAATAAAAAGAAAGAGAGTTGTGCAATGGTCAGTATCAAAGATGTAGCAAAAAGAGCCAATGTTTCAACAGCTACAGTATCGAGGGTGTTATCGAAACCGGAAACAGTAAGAGAAGAAACGACGAAAAAAGTGTTAAGAGCCATTAAAGAATTAAATTACCAGCCGAATGCATTAGCCCGGCAATTAAGGAGGCTCGAAACCAAAACTATTTTGGTGGTTGTGCCTGATATTACAAACCCCTTTTTTTCAAAGGTGCTAAGAGGAATTGAATCTGTAGCCATCGAAAATGGATATCAGGTTTTATTAGCGGATACGGGCAATCATATTGAAAGAGAAAAAGGTTATTTCAATATACTTCGTCAAAAAAAAGCGGATGGCATGATTCTATTAACGGCAAGAGTTGATCCGCATCTCATTGAAGAAATCGCCCATGAATATCCAGTAGTCCTGGCATGTGAGTATATTGAGGGTTCCAATATTCCAACCGTTTCAATTGACAATGTAAGTGCTGCCCGAAAGGCAACGGAACATTTAATTCAATTGGGGCATAAGAGAATAGGATTTATCTCGGGACCCCTCAATGTTGTGCTGGGGAAAGATCGATTAAAAGGATTTTATCAAGGAATGGCGCAAAATAATCTGGAAGTGGAACCGGTTTTGGTACAAGAAGGAGATTTCTCGTACGAGAGCGGCTTTAACATTATGATGAAATTTTTAGCCCTTATAAATCCCCCGACCGGTGTGTTTGTGGCTAATGACGAAATGGCTTTTGGAGCCATACAAGCCATAAAATCGAAAGGGCTGCATGTTCCCGATGATATTTCGGTCATTGGATTTGATGATATAAAATTCTCGGCGATTTTTGAACCGCCCCTTACGACCATCTCGCAGCCGACGTTTGAGATTGGGAGCCTGGCCATGCAACTATTGATAAGATTAATCAATAAAGAAGAAATGCAAAAAAATCAGTATATACTGGAAGATCAACTAATCATAAGAAAATCGTGCTCTCCATACAAAAGGGAATGAAACTGGATGAAAAAAAAAGAGATTCAATCCTGTTCGATTTTCAGTAACGTTACTCTGCCCAATATGAATAAGGTGGTAGAGTCTTATTTATTATATAAAATGCGAAAATTCAGATTTTATACGATGGATGAATGTAATTATATTGGTTTCGGTTATTTAAACGATGGAATCACAAATAGATTCACCTACATATAGAGAAAAGAATTCATCATTGCGAACAGAGGCTTCTTTATCCATTCCATGTCCCAAAGGTTGAAGAACTTCTTTTGGAAGAAATTCCATGAAAAAAACGATCAAAAATTGTCAAAAAAAAGTTGAAATTATGAATGTAATCGATTACAATGAAACTATCAAATTGAGACTTCGCTTAAAATTTTGATGTTTCAGATTTGATTCAATCGACTAATTTTTTTGGTAAATAACTCTGAAGAGGTGGTCCATCCGTCGGGTTATTTTTGAGTAAAATGTAATCGATTACGATTTGTGTTCAACAGGAGTTTTGGCGATCCAATTTCTAAAGAGGTAGGGAATTTCCAGTTACACATTATGGAACACTAAGCATTAAAACCAATTAGAAAATGGGGGAGAAGCAATGAAATTCGGTTATCAAACGAATACATGGGGCGGAGTTGTGGGACACCCCGCCGGAGTTACTTCTGTAAAGGATCTTTACTATCTTGCTTATGGTTCAACGGAAGAAGCTTTAAGAGATATTTCAAATGCAGGATTTAAGGGGTTTGAAATTTTTGACGGCAATCTCATGCAATATAAAGATAGAAAAGAAGAATTTAAGGCATTGCTCAATCAGTATTCTTTAGAATTTATTGGAGTTTACACAGGTGGAAATTTTATTTATCCAGATATTTTAGAAGAGGAATTATTAAAAATTAAAAGCGTAGCAGCTCTTGCATCGGAATTAGGTGCTCGACATTTAGTCGTTGGCGGCGGTGCCGTTCGTGCCAACGGAATTTTAGAAAGCGATTACGAAGCACTAGCCGATGCTCTTGATCGAGTGGCAGAGATGGCAGAAGAATATCAGCTTATTCCAAGTTATCATCCGCATTTAGGAACCATCGTGGAAGCACCGGATCAGTTAGATAAACTGATGCCGCTGACGAAGATTCATTTATGCCCGGATACTGCCCATATAGAAGCGGGTGGCGGCGATCCAGTGGAAGTGATCAAAAAATATGCCGATCGAATCCAATATGTCCACTTTAAAGATTATGAAAACGGCGAGTTTCTTCCTTTAGGAAAAGGACATCAAAAGTTCGATGAAATGATTCGATTGTTGGAAGAATCCAATTATCAAGATTGGATTACGGTGGAATTGGATAGTTATCCCGATCCAAAAGAAGGAGCGGAGATTAGCCGCCGCTATTTAACTAGTTTTGAAAAAACGAATCAAGTTTGAGTCAAGAAGCTTTAGAGGGGGGCATTTATGAATCGAAAATATGCATTGTTTATGACAGTCCTTTTAAGCGTCTGTCTTGCAATGGCCGGCTGCAAATCTTTTGCGGTCGGAAGCAGCGTTACAGAAAGCACAAAAGGACTTCCGAATACCGGGCCGTTGACGATTAACAACAAAATTGCCGACAAAGAGATTTTCAGCAAAGGCCCGAACGGGGAGAAAGCTGTATCGGCCAAAACGCTAAAACTGACGGAAGCGGATATTCAAAAGATTAAAAAAGGGCACTATACAGCGGCAATCGTAATGCATTATACGGGAAACGACTATGTAACGGCACAATTGAATGCGTTAAAAGCCAGTTTTAAAAGAATGGGAATCAAAATCATTGCTGTAACGGATGCACAATTTAAGGCTGAAAAACAAGTATCAGACATTGAAACGGTATTAGCAAAATCACCCGATGTGATCGTCAGTGTTCCGGTGGATCCCGTTTCGACAGCAGATGCTTATAAAAAAGCTGCTCGTGCGGGAGTCAAAATCGTGTTCATGGATGGTGTTGCCAAAGGATTGAAGCCTGGAAAAGATTATGTAAGCGTTGTATCGGGCGACAACTATGGAAATGGCGCCGAAGCAGCAAAAATTATGGGAGAAAAACTTCATGGAAAAGGGAAAATCGGCGTTATTTTTCACGATGCAGACTTTTTTGTAACGAAACAACGTCAAATGGCTTTTGAAGAAACGATTAAGAAAAAGTTCCCGAAAATCAAAATTGTTGTGCGCGGCGGCATCACAAGCCCTAACGATGGGGAAAAAGTAGCTTCCGGCATGTTGACGAAATATCGCGATTTAGATGGCATATTTGCCATTTGGGATGTCCCTGCTGAAGGCGCTTTAGCAGCGGCGCGAACAGCAGGAAGAGAAGATCTGGTCATTACGACGACAGACTTAGGAACAAATGTCGCTTTAGAAATTGCTTCAAACGGCATCGTAAAAGGACTCGGTGCGCAATTGCCGTATGATCAAGGGATTGCGGAGGCTATTTTGGCTGGATATGCACTGCTTGGAAAGCAGGCTCCTACCTATGTTGCCACACCTGCTTTAGGAGTGACAAAAGAGAATCTTTTTGATTCGTGGAAACTAGTTTATCGCCAAGATGTACCAAAAATTGTGAAAGAAGCAGCGAAACAATAACACTATAACAAGAAAAAATAGATGATGAATTTAACAGGAGGTAATGTCAAAATGAAAAAATTGAATGTAGGTATGATTGGCGGAGGATTTATGGGAAAAGCACACTCACTTGCTTATGCGGGAATGCCGATGTTCTTTTGGCCGGCACCTGCCATTCCTCATCGCCATACCATCGTGGACGTGACTGATCAATTGGCAAAAGATGCAGCTCAACGATTAGGTTTTGAACACTACTCAACCGATTGGAAACAGGTAGTAGAAGATCCGAATATTGATATTATTGATATTGTCACTCCGAATGATTCTCATGCGGAAATCGCCATTGCGGCTGCCAAAGCGGGGAAACATATCATTTCGGAAAAACCGTTAGCCAGAAACGCAGAAGAAGCAAAGAAAATGTTGGATGCCGTCAAAGAGGCCGGCGTCAAGCATATGGTTGCCTTTAACTATCGCAGAACACCAGCTGTTGCTTTAGCGAAAAAATATATTGAAGAAGGAAAAATCGGAAATATCCTGAACTTCCGTGGAACTTATTTGCAAGATTGGTCAGCTGATCCGAATTCACCGTTATCATGGCGATTCCAAAAAGAACGCGCAGGATCAGGAGCATTGGGAGACATTGGCACCCATGTCATAGATTATGCGAGATATTTAGTGGGTGAAATTTCAGACGTCATGGCCATTGCAAAAACTTGGATCGGGGAAAGACCAATCCAAACCAGCGGTTTCGATTCATTAGGAAATGTCAAAATAGGTGCAGATGCGCCGAAAGGAATTGTAGACGTAGATGATGAATTTGCGACATTAATCAAGTTTGAAAACGGTGCGATAGGAAGTATAGAAGCCACTCGAAATGCTTGGGGGCGCAATAACTTCTTAACATTTGAAATTCATGGTGATAAAGGATCTTTATATTTTAATTACGAACGCCGTGATGAACTTCAAGTATGTTTCTCTGACGATCCAAGCGACAGCCGTGGATTCAGGACAGTCTATACCGGACCTGCTCATCCTTACGGAGAACATTTATGGCCTATTCCGGCATTAGGCATCGGGTATGGAGAAACAAAAATGATCGAAACGTATGATTTCGTTAAATCGATTGTCGAGAATACAGAAGTATCCCCGAACTTTGAAGATGGATATCGTGTAGCTTTGATTTCCGATGCCATTCTCGAATCAGCTGAGAAAGGCGAATGGGTGAAGCTGGTAGAAAAAGCGGCGGAATTAAAATAGTCAACTTTATAGAGGCTGCTCGTATAGAGCGGCCTCTAGACAAAGAAGGTGATGGAGTTTGGAACAACCAATGCTGTTAATGAAAAATATTTCTAAATCATTTAATGGGATCAAGGTGTTGGATTCGGTTCATTTTTCTGTCAACGAGGGTGAAGTGCATGCCCTCATGGGCGGAAATGGCGCCGGTAAATCGACTTTAATGAAAATCTTGACGGGAGTATACACGCTGGATCAAGGTGAGATTTACATTGAAGGGGAGAAAGTATCCATTCAATCTCCTGATAATGCAAGAAAAAATAAGATTTCGATGATATTTCAGGAATTCAGTTTAATCCCCACATTGACGGTTGCCCAGAATATTTTTCTGACAAGAGAATCGAAAACTTCTTTCGGACTTCTGGACGATAAGGAATGTGTCAAGAAAACAGAGCAATTATTAAAAGAATTAGAAGTAGATCTAGATCCAAATGAAGTGGTTGGCAATCTCGGTGTAGGATATTGGCAAATGACAGAAATCGCGAAAGCTTTATCTCATGAAGCGAAAATACTGATTATGGACGAGCCCACAGCTTCTTTAACAAAAAAAGAAACAGAAGTTTTGTTTTCTTTTATCAATAAATTGAAAGCGAAAGGCTATTCTATCATTTATATCTCGCATCGGATGGATGAAATATTTAAAATTTGTGATCGGATCACGATTTTACGAGATGGAAAACATGTAGCAACGGAGGATTGTAAAGAAATCGATTTAGCGACGGTCATCCAACATATTGTTGGTTCTGAAGTCGATAAAGCGTTTGAATGGAAAGAGCGATCCTACTCTATGAACGCAACACCGGTATTGGAAGTAAAACGGTTGTCTTCAGGGACGAAAGTGAAAGATGTCAGCTTTAAAATCTTTCCCGGGGAAATCCTAGGTGTTGCCGGACTTATGGGAAGCGGCAGGTCGGAAATGGTTCGATCCATTTTTGGCATTGATCCTCAAGATAGCGGCGAAATTCTCGTAAATGGCAAAAAACGATCCATTAAGAGTGCCGATGATGCCATCAAAGCCGGCATTGCCCTTATTCCGGAAGATCGAAGAATTCAAGGATTGGTGCTTGAGCATAGTGTAAAGGAAAATTTGATCTTGCCGATTTTATCCAAGCTAAAAAAAGCTGGTTTATTGATGAAAAGAAAGCCAATGAAATCGCGATTAGTTTTGTCAAAAAACTGAATATTAAGACAGATGATATTTTTAAAACGGCCAATTTGCTGTCTGGAGGGAATCAGCAAAAAATTGTATTAGCCAAATGGCTGGCGAATGATCCTACTGTTTTAATACTGGATGAACCTACGATAGGTGTTGATATTGTTGCTAAAACGGAAATTATCGATGTAATTCGTCACTTGGCCGACAGCGGCAAGGCGATTCTCGTGATTTCATCCGAACTATCCGAACTTCTTGCGGTAAGTGATCGAGTGATCGTCATGCACGAAGGGACAATAGTGAAGGAACTGAATAGAAAGGAGATTCATTCTGAGGAGGAACTTCAACATGCAATCCAAGGATATTAATTCTGTTCCGAACGGGACATTAGTTGCAAAAAATAATCGTTTACAACAGTTAAAAAAATTAGATTGGCGGAATTACATTGATTGGCGGAATTACATTGTTTATCTGGCTTTTATCGGCGTCATCATCTATTTTTCGATCAGCTTGTATGATGAAGGATTTGTCACAGCGGACAATTTCCTGAACATCGTTCGGCAAACGGCTATGATTTCCCTTATGGGATTAGCCATGACGTTTGTGATCAGCACCGGAGAAATCGACCTGTCTGTTGGCTCGATTACAGCGCTATCATCGTTAACAGCCGCTTTGGCTTTACAATCGGGACTGGGATTAATCGGCGGAGTATTCGTAGGTTTAGCGACCGGACTACTGGTCGGTCTTGTGAATGGACTGCTTGTAACGAAAGTAGCCATCCCTTCTTTTTTGGTGACGCTCGGAACGATGGGTATAGTTAAAGGATTGGCCATGTGGATTACAGATACCGCACCGGTGCCGATTGTGAACTCCACTTTTAATTTTCTATTTGGTTCAGGTAATGTAGGACCCATTCCGATTTTGTTAATTTGGACTTTAGTGTTTACAATCATCGCTCATATTCTGCTTAGAAAAACGTCCTTTGGAAGACAGACTTTAGCAACGGGTGGAAATGAAAGCGCTGCAAGATTTTCGGGTGTCAATACGCTAAAAATCAAATTATTAGTCTTTTTAGGTTCGGGTTTGATGGCTGGTTTGGCCGGACTTCTTTATGCAGGCCGGATGCATGCAGGAAGGTTTACATTTGGCGAAGGGGATGAACTGTCGGTAATAGCTGCGGTCATTCTGGGCGGAACCAGTTTATTTGGCGGCGTAGGAACCGTAATCGGAACGGTCATTGGATCATTGATGATCGGAACCATTAATAACGGATTAATTATCATGGGTCTTGACGTAAGTGAACAAATGATGATCAAAGGTGCCATTATTATTTTAGCCGTTGCGTTCGGAAGAAAATCGATGAAAAAATAAAACGTTGGTTGAGGAGTGCGTTATGGAAAAAATAAAAGTGGGAGTCATCGGAACAGGTTTTATAGGACCTACTCATATTGAAGCCGTAAGAAGACTTGGATTTGTGGAAGTCGTTGGAGTAGCAGCGAGCAGTCGGGAAAAAGCGGAAAAAATCTCGGCTGAACTGGGAATCCCGAAAGCTTATGGGGATTACCGTGAAATGATCGCTGATCCTGAAATTCAGGTGGTGCATAATTGTACCCCGAATCATCTTCATTTTACCATTAATAAAGAGATTATTTTAGCAGGCAAGCATGTTTTATCGGAAAAACCTTTAGCCATGTCCAGCAAAGAAACAGGAGAATTAGTCGCGTTGGCTAAAAAACACAAAGTTGTGCATGGTGTTAATTTCAATTACAGACAATTTCCTATTATCAATCAATTAGCCTCCATGATTCAAAATGAAGAATTAGGAAAGGTCCGTTTAGTTCACGGCAGTTATTTGCAAGATTGGCTGTTGTTTGAAAGCGATTATAATTGGCGCTTGGACCCTGAATTAAGCGGAAAATCGAGAGCTGTAGCTGATATCGGATCCCATTGGTGTGATACGGTCCAATTCGTAACCGGCAAAAAAATTGTGGAAGTATTTGCCGATTTGGCCACGGTGATACCGGTTAGGAAAAAACCATCATCCCATGTCACGACGTTTGGAACACAAAAAGGACAGGAAGCATCCGAAGATGTTCCGATACAAACAGAAGATTATGCTTCTGTCCTTGTACGTTTTGAAGATGGAGCAAGAGGTGTTTTCACGGTTTCACAAGTAAGCGCCGGAAGAAAAAACAGGCTCAGTTTTGAAATTGATGGCAGCCAAAAATCGGCCTATTGGAATCAAGAAGAACCTGAGAAATTATGGATTGGGCATCGGGACAGGCCAAATGAAATTCTCTTTGCGGATCCTGCTTTATTCACGCCGGAAGCAAGATCATATATTCATCATCCTGGGGGACATAATGAAGGTTGGCCGGACTCTTTAAAAAATATGATGCTCCATTTTTATACCTTTATTCAAGAAGGCAAAGACCCACTGAGAGATAAAGCAAATTTTGCCACATTTGAAGATGGGCATGTATCGATGTGTATTACAGATGCCATTTTAGAAAGTCATGAACAACAAAAATGGGTGAAAGTGAAGGCAGATTAGGAGGTACATTCATGAAACTAGGCGTATTTACCGTTCTTTATCAAAATCTTCCGTTTGAAGAGATGTTAGATAAGCTGTGCGAGATGGGGGTAGAGGCGGTTGAGCTGGGAACAGGCAATTATCCGGGAAACAGCCATTGCGATCCGGACGAGCTGCTCAATAATCCTGAAAAAATCAAATCTTTTTTACATGCGATCGAAAGCAGAGGGTTAACCATCAGCGGATTAAGCTGTCATGGAAATCCCCTTCATCCGAATAAAAAGGTTGCAAAAGAAGCTCATGAGGTTTGGCGGAAAACGGTTCTATTGGCAGAACGTCTAGAAGTGCCCGTGATCAACGGATTTGCCGGATGTCCGGGTGATCACGAAAATGCGAAGTTTCCAAACTGGGTCACTTGTTCTTGGCCGCCGGAATATTTAGAAATTCTAGATTGGCAATGGAACCAAGGCGTTATTCCTTATTGGAAAGAAGAATCCAAGTTTGCGGAGTCACACGGAATTAAGAAGATTGCCTTTGAAATGCATCCTGGTTTCGTTGTTTACAATCCGGAAACTTTACTGAAATTAAGGGAACATGTCGGACCTGCCATCGGTGCCAACTTTGATCCAAGCCATCTCGTTTGGCAAGGGATTCATCCCGTTGAGGCGATTAAAAAATTAGGAAAAGAAAATGCCATTTTTCATTTCCATGCAAAAGATATTTATCTGGATGAAGCGAATATTCGTGTCAATGGAGTATTGGACACGAAACATTACAGTGATATTTTGAATCGCTCCTGGACATTTAGATCCGTTGGATACGGTATGGATGAAAAGGCATGGAAAGATATGCTCAGCGCTCTTAGCGCCGTTGGGTATGATTATGTGGTTTCCATTGAACACGAGGATATGCTTGCTTCCATAGATGAAGGCTTAGGCAAGGCGATTTCTTTATTAAAAGGAGCGCTCTTCAAAGAGCCGGTAGAAGAAATGTGGTGGGCTTAATTTCCATGAAATTTTCGAAAACGATTTATCTTATATGATTGTCTCTTGGGGCCTGCTGCATAATGATTACAGGGGAGTGGATCACGAAAATGAAAGCGGTCATATTTCCTGGAGATAAAAAGGTGGAAGTGCGAGAATATCCCATTCCGACTCCGGGACCAGGTGAAGTGTTAATCAAAATGAAAGCGTCAGCCATTTGTCGAAGCGATATGAGCTTATATTACGGCGACCCTGTTGTCGGCGGAGAAAAGGCGAAAACAGGGTCCATTATTCCGGGACATGAACCGGCAGGAGAAATTGTTCAAGTAGGAGAAGGTGTACATTCCTACCGTCCCGGAGACCGGGTGGCTGTTTATTTAGCATTGGGTTGCGGGGAATGTTCATATTGTAAAAGCGGCTACAAAATGTTTTGTAAAGAATTTCAATGCATTGGATTTGACGCTCATGGCGGAGATGCTGACTACATGGTGGCTCCGGCTGAAAATTGTATGAAAATTCCCGATGAAATGAGTTTTGTTGCCGCTGCCGTCTCTACTGATGCCATTGGCACATTATACCATGCACAAAAGAGGCTGGGGATCTCCGGAAGAGATGTCTTAGTGATTTTTGGTTTAGGGCCAATGGGCGGTGCAGGTGTCATGATCGCCAAAGGATTGGGGGCAACGGTCATTGCCGTAGATATGCTGGATGAGCGGTTGCAAGTTGCAAAAGAGCTTGGAGCGGATTATATCGTTAATGGTAAAAAGGTAAATGTACTGGATGAAATCTCTCGGATTACAAATGGACGTGGCGCAGATGCGGCCATTGATTGTTCAGGAAACGCGCAAGCTGAAAATAATGCGTTGGATTGTGTCCGTCCTCATGGAAGAGTCGCATGGATTGGCGAAAGCAAAAGCACAACGATTAAGCCAAGTGATCAGTTCATTCGTAAACAAATAACAGTTATAGGTTCTTGGTATTTCCCCATTCAGGAATATGAGGAAATTGCGCAATTTATCATCCAAAAAAAATTGCCCGTCGAAAAATTGGTCACTCATCGATTTAAGTTGGAAGAGGCTGAAACAGCTTTTCGGATGTTTGATGAGCGCAAAACGGAAAAAGCGGTATTTGTTTGGGAATGAATTTTGAAAAGGGGATGTACAAGATGAAGGGTATATCTTTTAATACTTGGGTTTACAGCAGTTTTCCAACTTGGGTTCCTTCTTATCCGTTAGAAGAAGTGATTAAACGAATTTCGTCATTTGGCTATGATGCGATTGAAATAGGATGCGCCAGTCCGCATGCGTGGCCGGACTATTTATCAAAAGAAAGAAGACGAGAGATTTTAAAATTATTAAAAGAAAAGAACTTAAAAGTATCAGCAATGTTGCCTGCACCAGGCGGCGGGCCGGGGATGAATCCGAGTTCTCCTCTGGCAGAAGAAAGAAAGTTTACCATCAACCATTACAAAGAAGTAGTGCGGCTAGCTTCTGAATGGGAATGTCCAACCGTTATCTGGGTTGCCGGCTGGGTTGTCCATGGCACTTCTCAACAAGATGCGTGGAATTATAGTTTGCAAGGTTTAATAGATGTAGCCAATTTCGCCAAAAAACATGGGGTGACGATGGTAGTAGAACCTACTCCTGCGGACAGCAATTTAATTGAAACAGCCGATGATGCCTTGCTTTTAAGGGAACAAACAGGCTTATCCAATGTGAAAGTAATGTTTGACACTTTCCATGCTTTATACAGAAATGAAGTGCCAAGCGATTATGCTTATCGAATGGGAGAATGCCTTCACCACGTCCACATTTCTGATCATGACCGACTTCCGCCCGGACAAGGAAGAGGCGATTTTCCTTCTTTATTAAAAGCGTTAAAAGATATTCATTATGACGGTTATTTGTCAATGGAAGTAGGATTTCATACGAGACAATCAGAACCTGATTGGTATGCAAGAACGTCAATCGAATATTTAAAAGCGAAATTAGCAGAATTGGATTAATGGAAAAAAGAGAGTTCAACTGTTTTCGAGAAGAATTTGCCGGGTCCGAAAGGTTGTGTCCACTATAGGGCACAACCTTTTTTAGCATAGAAAAGAAAAATTCCTGTTATTTGGGTGTTGATTCGGCAGGAAGAAACAGCTTTTATTCGAATACAATGTGAACTATCAAAATAAAATTCAAAGGAAACCAATGTTTAATGGAGGTTTTGATCGATCTCATAATTTTTTCACTATACGATAAATGCTTTATTTGAGCCTGCCATCACTCTCGTTTTTATTTTGTTCTTTCCTTTTGCGGATTGAACAAAAAATACCATTCAATAAAATTTTCCAATCTACAACATAAGAGTTGACAAATGATTGGATGTGCGTTACTATTATCTTGAATTCAAGATATTTGAATTTAAGATAACAAGGTGGAAGAAAATGAATATAAGGGGGTGTTGGGAAAATAACAAGATGATGATGTCTGTTGGTTTTAGACATGATGGAATAGTGGAACGTTTCCTTAGCATGAATAAGGAAAGCAGCATCCTAAGCACGGGGTGAGAATGGGCCCCTTCCATATAGATCAAAATAAATTTTTTAAAGGAGGAAAAATGATGATGAGTATTGGTTTGTTAATTATTCGTTTAGTGATTGGATTGTCGTTTGTCGGCCATGGAGCTCAAAAATTGTTTGGCTGGTTTGGAGGCTATGGAATAAAGGGCACCGGTCAATGGATGGAATCGATTGGCATTAAACCAGGTGCAACGATGGCTTTTCTGGCCGGTTTAGCAGAATTTGCAGGAGGACTGTTATTCGCTCTAGGATTACTGACACCTCTTTGCGGGTATCATGATTGCTGCCACCATGATCGTTGCGATTGCAAAAGTTCACGGACCGAATGGATTTTGGGCGACACAAAATGGTTATGAATTGAATCTTATATTAATTGCAGTTGCCATTGGGGTTGCTCTTACAGGTCCTGGCCAATATGCTTTGGATGCCGTTCTTTTCTAAAACGATTTTGTCCAAAATGTGAGGGAATCAAAAGAGAATTTAAAGTAAATGAGTATGGAGGGGCAATAGAGTGAATCAGCCATTATAGAATCCATTATAGAAAATTTGCCCCTTCTTTTTTAACATGCAAAAGCGAGGAAGATACTTGTATTTTTAGAAAATGATCCATACTTGCTTCATCAGGAAAGGAATCAATCTATTCAAGGAGAGAAGAATGATGGGGAAGAAAACAAAAGGGATCCATCACATCACAGCCATTGTGGGGAATCCGCAGGAAAATGTCGACTTTTATGCTGGTGTGCTGGGATTGCGATTGGTGAAGAAAACGATTAATTTCGATGATCCGGGCACTTACCACTTTTATTTTGGCAATGAAGCCGGAAAACCGGGCACGATTATCACCTTTTTCCCATGGCCAGATGGGCGCAGAGGGAAAATCGGCGACGGACAAGTAGGAGTGACTTCCTATGTTGTTCCAAAAGGCGCCATGCCATTTTGGGAACAAAGGCTCGAGAAATTCCACGTTCCATTTTCCAAACTAGAACGATTTGGCGAACAATATTTACGTTTGAGCGATCCTCATGGGTTGGAAATAGAATTGGTGGAGAGAGAAGAAGGAGACAACAGCCAATGGAGTTTTGGCGGTGTGACCTCTGATGTCGCCATTAAAGGTTTTGGAGGAGCCGTTCTTTTCTCTGCCGATCCTGAAAAAACAGCTGAATTGCTCGAAAACGTACTGGGGCTTGAACAAGCAGGAGAGGAAGGAGAATATATCCGTTTTCGGTCGACAAGCGACATTGGGAATGTGGTTGATTTGAAAACATCTCCAACCGGCCGCGGTCAAGTAGGGGTCGGAACGGTCCATCATATCGCTTGGCGTACAGAGAATGACGAGGATCAGTTGGATTGGAAAGAACGCATCGAAAAGCACGGATATCAAGTAACGCCTGTACAGGACAGAAATTATTTTCACTCTATTTACTTCAGAGAATATGGGAAAATTTTATTTGAAATGGCCACAGATCCACCAGGATTTGCTATTGATGAAGAACCGGAAAAATTAGGAGAAAATTTAATGCTGCCTGAGTGGTATGAACCGTACAGAAGCAAATTGGAACAAATTTTGCCGTCTATTCAAGTAAGAGAATTGGACAAGACTCAGAAGTAAAAATTTCTTTTTAAAAGCAGGACTAGACGATTGGGATTCGATCATTGATCCAATCCATAAGAAAATCGGAAATTGAATGAGCCGTCTTCCTTGTCATGAGGTATGAAAGGAGAAAAATCATGAGACATCTATTTCAACAAGGCCGCGATCCGGCGAAGCCCACTTTTCTTTTGCTTCATGGAACAGGGGGCAATGAATCGGACCTATTGCCTCTGGCCGGTATGATCGACCCGGATGCTTCCGTTTTAAGCGTACGCGGAAATGTGCTGGAGAACGGAATGCCTCGTTTCTTTAGAAGATTGGCGGAAGGCGTATTCGATGAAAAAGATCTTGTGTTCCGTACGAAAGAATTATATGAGTTTCTAGACGAAGCATCAAAGAAGTATTCATTCGATCGAAAAAATATAGTGGCTATTGGATATTCCAACGGAGCTAATATCGCCGGAAGCTTACTGTTTCATTATCAAGATGCGTTGAAAGGAGCCATTCTCTTTCATCCGATGGTTCCAAGAAGAGGGATTGATTTGCCGCATCTGTCAGAGACAAAGGTATTCATCGCAGCGGGCACAAATGATCCCATCTGTTCTCCGCAGGAATCATCGGAACTTCAACTTTTATTAGAACAAGCACATGCGAAAGTTGACATTCACTGGGAGAATAAAGGCCATCAATTAACATTGGGTGAAATTCAAGCCGCTGCTAAATGGTATCAAGAAATGTTTTGATATCTAAAAACCATATATTCTGATATTTTGTGCGAATTTTGAAAAAGATGATGCGAAATGGGAGCAGCTTTGTGGACGATAAGCAAATGAGTAATATTTGGCCCAATTGAACAATGACGGAAAAATAGCAACAACATTAACAATAGAAAATGGAAGCGGGTTGAATGGAATCGTTTTTGAACGTTGTCTGTTTTGGCTTTAAAAGAATAAAAACATACTATTATAACGGCAAGGCATGAATGACCACCTCATTCATGTATTTTCAAATATATTTTTCATGATCAAGATTGTTACTTTACAGTTTTTAATTACAATAATAAAATTACTTACGTAAAGTAACTATATAAATTTTGAGAACTACTTTTTTACAACTGAAGGTAAGTAAATGAATTTCATTATTTATTCGAAGAGAGGGAATTAATATGGAATTTCATCGCCCGCCCCATACGTTTGTGGGACAAGTGGACTTAAAAGTGGCCAATTTAGAACGTTCTCTTGCGTTTTACCAAAACGTGATAGGTTTTCAAATACTGGAACGATCAAAAAAGAAGGCGGTCCTTACAGCGGATGGAAAAACGCCTCTGGTAACCATTGAGCAACCGGAAAATGTGATACCGAAACAGCCGCATAGAACTGGTTTGTACCATTTTGCCATTCTACTGCCTACACGTTCGGACTTGGCGAAAGTATTGCTGCATTTTATTCAAATTCGCTATCCATTGCAAGGGGGATCGGATCACCTTGTAAGTGAAGCGCTCTATTTAGCGGATCCTGACGGAAACGGAATTGAGATTTATGCAGATCGTCCATCATCTACATGGAATTGGAACAATGGGGAAGTAGTCATGTCAACAGAGCCGCTGGATGTAGAAAATTTGCTTGCAGAAGGAAGAGATGGATCGTGGAAAGGACTTCCTTCCGATACAGTTATTGGACATATTCATTTGCACGTTTCCGAATTGCAAAAAACGGAGCAATTTTATCGTGAAGGGCTTGGATTTGATATCGTAAGCCGATATGGTCGACAGGCGTTATTTATCTCGACAGGCGGCTATCATCATCATATTGGATTAAATACTTGGAACGGGGTGGGAATACCTGCGCCTTCAGAAAATAGCGTCGGATTGAAAAAGTTTTCTCTTGTCCTCCCGAGCGATGAAGCTCGAAATCAAATCATCGACCGGTTGCGGAAAATTGATGCTTCCGTGACAGAAGAAAACGATGTATACATGACAAAAGATCCTTCAGGAAATCAGATTCAGCTGTTGGTGTAAGTTTGAATCATTTTCCAAGATTTTCAGCGGAACTCCAATGCTTTTTGAGAAGTTGATTTTTGAAACCAATAAACGTTCTTGCAGCACTCTTCCTTAAATCGGGTGAAAGAGTGCTGTTTTTTTATAACGGGCCTATGCATGTCTCTTTCATTCTATACGTGAAATGATTTTAGAAGGGAGAAATGGAAACATTTTATATTTTGTCATAATAGATAAGTCCTGAACGGAGCATTGTTGATAGAATAATTCTTTCTAGCACAAAATATGGACTGAATATGGATGCTTTCCCATAATGGTGAATGGATTAAGATGTATGGATGCATCTCACCAGGCTATGCGAGTAAGAATTAGTGCAAAATAATTTACATTTTTGCATGAATGATTTAAGATGAAAACAATTATTTTTTCCTTAAGTAAACTTTTTTGTAGAAGTATTACTTTTAGGTGTTTATGCAAAAATGAGAGGATCATTCGTAATGAACAATCATGATAAGAATAAACAAATTATTTATACAGCCCAGGCGGTTTTAGAGGGCAAAATCAAAGGATGGAAAGGCATTTTTCCTTTCTTGGGTCCGGCGTTTATTGCTTCTGTCGCCTATATGGATCCGGGCAACTTTGCAACCAATATCACAGCGGGATCTAAATATGGCTATGCGTTGTTATGGGTGATTGCGGCATCCAATTTAATGGCGGTGCTGATTCAATCTTTATCCGCTAAATTAGGAATTGCAACAGGCCGTAACTTGCCTGAGGTAGCAAGGGGATATTTTCCAAAACCTGTTTCCGTCTTTTTATGGATTCAAAGTGAATTAGTGATCATCGCAACGGATTTGGCTGAGTTTATTGGTTCATCATTAGGGCTTCACTTGCTTTTCGGGGTGCCTATGGTTCCTGCCGCTCTTATCACCGCTATTGCATCTTTTGTGATTTTGGAATGTCAGCGCCGTGGTTTTCGTTCATTGGAAACCGTGATTGTCGTCATGATTTCCATGGTGGTTTTATCGTTTGCCGTCCAAATGGTTCTGGCAAAACCTGATGTGGGAGCCGTTGCCGAAGGCTTGTTTACGCCGAAGTTTATAGGGGCAGACAGTGTTCTGCTCGCTTCCGGCATTCTCGGGGCGACGGTCATGCCTCATGCTATTTACCTTCATTCTTCTTTGACTCAAAATCGTATAGTGGGAAAAGGCGAGTTAGAGAAAAAGAAAATATTTCAATTTGAGTTTTTGGACATCCTTTTTGCGATGTTAATATCTGGTGCCATCAATATGGCCATGTTGATTGTAGCCGCGGCCTTATTCCATAAAAATGGTTATGTTGTAGAAGATTTGGACAAAGCCTTTTACCTTTTCCATCATTTATCCAGTACTGCAGCTGCCACTTTTTTTGGTCTTGGTTTGTTAATTGCTGGCTTGTCGAGCTCTTCCGTCGGGACGATGGCCGGTGATGTGGTCATGCAAGGATTTATTAACAAAAAAATACCTATTTATGTCCGGCGATTCATTACAATGGTGCCGCCGTTGGCCATTATTATAAGCGGCATTAATCCTACAAAAGCGTTGGTCGTCAGCCAAGTTGTTTTATCTTTTGGCATTGCTTTCGCTTTAATTCCGCTCATTATTTTTACAAGCAAGCGAAAAATTATGGGAATTCTTGTGAATCATCGCATGACAACCATCATTAGCTGGATTGTCGCAACGCTAGTCATTTTACTAAATCTTTTTATCCTTTTTCATACCCTTGTTGGATAGATTTAAAAAATAGAATTGTGTCCATCCATCAGATGCACTGTCGTAAAATCATAAATGAGTAAAACCTTTACGAATTTCAGCATAAAATGAGGATTCGTAAAGGTTTTTTTATGAATAAGATGTAATAGTGAGCTTGTTCTAGATTCATTCTTCCACTGGCGTTCTCTATTGTCAAAAGACGGTTTTTTCATTAACCTGTATAAGGACTCTTTTTCAATTTCCTTTTCAGCTTTTGCCGGGATTTCTGCTTTTTTCGTCTTGAAACCGGGATTATAATAAACCGTGGAATGGATGAAGGGAGAAATCGTTACTATACCGATCTTTCGGGGGCTTGCATGACCATAAACGAGAGAAGTCGTGCGTTCTATTCTATTATTTTCAAAGAATGGGTTTGAGATATTATCCATATTGTAATAATGGATAGAAAATAAAAAATTCCGGCAGAACTTTTAATGGTATAGATAGGTCTTTTAGAATGTCATCATCATGATGACATTTCATTTTGATCGTACGGTGGATGGAAAGGACGAGTGAATGGACTATATCCATGATCGCCTAACTTCCGAACTCATAATGGATTCTTCCCGAAAATCAACAAGGGCTAAAATCTTTTTTCTTGCGAGATAGGATTTTTAGAAGATATGAGTTTTTCTATCATTGAACGAATTGTGAAAATGAATAAAAGACCAATTTTTCATCCAAGGGAGAGTGCAACATCATGAAATCAGTAAAAAAAGCGATCATCCCGGCTGCCGGGTTGGGAACACGTTTTTTGCCTGCGACAAAAGCGATGCCAAAAGAAATGCTTCCCATTGTTGATAAGCCTACCATTCAATATATTGTGGAAGAAGCCATTCATTCTGGGATTGAGGATATTATCATCGTGACCGGCAAAGGAAAACGCGCGATAGAAGACCATTTTGATCATGCATTTGAATTAGAAAAAAACCTTTATGACACAGGAAAGCTGGATTTGTTGGAAAAGGTTCAACAATCATCGAACATGGTTGACATCCATTATATTCGTCAAAAAGAACCGTTGGGTTTGGGCCATGCGGTTTGGTGTGCTCGTAAATTTATTGGAGACGAGCCTTTTGCCGTGTTATTAGGGGATGATATTGTGGAATCGGAAACTCCTTGCATCAAGCAGCTAATGAATGTATATGAAAAAACGGGAGCATCCGTCATTGGAGTTCAGCCTGTTCCTTTGGAAGAAAGTCATCGTTATGGAATGATTGACCCGATGGCTCAGAATGGCCGACTGTATGAAATCAAAAATTTAGTGGAAAAACCGAAAAGAGGACAAGCCCCTTCTAATTTAGCGATCATGGGTCGTTATATTCTGACTCCAGAAATCTTTTCTTACCTAGAAAAACAAGAAAGAGGGGCAGGGGGAGAAATTCAGCTTACCGACGCCATTCAAAAATTGAGCAAGACTCAAAAAGTGTTTGGCTACTGCTTTGAAGGGAAACGATATGATGTCGGAGAAAAATTGGGCTTTATTTTGACGACTATTGAGTTTGCCTTAAAAAATGAAGAATTAAGAGAGCCTATACTAGAAAAATTGAAACAACTGATAAAACAAGAAGAGAGAATGGTTTAAAACAAATAGATGGGGTGCGTGTATACGGAATGATGGCAAAATTAGCTTCGAATTGGACGAAAGAACAAAAATGGATTATTATTGCTTTTGCATTAATTGGGGTATATCTCCTTCCTATGTATGTATTAGGGGAAAATTCACATATTCGGGTTCATGATAATATGGACTCGAACATTGCTTGGTATCGGGTGTTAAAACGAAGCGGGGAATTATTCGGACCTATTAATGCTACCATTCCACAAGTAATCAATGGGTTGCCGCGTAATGCATACGGTACGGAGTTTAGTGGGATCGAATGGCTGCATCATTTGTTTCCTCCAATGTTAGCTTACGCATTAAGCCAAACGATCACACGGATATTCGCTTTTATAGGCATGTATTTGCTTTTAAAAAGACATTTTGTTAAAGCGGACGATGCTTATCTAATTCGAGTGGGAGTGTCGCTTGCTTTTGCGCTGACTCCTTTTTGGCCTTCCGGCATGTTAAGCACGCTTGGACAGCCGCTTGCTTTATGGGCATTTTTGAATATAAGAGAACGAAAAGCGACTTGGAAAGAATGGTTGACGATTACTTTGCTTCCTTTCTATTCAAGCTTCGTTTTAGGGTTTTTCTTTTTTCTGGTAGCCATGGGGCTCCTTTGGCTGCGCGATGTGATTGTCAAACGTGATTGGAATCTCAAGTTTTTTGGCAGCATCGTGTATATGACTTTCCTTTTTTTGGCAATTGAATATCGGCTGGTTTATTCGCTGGTGTTTCCGACAGAACCGACGAGCCGGAATGAATTTGTCAGTTCTAAATTAGGATTTTGGCATTCTGTTCGTCTTGTGTTTAAGAACTATTTCTTAGGGCATACGCACGTAATGACCCTGCACACTTTTGTGATTGTTCCGCTTTCTTTTATCGTCATGGCGATCATTATTCAGAAGAAACAATGGAATCAAGAAAGAAACTATGTTCGTTTGTTTATCCTTAACTTCGTATTATCGGTCTGGTATGCCTTCTGGTTTTACAAAGGATGGGAGCCATTAAAAGAAAGGTACCAATTGCTAAATACGTTTAATTTTGCTCGTTTCCATTTTTTACGGCCAATGATCATTTACATGATGTTCGCGGTAGGTGCTTATATTCTCTGGAAAAAAGGGGTTCAATGGAAAATTTTTGTGAAGGTATGTTTAGTGCTGCAGCTTCTTATACTTTTTGCAGCCAATCCAGAGATTTATTATCGTGCCAATCACTCGCCGTCTTTTAAACAGTTTTATGCCACTCATCAGTTTGAAGAAATAGCGAAATATATCGGAAAACCAAAATCTTCTTATCGGGTGGCGAGCATAGGGCTTCACCCTGCCATTGCCCAGTATAACGGGTTTTACACATTGGATACCTATAATAATTTTTATCCTTTGTCGTACAAGCACCAATTTAGGAAAATCATTGCGAAAGAACTGGAGAAAAATAAGGAGTTGGAGACATACTTTGATCAATGGGGCGGCAGATGCTATATTTTTGTAAGTGAATTAGGAAAGCATTATGACTTCCGAAAAAATAGCAAGAAAAAAATTCATCATCTTCAATTGAACATTGATCAATTTAAGAAAATGGGCGGACAGTATATATTTTCATCCGTGCCTATTATGAATGCGGAGGAGGACGGCCTTCACTTTTTAAAGGCTTTCGACGATCCGGATTCAGCGTGGAGAATTTACTTATACAAAGCAAAATAAAGAATTCTGAGGAGGAATTTCTTTGAATTACCCAGTTTTAACCATCGTCGTTCCTTGTTATAACGAAGAAGAAGTTTTTCAAGAAACGTCTAAACAATTAACACAGGTGATCAAAGAATTAATCGATGAACATTTAATTTCAAAAGAAAGCAATATTTTATTTGTGGATGATGGCAGTCGAGACCGTACTTGGGATTTGATTGAAGCAGAAACGAATCAAAATATTTATGTAAAAGGTTTAAAGCTTGCTCGAAATGTCGGGCACCAAAATGCCTTGTTGGCAGGATTAGCAACCGCCAGCAAACAAGCCGACTGCGTGATTTCCATTGATGCGGATTTGCAAGATGATATTCGTGCCATCCGTACGTTTGTAGAAAAATATTGGGAAGGTTACGACATTGTATATGGAGTACGAAATAAACGAGATACCGATACGTTTTTTAAACGGACAACCGCTGTCGCGTTTTATCGGCTTATGAACAAAATGGGCATTAACCTTATTTTTAATCATGCAGATTTTCGCCTTATGAGTAAAAGAGCTTTGGAAGAATTACTAAAATATAAAGAAGTGAACCTTTTCCTTAGAGGGATTGTGCCGTTAATCGGCTTCCCATCTACTAAAGTGATGTATGATCGAAAGGAACGTTTCGCCGGGGAATCTAAATATCCTTTGAAAAAAATGCTGGCATTTGCTTTTGATGGAATTACATCGTTTAGTGTAGCTCCCATTCGATTTGTGACGTTATTAGGGTTTCTTTCTATTCTTTTAAGTATTTTGATTGGTGGATATGCTCTTATTCAAGAATGGCGGCACCATACCGTATCAGGATGGACTTCTCTCATGCTCTCCATTTGGTTGATTGGGGGCTTGCAATTATTGGGGATTGGACTGATTGGAGAATACATTGGAAAAATCTTTAAAGAAGTAAAAAAACGTCCTCGATACGCGATCGAAACGGACTTGTATACAAAAGAAGCGAAACAATCATCTCCTGCTCCTAAAACATCTGAGAATTGATCAGCGAGGAGGTCCAGCTCCCAATCAGGCCTCCTCGAATTTTTGTGAAATCCTGACAGCGTTCGAATGACGTGACAGGCTATGGTTTTTGCCTTCCGGTCAAAAGACGAAGGAGGTATCTTTATGTGGGATCATCTAAAAGAAAAAATGGGAATGCTTCTGAAGTTTTGTACGGTAGGAGTTGGAAATACACTTATTGATTTTATCGTCTTTTTTGTCCTCACCGGTTTACATGTCCATTACTTATGGGCACAAGGATGTTCTTATCTTGCTGGTATGATCAATAGCTACATATGGAACAGGAATTGGACTTTTAAAGCAGAAGAAAAAGCTAATATTCAAGAGCTGCTTCGATTTCTAACCATTAATTTGGCTGCCTATGCGACTACTCTTCTTTTACTTTCTTTATTTAAGCAAAAGTTTGAATGGCCGCTGGCTGTAAGTAAGATTTTTGCAACATTGTGTGGGATGGCCATTACTTTTATGGGCAGCCGACTTTGGGTATTTAAAAGCGGTTTGTCGAAAGAACAAAGCTCATGATGGCATACAAAATCTTCCTTTTAAACGGAGGATTTGAAAGATAATATGAAGTGTAAATAGGAATCGTCCATGACATATAAGCGATCGATCTTTCTGGATGATCACAGCTTTTCCCAATGAAAGCTAGTTTTCCTATTTTCTTTCTTATACGAAAAAGAGGCCCGGAACAAATGGTTCATACGACCATTGTGCCGCGGCCTCTTTTTATAAAAAACTTAAAAGCAGATTCATCGCGTTAAGATTTGAACTTTATGATCAAGATGTTTAAGATGATTATTCAGTTTTTTGCTCATCGAGATCAGTACTAGTTTCTGATTGTTCCAGCATATTATTTAATTCGCCGATATCCCCTTTAGAATTGATCATTTCAATGAGTTGGTTTAAGCCTTGTGTCGTTTTATCAGTTTCCTCTTGGTTCAAGCTGTTGGTTGTTTTATTTTCTTCGTTTTTCATTATATCCTCCTGTCCATTAAGTGCTATTAGTATCTTTTCCAAAAAGAAGGTGTTTATACTCATTTTTTCGATAACCTTTTCATTTTTATTGGGCGAGCTACATGCAAAATGCGAAACTTTCGTTCACAGGGTAATGAAGAAAGTATTTCTTTATAAGGGAAAAGCTGCCGTTTGTTAGCTGTAACAAGAGGACCGCCGCATGAACAAATAGCCCAAAAAAGTTTCACAAAAGAAAAAGGCTCTATGTCAATTGTTGGGGTACACTGATCGAAGTGCCCCCTTTTTTTGTAGTTGACTAGATGAGTGAACATAAAGCTTTATTTCTTAGTCTCTTAAAATTCCGAATGCCATATGACATTCGTTTAATGACTTTTATCTTGTTGTTGATCCCCTCGATAAATCCATTGGTGTAGGGGAAGAGAAAGGAATTTAAGATCTCCTTTTCCCAGTTTTTGAATG
>ERZ1673783.43-NODE-43-length-22969-cov-19.782404_pt1 | contig 22969 bp, 24 predicted proteins | sample MGYA00580133_ERZ1673783 | MGnify/ENA primary metagenome ERZ1673783 (study PRJEB41219, sample SAMN04549595) | soil metagenome | isolation source: soil | place: USA: Texas, Big Bend National Park | collected 2009-03-17 ...
CTTTAGGCTACGCCTAACCGAAATTCATCTCCCACTTTCACTGGTGCTTCCGCACTTTCACGTTTAGAAGTAGGAGACTTCTTTCGGAGGGAAGTTAAATGGACCTGCTAGAAACACTTTTTTCCTTTTACTCATTTCTTATCACTCCTAATAAAAAAATTAAAACCACTTCATTCAGAAGTGGTTTATAAACAAAAGCATTTAATAAATTTTATTGGTTAATGAATGCTTTACGCTTCCCACTTCCCTACGCTGGTACAAGCCAGATCAGGTTCAAAGAGTTAAAGACTTTCAGTCTTTTCTCAGCTTTTAACACAAAAGCACCCCTAGTGAATTTTTATTTTATTGTAAAAATGTTCCATTTAAACGTAACACAAATTTATCGAATTGTCTATATGTTCAAATTTTTATCACAGGAATGAATGTACCTCCTAAATAACATGATTGACGTATTCTAAGTCGAAACAGTAGGGTCATATTGAACACGTAAAATCAAATGTTAAGAAAATGCTGACCAGTTGTACTTTTTGAAGGTTTATTCAGCGATATTATCCCTCCCTTTTAAAAACGAGCGACAACCATTTAAACCGCTACCCTATTTCACTACCCCTTGTCTCTTCATTGCTTCTTTTTGTGCTCTGTCTTTTTTTGAACCATTCAACAGCAGCTGAAATAAAAGTAAAAACGTTAGAAAGGAAAGCCGTTTGTTTTTCCTTCGTTCCAGGAATCTTGTATAACCCAAAAACTAACCAAAAATTGATTCAACAAAACTATTGTTTATACAATGGTTTTCTTTACAGTCTCTTTTTCATTTTCACAAAAATCACTCTTTAAAAGAAACAAAAAAAGACCGTCACCTTGGCAGCAACTGGTCCTATGCTTCTCGCTGAATCCTATCAACACTTTATTCTGATCTTCAATGGTTTTGCTGTTCTTATCTTTCGTTCCTTTTCCTCTCTGCTGAATTAAAGCAGCTATAAAAAAATCCGTTGATCGTCCATGTAGTATGGAATATTGCATCCAATTATGGTGTTGTGTTTGCTGTGTGTTATCTTCCCATCTTGGCATAAAAGGCAACAAAGTATTTTTGACCTCATTTATTTCATATTAAAATAGCGTACCTTCGTTCAAGAATGGATAATATTTAATCTTTTTCTTCTTCAATCTTTTTAATTCTTCCCGTTCTCGCGATCACCTCTACCTCAAATATTCTGTTTCGTGGTGTCCTTATAAAGATTTCATAAACTAACATTCCGTTTTCCATATCCATTTTTGCCTGAAGAATTTCTCCTGGTATTCTTTTCAGAGCGATTTGTTTTGCTTGTTGCAAAGAAATTCGTCGTCTATACAGAGGATATTGGTTAGCGTTGTAAATATTTTCATACATGGATAAAAGACATCCTCCTCAATGAATATGTTGTCATTTTACCCTATGTAATAGACAAGACAGCCGTGAAACTTTTTCGTTTTTTTTGTTTTTTACTGCTTATTGTGCAAAGTTATTGTATGGTCGAGCTCAAGTCAAAGTATGAAAAGTAATCCACAAATTCCTTCAAAGCAAAAGTAAAAATATGCCTACTTCTCAGTAGTGTTCGTATCGCAATCGTCCTATGTACGTCGTTTTATTGCTTTATTTTCGTCATTTCTAGAAGTCGACATGAAACGATTGTTTCGGTTATATAAGGAGAGAAGCTGCTTCTGGCTTATTACATTATGTATGCCATTCTTTGTATTTGTTTCAGTCTTTAATTTCATTTTAATAATTTGTCAAGTTTCCCTTATTTTCGTGCATTCCTTTTTTACATACGAGAGGAAAGTAAGTATGAGCTTTCGCTGTTATCATTTCCTAAATCTATTGTTTCTCAATTTCTTTTTTCGTTAAATTCTTTTCCCTTACAAGCAAGCCCCTATTCGACACATGAACAAATGATAGTTCTAGATTTCAACTACTAACATCAGGAGTTATAACTCATTCAAACAATCGGTCGTAAATAACCTCGTTCATTAATAGGGCATCTACATCTGATAATTCGGCTTCCCATGTAGTGACACAATATTTATTTCTCTCTATTTTTGGTCCTATTTCGCCACTTTTCCTAAACAAAACACGTTTCAAGCTATCCGTTTCAGGATTTTCTTAGAGAAAATGAATCATTGACAAATGAGACTTTTTTCCTGAACTTTATTTCTACATATTTCGACAACAAAAAACACTCCAAATAAGAAACAAAAGGGCATATAACTTTAATCCCCAGCGTAAATATAAAGTGAGGGTTTAAAAAAGGAGGGGGTTGTATGTTTATATGACAACCTATCAGTTTCTTAGCCTTTTAATCCAAATTGGCTTTCTTATCGTTGCCATTATGGGCAATAAAAAATAAACGGTTTCGTTTTAGCAGGGTTATTCCCTGCTTTTTTATTTTTCAACTTTTTCCTTTATCATATTCGTTTCATTCTTTTTTGATAATAAAATGTTGTTCTTATTAAAGCCATCGCCATTTTAATCGCTATCCGTCGTGAACGTCGTTTGTTCTCCGTGTGATTCGAACCCCCATTTTCATATTACGCGGCTTCATCGATTTGTATTCGAACTTAATTTATTTTACATCGTCTCTTCCATCTAAAGATCGTTTCCTGCTTCGTGTTTCGTAGTTTCCTCCTCATCCCGCCTCCCATAATAAATAAATCGAATTGATGATCACATCTTTCCGGACAAACTGGACATTTTGTATCCGCCATGCAGGAAAATTTATTTATCAATATAGCGTTGAAGCCGGCCGACCAAAACTGCAAGGTCAGAATAGAGACCCCATCTTCCGGAAAGTCATTTGCAGAGAGAAGAAGTCAAGGTGGATCAAGAAGTTGGAGAAAAATGTTACGTTCATTCAGGAACATCCTCAAGCAAATTCTAATACCGTTGGGATTTCATTGATCATTTCCGATGATAGTCGTAAGATCCTATCCATACATTTAACACCTCAAACTAATATTTTCGCATCATTGCCCTTATACTCCCTTGTTCTTCACGATCAATCTCAGACAACTGAAAAGTTATTTGTTTCATCTTGAAAACCTCCCTGAATAATACCAAATAAACGCATCATGCGTTCATTTAGTGTCCTCGGTTTTTCCGATAGACGTATTTAATTCTTAATAAATTATACCTTATTTCACCTTTTTCGAACTGATCGATAGTTTTTGTGTCCATTCTTCCCAAAATCTTAAACGTCTGCTCCAAACAACCTTGGAAAGGCTTCCATTCCCTGCCTGTTTTCCGTATCCAACTTGTTGGTGAAGAAAAAATGTTGATTCAATAGATTCCAATAAAATAAAACAGCTTATATAAAATGAGTACCAAGCGAAATTTTTCTTTCTTTTTTAAAAAATGCGGCGTCTTCTCCTAATAGCAAAAATAGCTAAGATGAGGAAGAATGGAATGCGTCTTCTTCCAAAGGGGGTACGAATAATCATTGCTCGTGATGGATCCATTCCATCAATGATCCCTCTATGAACTCTTCCATAACGATCTCTAACTTCGACAGGTTCGCCACGATATCTCATAAGGTTATTCATTTTTCCTTCGAGTTTCAATTGTTTTAGTCCTATTAATAAAGGACAGATGATGATCTGTCCTTTGTTCTTTCGCATTTCATGTTCTCATGCTAGGGATTAATAACCACCGGTTGTAAATGAAGTTCCTACAATAACGAGCAAGATGAATAACACAACGATCAAAGCAAAAGCAGTTCCCATCAGATTTCACCTCATTCCACTTTTATACCAGTTTTTACCTTTTGACTTATATTATCCAACAAAGGATGTACCAACAATAATTAGTAGGATAAACAACACGACAACCAATACAAAAGTAGAACCAAGCCCTCCTGAATAACCGCCGTCATATCCATAACCGCCGTATCCACAACCGTATGACCAACCCATTGTATTCACCTCCATAAAGATGATTAAGATTGTTATACAATCTTTAATATAAGATATGTTTCTAATAAAAAGTCTAAGTAGACAAACATATTAATTGAAAGAAAAATAACGAACTTGTCTAGTAGATTTTTTGACCAAAGAATCCCTCAAATACCATATAAACAAGTAAAAGCGTATGTTATAAACATACGCTTTTCCGGAGGTGCTGTATATGGAGTTTTGACGGCTTCTTATAAGTTATGCTTCTAATAAAAAGTCTGAGTAGACAAAACATATAAATTGAAAGAAAAATAACGAACTTGTCTAGTGGATTTTTTTCATATTTACCAAGAATCCCTCAAAATAGCCTTCCTATAATCATCATATATACCAAATTTTATCATATTAGCCTTTTTAAAGATAAAATAACACATCTTTCAAATAAATTAATTGTATCTTTTTTTCTCATGATAACTGTCGTTTCAAAAGGACTTGCTTTTGCATGTAATATATTACAAACATTTGGAGGTGTTTCGTAGATGCATCATCGTCCTAGACCTATTGTGTGTCCGCCAAGATATAATGTCCGAGATCATTTTGTTCCTCGTCAAGTGCCCTACATTCATCCAGTCGTAAATGTCAATAGATACAACATTGTCAATGTCCCTAGACACATTTATAGACCTGTTACAAGAAATGTGGTTGTTGACCCTGGTTACCCTACTAGATGCTGCTATTAATCAACAAATTGCCTTACTTTTTTATAGTAGGGCATTTTACATAGAACATCAAAAATGAAAAACGATCTATTCTAAATCTTAAACGTCTACTCCAAAGAACCATGGCAAGGTTTCCCACCCTGCCAATGACTTATCATTCTAAAAGAATCATTACTATTAGCCAGTCGTTAGAGAACGATCTACATTTTCACAAAAAGTACCAAAATCAAAACAAATTAGCGTTAAAAGAGGAATACAAGTATGATCTGAATTTGGTTTTGTGCAGGAATGATGGAAATTACATGCCAAAGTCTAGTCTGCATAATGCCTTTCGCAGAATTTTGAAGGCAACTGGTCTTCCATCTTTACCCATACATTCTTTACGTCACACCCATGCTGTACTTCTTTTAGAAGCTGGAGCTGACATGAAATATGTACAAGAACGTTTAGGGCATGGAAGCATTCAGATCACTGCAGATGTTTATTCACATATCAGTAAAAAAATTGAACAGGATAGAATGAACAAATATGAGGAGTATATGAAAGATGTACTCGAATAATTTTTTAAAAATAAAACCGGGCAATTATCGGGCAGTTATAAAAAGTTGGTTAAAAAATATCAAATGCCCGATATTGAAAAAACCCCTGACGCCTAAGCGCCAAGGGTTAAAGGCATTAATACATTTGCATATATTGTTCGCGTTCCCACGGATGAACTTGTGTTCTGAACATATCCCATTCGATTTCTTTTGCTTCTAAGAAGTGTTCAAGGATATGGTCACCCAATGCTTCTTTGATCACTTCATCGTTTTTCAAGTTTTGAAGTGCTTCCAACAGTGTAGCTGGGAGATCAATAATGCCAGCTTCCAAGCGTTCTTGTTTGTTCATGATATAGATGTTGCGGTCTACAGGAGCAGGCGGAGTCAATTTATTTTTGATTCCGTCCAATCCGGCACTTAATAATGCGGCCATTGCCAAATATGGGTTGGCAGACGGATCCACGCTGCGAACTTCAATGCGTGTACTTAATCCACGAGAAGCAGGAATCCGGATCAACGGACTGCGGTTTTTAGCAGACCAAGCAACATAGCATGGTGCTTCGTAACCCGGTACAAGACGTTTATAAGAGTTGACAGTTGGGTTCGTAATCGCCGTGAAATTCGTAGCATGTTTGATAACTCCGGCAATAAATTGATAAGCTGTTTCGCTCAATTCTAAACGGCCGTTTGGATCATAGAAAGCATTTTCGTCGCCTTTGAACAAAGACAAGTTGGAGTGCATTCCGGATCCATTGACACCGAATAATGGTTTCGGCATGAATGTCGCATGAAGACCATGTTTTCTTGCGATGGTTTTAACCACAAGTTTAAAGGTTTGAATGTTGTCGCAAGCCGTAACGGCATCCGCATATTTGAAATCAATTTCGTGTTGTCCTGGTGCCACTTCATGGTGAGATGCTTCAATTTCGAATCCCATTTCTTCCAGTTCCAACACGATATCACGACGACAGTTTTCACCAAGATCTGTAGGAGCTAAATCGAAGTAACCGCCGTTATCGTTTAATTCTAAAGTTGGTTCACGTTTTTCGTCCAGTTTAAACAGGAAGAATTCCGGTTCCGGTCCAAGGTTGAAGCTTGTAAAGCCGAGTTCGCGCATTTCTTGCAATACCCGTTTTAAGTTCGCACGTGGATCACCTGCAAAAGGAGTTCCATCCGGGTTATAAATGTCGCAGATTAAGCGGGCAACTTTTCCTTTTTCGGCTGTCCAAGGAAAAATAACCCATGTATCAAGATCCGGATAGAGGTACATATCAGATTCCTCGATCCGGACAAATCCTTCTATAGAGGAACCATCAAACATCATTTTATTGTCCAACGCTTTTGGCAGCTGGCTGATCGGAATTTCCACATTTTTAATGGTTCCCAAAATATCCGTGAATTGCAGCCGGATAAATTTTACGTTTTCTTCTTTTGCCATTCTCAGAATGTCTTCTTTTGTGTATTTCCCCATTCGTCCAACTTCCTCTCTCTAAAAATTCAATTTATTTAAAGCATTAGCTTTAATAACGAATTCAGTGATCGCCTTTCTTTAATGAAAAAACCGGGAAATATCTCCTTGGCGGATCGACGAACGATTAAAGCGGCCGGCATGCAAAATTTCATTGCGCAAAAGTTCTCGCAATTCTGAATCGGAAAGTTCTTTCTTCGCGTGAACGTCCGTTTTTGCGAATGATTGATCTGTTTGTTCTTGTTTCACGGCAAATATCTTTTTGATGCCTGCCATATTCACGCCTTGATCAAGTAAATCTTTGATCTCCAGCAGCTTGTCGATGTCATTCAAAGAAAAAAGGCGATGATTTCCTTCAGTTCTTGCGGGAGAAATCAATTGGTGTTCTTCATAATATCGAATTTGACGAGCTGTTAAATCGGTCAGCTTCATCACAATTCCAATTGGAAACAACGGCATCGAACGGCGAATTTCACTACCCCCCATCGATATTCCCCCTTTCTTTTCGTTTCCTTGATTTTATTATAATTTATGTAATTTTATTTTTCAATAGATGTTATTTATTCTCACATAATTTTTTATCAAGAATTTTCTTTTTAATCAAAACGAATGATTGATCAGCCGACCGTTTTCGTCTTAATCCATGAACGACCGGCTGATATACTCCGACTATATCCTTTTAGGATGGCAACAAACCTTTTTCCAGTAAATGATCGATGGCGCTGCAAATGGCAACTTTTACATGAGAATACGTTAAGCCACCTTGAACGTATGCAACATACGGAGGTCTTAAAGGCCCGTCTGCCGTTAATTCAATGCTGGAGCCTTGGACAAATGTTCCCGCTGCCATAATCACATCGTCCTCGTATCCCGGCATATAGCTCGGATACGGAGTAGCGAAAGAATTAACGGGCGAAGCGAACTGAATGGCTTGGCAAAAAGTGATCATTTTTTCTCGGTCTTCAAATTGCACCGTTTGGATCAAATCGGTTCTATGTGAGTCCCATTTAGGAGTTGTGTTCATTCCAAATCGTTCTAGCAAAGCTGCTGTAAATACCGCTCCTTTTAAAGCTTGTCCGACAATATGCGGCGCCAAAAAGAACCCTTGATACATTTCATGAAGCGCGTTTAAAGTAGCTCCCGCTTCAGCTCCGATTCCAGGCGAAGTCATTCGATAAGAGCAAGCTTCCACATAATGTTTTTTTCCGCAAAGATACCCGCCGGTTTTCGCCAGTCCGCCCCCCGGGTTTTTGATAAGCGAACCGGCCATTAAATCAGCCCCGACATGGCATGGTTCCAGTTCTTCTACAAATTCGCCATAACAATTATCAACAAAAACAACCGCATCCGGCTTGATTTTTTTGACAAATTCGATCATTTCCCGAATCTCATCTATGGTAAAGGACGGTCTTACATCATATCCTCTCGACCGTTGAATCGCAATCATTTTTGTACGCTCATTGATGGCCTCTTTCACTTTTTCGAAATCGACCTTCCCCTCTTGTGTTAAAGGGACGCAGTTATAGCCAATGCCAAATTCGCGCAGAGAACCGTTCCCTTTCCCTCTGATTCCGACAATTTCTTCTAATGTGTCGTACGGTTTCCCGGTAATATATAATAGTTCATCACTAGGGCGCAATATGCCGAACAGAGCGATCGTAATGGCATGCGTTCCTGATATAATCTGCGGACGAACAAGTGCTGCTTCTCCACCGAAAACATCCGCGTAAATTTTCTCCAGCGTATCTCGGCCTGAATCATCATAGCCATAACCTGTGGAGGACTGTAAATGAAAGTCCCCGACTTGATGCTTTTGAAAACTTTTCAATACTTTAAATTGATTTGTATCCACGATTTGATCGATCTTTTTATGAATTGGCTTAATTTGTTCTTCAATTTCTTCTACTATTGGTTGGATTCTTTTACCGTGTTTTAATAATTCAAACATGCTGTTCTCCCTCTACTGTTGCTGATATTTTTTTAAAATCCCGGATAACGGATGATCCTCCATCATGTATCCTTTGACTAAGTAGGAAAAAGTTTCGTCATGAAACGACAAATGATGCAGCATCGTTTCGGTCTTGATTCTTGCCAGTAATTTTCCTTCATCAGCGGGAATTTCAGCCCGAAACGGGATCATGAGGTTTTTCATCACTTGTTCAATTTTGATTTTTAAACGTGTGCGATCTTCCTCTTTTAAAGCACTGATCATGATGTGGTCATCTTTCGAAACTGGCACAAAACCCGAACATTTTTGATCGATTTTATTATAGACTAAAAGCCTTGGCAATTCATCCATGTCTAGTTGCGCCAATAGTTGATTGACTGTTTCTTCATGTTGGAGGTAATCGGGATTGGAGCTGTCCACAACATGCAGCAGAAGATCCGCTTCCCGGACTTCTTCCAACGTTGAACGAAACGCTGCCACCAGTGTGGTGGGAAGATCTTGTATAAAACCTACCGTATCTGATAGCAATGCGGTAAATCCGCTTGGAAGTGTCATCTTTTTTGTTAAGGGGTCCAATGTCGCAAACAATTGATTTTCCTCAAGCGAACCACCAGTCGTTAACCTATTAAATAAAGTGGATTTACCAGCGTTCGTATAGCCGACTAGTGCTATTCGAAAGGTGTGATTCTTTTTACGCCGCGACCGATACCGTTCGCGATGGCGAACCACTGACTGCAATTGTTCTTTAATATCATGAATACGCCGCCGAATATGCCGACGGTCGCTTTCCAATTTTGTTTCCCCCGGCCCTCTTGTACCGATTCCGCCGCCAAGTCTTGAAAGTTCAGTTCCTCGTCCGCTAAGCCGAGGTAATAAATATTCCAGCTGAGCCAGTTCAACTTGAAGCTTTCCTTCTTTTGAACGGGCTCGCCTTGCAAAAATATCCAAAATTAATTGGGTACGGTCAATAATTCGAATTCGGAGAGTGTCAGTTAAATGCCGAATTTGGCTTGGTGTTAATTCATCATTAAAAATAACGACATCAGGCTCCAATTCTTCCACTAAATGTTTGAGCTCTTCCAGCTTACCTTTGCCAATATATGTACTCGGATCAATCCGATCTCGTTTTTGCGTGATGGTACAAACTACTTCCCCATCTGCAGTATGGGTTAAAGATGCAAGTTCTTCGAGCGAATAATAAAATGACTCTTCATCGCCATCTAAAAGGCAGCCGACCAAAATCGCTTTTTCTTTCTGATTCGTCAATACAAAACCCTCTTTCTGATTACAACAAATTTCCTCTCTAATAAAAAGACTCTTCTATGGAACGGCCTCCGTATTTCCCAGAAAATTCAGTGTACATGTCCATGCACAACGACTAGTTATTGGTGGTCTTTTATTAACTACAATGATAACAAATACCATGTAAACTTCCAATCAAGAATAAAAATGGTTGCAAAAAAGTTCTCCATTATGATCGAAGGTTGATCCAATAATAATTTTATTAATGAACAGCAATCATCATGAATAAGATGATAGTAAGAGGAGTATTATTTCTCGGGAAAGCGCAAATTTTGACAAGAAGCCTGACAATCTTAGAAATTGAAGCGCAAGCTGTCGAAATGGGAAACAACATGTCTTAAACTTGAAAACTGTGTTTTTGACCATCCAATCGAAATGATGCTGGTTAAAAACTCTTTTTCTTGTCACCAACAAAAGTAAACAAAAAGAACGAAGGCTGGAGATAAGAGCCTGCTAAAGGAGTTTTGCCGAATGATCCATGTTTGATATAGTGAGGTGAAAGCTTTGGATCAACCTATTCGTTTAAAAAATAATGGTCAAATAAACATCGTTTTTAATTCCAAATTGAAGCAAAAAGAATCGGAGCATCTTCATAAAGATTTATTGCCGGAATCCTTTGCTCAAGAGCATACGATCTTAAAGGAAATAGAAGAAGAAATGAATTCGCTAGTCGGTCTTGAGGAAATGAAAAAAATGATCAAAGAAATCTATGCTTGGATCTATATTAATAAAAAAAGAGAAATGTATGGCTTAAAAACAGGTAAACAGGTTCTTCACATGATGTTTAAAGGAAATCCCGGAACAGGAAAAACGACGGCTGCCAGGTTGATCGGAAAACTTTTTCATAAAATGAATGTCCTTTCAAAAGGCCATCTGATCGAAGCGGAACGAGCCGATCTGGTCGGTGAATATATTGGCCACACAGCTCAAAAAACACGCGATCTCATCAAAAAAGCAATGGGCGGAATATTATTTATCGATGAAGCTTATTCTTTAGGCAGGGGCGGGGAAAAAGATTTTGGCAAGGAAGCGATTGATACACTGGTTAAACATATGGAAGACAAACAGCATGATTTTATTTTAATATTAGCCGGCTACTCTAGAGAAATGGATTATTTTTTGACACTCAACCCCGGACTTGAATCCCGATTTCCGCTCGTTTTTCATTTTCCTGATTATACAGTCGATCAACTGATGGAAATCAGCGCAAAGATTCTTCGCGAAAAAGAATATCAGTTAAGCCAGGAAGCTGAACGGACATTAAGAGAACATTTAATTCATTTGAAAAGTGTGATCCACCCAGCCAAATTTTCAAACGGCCGCTATGTCCGGAATATTATCGAAAAATCGATACGGTCACAGGCAATGAGGCTTTTGACCGAACATCATTATGATAAAAAAGAACTTATGACCATTCGAAGCAATGATCTCATATTTCCCGCTGAAACATCCAACCGTTGATTTTCCAGCCGGAAGTTTCAATAACAATTGAATAGGGAGAAATGCACAAGGACGGATAACCTCCGTCCTTTTTTAATCATATCGCCCTCTTTTAAAGAATCAAACGGGTTTCATAGCAGACAAAAAAATTCCAAGAACAGCATATGAAGAGCGTATTTCTAATTGAAATGCAATAAACAGTTTAGGAACGATGGATTCATTGTTCTTAAAAAAAAATAAGAAAAAATTCAAATCATAAATAATGGCTCACGTCAGGAGAAATGGTTTTTCATGTGACATGAGCCATTATAAAAAGTTTATAAAACAACAGCGTTCATTTTACGATTCTTGTTCTTCTAATTGAATATGCACGTTTCTTTGGGGGGCAAAAGTGGAAATAGCATGCTTATAAACAAGCTGTTGTTTGCCATCGGATTCAAACAAAACAGTGAAATTATCAAAACCTTTCACATAGCCGCGAAGTTGAAAACCGTTTAACAAAAAAACAGTGACTAAAGTTCCGTCCTTACGCAATTGGTTTAAAAATTGGTCCTGAATATTGATCGCTTGTTTCATGTAAAGTCCTCCTCTTCTATCTCTAAAATTTAATATTCTATTTTAAATGTAGCTTTCCTGCTATGAATTGTGAAATTTCCTGAAATTTTTTCTCACGTTCATGCTCGTTGGTGACATCAAACCATTGCACATTCATTTTATTTCGAAACCATGTAAATTGCCGTTTCGCATAACGTCGTGAATTCTTTTTTAATTGTTCGATAGCTTCGTCAAGCGTTACTTTTCCATCCAAATAATCATAAATCTCTTTATATCCAATGGCCTGAACGGATTGACAATTGCGAATGCCTCGCTTTCTCAGCTCCTTTACTTCTTCGATTAACCCTTGGCTGATCATCAGATCCACCCTTTGATTAATACGCTCATACAACTTACTGCGTTCCATCGTCAACCCAACAATGGCAGTATGGTAAAGTTCCTGCGAAAGTTGTTCGGATTGATGCTCAGACATCGGTTTCCCAGTCGTATAGTAAATTTCGAGAGCGCGAATAACGCGTCTCACATTATGAGGATGAATGGATTCTGCACTTTTAGGATCCACTTCCTTCAACTGTTGATGCAAATAAAGTTCGCCTTTTTCTATTGCTGTTTGTTCCAATTCAGCTCTTAAAGACGAATCCCCCGGAACATCGGTAAATTGGTAATCATAAATGACAGACTGAATATAAAGTCCGGTGCCACCCACTAAAATAGGGATTCGTCCTCTTTCCGTTATTTCAGTTATCTTTTTTCTCACAAGCTTTTGGAATTCTGCCACTGAAAAAGATTCATCCGGTTCTTTAATATCAATTAAATGATGGGGAATGCCGGCCATTTCCTCTTTAGTCACCTTTGCCGTTCCGATGTCCATCCCTTTATATATCTGCATTGAATCTCCGCTGATGATTTCTCCTTGAAAACAATGCGCAAGGCGAATGCTTAGTGCAGTTTTCCCTACTGCAGTCGGGCCAACGAGCACAATCAGCTTTTCTTTCTCTCTCACGTTCTTCCCAGCCTTCCCCTTACTTTTCCTTTACTTTTCCCTTATCGTACCATAAAACGAAAGGATTTACACACTTTGATCATTCTAACCAATTGAAACGCCAAACATTCCTCTATCTTTCTTTTTGCTTCTTTTTTCTCCACTCATTCGATGGACAATGAATACACAAAATACTGCATCGTGAAATAGATTCTGAGGGGGCTTTTTCAATATGAATCTCGCAAATCGTTAAATGATCCGTAATGCATCTCTCTCGATCGTGACTTGTACAGGAGTTTTTGCGAGAAGCTCGCCATCGCCTTGTACAATAACCGGCCAATCAGAGGCAACGTCTACTTGTTTACCTCTTAACATCGTGACGCTGGGATGCAAAACATGTTTGCCAACAAATGCTTTCGGGAAAGTGCGCAACAGTTCCCATTTTGACAAGTCATGTACGATGCAAATATCAAAAAGTCCATCATCATAACAAGCTTCGGGACATATTTTTATACCTCCACCGTAACTCGGGGTATTGGCAATGGCAATAAACCAAACATTTAAAAAAGCAAAGTTTTTCTCATCCACTTTTAATTGAATGTTGACGGGACGATATTGGAATAATACATGCAAGAAACTAAGCCCATACGAAAGATTCCCTAGTCGAAAAGTATTCAACCACTTTTTATATTTTGAGGAGTTATTTGCTTCAGCTACTTTTCCGTCAAAACCGATCCCGGTAACAGTGATGCAGTACTCGTTTCCAATTCTTCCAACATCCATTTTTCTTTGCTTTCCAATTAAAATTCGCTCCAATGCTTTTTGATAGTTCATCGGTATTTGAAGAGCCCTTGCAAGATCATTTCCCGATCCTGCCGGAATAATCCCTAACGGTATATTCGAATCGATTAACCCGTTTGCTACGTCATGAACGGTGCCATCTCCCCCTACCGCAACCACTGTCAAACCTGTTTCTGAAGAAATTTCCTTTACGATTTCCACAGCATGTTTCGGTCTTTCTGTAAAACGCACTTGATAATGTATCTGTTTTTCTTGAAGCAGCTTTTCAATCTTTTTCCAAACCTTTCGCCCTTTTCCATTTCCCGATAGTTTATTGACGATAAAATAATACATCAAATAGATCTTTCCTTTTTATTTCAAATGGTAGAAATTCTACATGAATATTCGTGCAAGGCCGCACAGGTATTGTTAGATGATCCGTTTGTTTTTATTGGTCATTTTTTCGATTGTTAGAAAACGATTTAAACAGAACTCCCACTCTCCAAGTACTTTATTATTTTTTCGATACAGGCAAAAAAATCCCTGCCAAATGACAGGGTTATAGTTTATCGACAAAATATAATTAGTTTTCGTTTTCAGAAAATACGCCTTCTTCTGAATCTTGTAAGAAAAATAGCAGCGATTAAGAAAAATGGAATAAATCTTCTACCAAAGCCGGTACGAATAACCATTCCTCCTGGAGGTGGATCTCCGTCTATCACTCCTCTATGAACCCTTCCATAGCGGTCCATCACTTCAACAGGCTCACCCTGATATCTTCGAACTAAATGATGCATTATTTATCACTCCTTTTTAACTTAAAGGAGATATTAGAAAAAAATCCTGTCACATCCATTTTTTTGTAAACAAGGTGCTCGTAATGAGTTAAGGATGCAGTGAATTCACTTAAATCGGTAATCTAGACGATTGGCTTCCTTTCCGTAATACTTGTACCAATTTTCAAAAAGTCAACACATGAGTAAAAAATTTGCCCTTTTGCAAAAAGCAAAACCAATCATGTTACGATCAAATGAGCATTTTTTCATGTCACCTTGCGTGGAATTAATAACCGCCTTGACCCGTAAAAGAACTTCCGACAATGATCAGTAAAATGAACAGGACAACGATTAATACAAATGTCATAAATAACATCTCCTTTTTAGTATTCGGGGATCAGCAATCCCTACTTTTAAGATATGTTCTTTAGAAAAAGTTGTATCGGACAAACTCATCTACTTACAGAAAGTTCCACACTTATGTAATTCATAAGATTTCATTGAATTTCTAAGGTTTTTATTTCCGTCAATTTTATATTACATAAAGAAATCTCAGATCTAGCGAGAAATAATCCCAGGTATCGGCAAACTGAAATCCTTTCAAACGGGAGTTTTCGTTTATTTTCATTTGATCCAACAAAATTTCATTATGTTATTAGAAAGCGGTTATATCCCTTACATTACAAAAATATGAGAAAACATCTTTTTACTACACATTCGTTAAAACTCATTAAATTTTTTTCGATTTCTCTTTTGGAAAGTGAGTAATCATTTTTCAATAAAGAATTGAAGGAACTTCTACCATCTTCTTAAAAAAACTGGAAGTAGCTTTTTAGTTACAAAAAAAGCCGCTCAAATCATATAGCCTCTTTGTTTTGAAACATTAAATTTGATACGACACGTTTTCCATCACTTCAAATTGTATATTTGCATAAAATTCATACATAGTACTTATGAATAGACACCTGATATAATAACCTATGAATAACAAGCAAAGTGAATGGATGGGGAATATGAAAATCAAAGGAGTTATCATATGAAGGCGGAGAGTCCAGCAATGAAGCGACAAAACGCATTGTAAACGTTGTGGAAGAGGCATTAAAAAACGAACATGAAAATATTCTTATGGCTACTCACGGAAATCTAATGTCTCTCCTGATTAAATTTTTCAATCAAGATTTTGGATTTGAACAATGGCAAAATCTCACCAATCCGGATGTTTTCTTATTAAGATTTACGAATAAACAAGTTCATTTAGAACGACTGTGGAAATAAAAAATGTATAGAATATTTAAAAAATATTTAGAAACGGAGTGAACAGGATGAGCCAGATTAACAATGAATTTCATATTCCCATCAATAAAGAAATGAGCATAGAAGCTCAAACAATTGCGAAAATGCTTTTTACCTCCTCCAAAGAATCTGAAAATATAAACTTTTCCCACCCTCATTCATTAGAAATTTTTAGACGAATGATGGATAAAAACTTAAAAGAATTACTGGATAATATAACAGTGGACTATCAATTAGAAAGAGTGAGTATCGATGGCATACAGGCTGTCTGGATCTCAACTCCACAGATCAAAGAAGATAAAAAAGTGATTCTTTATTTACATGGTGGATGTTACGTATCTGGAAATATCGAAATATACTCTACCATACCTATTCAACTAGCTCATAGTAGTCAGATTAATATTTTATCTATTGATTATAGCTTAGCCCCAGAAAATCCATTTCCTAACGGATTAAATGATGTGGTCAAAGTTTTTCATTATCTTTGCAACCATGGATACTCAGCAAATAATATTGGTATTTTAGGTGATTCTGCAGGTGGAGGTCTTGCATTATCAATGTTACTAAAGCTCAAGGAAATGAATGCTAAATTACCAGCAGCTTTGGGCTTGTTATCTCCATGGGCTGACTTGAGTTTTTCTGGAGAAACTTTTAATACTTTGTCTGGAGTAGATCCCATCTTAAGTCAAGAACAGTTATCCGCATTCGCAAACATGTATGTCCAAAAAGAAGAAGTAAAAAACCCTTTAATTTCTTCTGTTTATGGAGATTATAAAGATTTTCCACCAATGATGATCATTGCCGGTAGTCATGAAATATTATTAAGTGATTCAACTCGCATTGCACAAAAAGCAATGAATCAAAAAGTAGAAGTTAGTTTAGACATTTTTAATGGTCTTTGGCATGTTTTTTGCGCAGATCCTACCTTACCTGAAAGTAAAAATGCTATAAAAAAAACTTTCTTCATTCTTTAACAAGAACTTGTTCTAATTATGTTGTTTCACTAAAGAGATGTCGAATGTTAAAAATGACTATTTTTCAAATGATCGCTTTTTAAATTTCGAGAAAAATTGATTTTTTTTAGAATGGCTAGATTACCTAAGTCAAACAATGTACAAAATTATGATTTCCTATTTAGACTTTAAATCAAATAAATAGGACACTAAACAACGCTTTTGCGTGATTCAGTGTCCTCGGTTTTTACGACAGAGTTGCTTCGTTTCGTCAATCCCTGTTATTTTTCCATCGAACGTTTCGTTTTTATCATCCTCATTATTAGAAGGAAAGCAAAAATGACGACACATAACAAAATGTCTATTAAGATTTTTGCTTCCATGTTGTGATGCTTCATAACAAAATACCAGCTTGGCGAAAAACAAAAAAGGAAGTACGTTAGTAAATCATGAAAGAATAAAGAAATAAGTGTTATTAAAGCTCCGACTAAAAAACTGGCACCAAAAGAAATTCCCAATAATTTCATTTCCCTCATCAACCACCATTATTAAACTATAATTCCATTATATAGGAATTCTGGAGATATTTAAACCTCTTTATTTGTTTTTCTCTCAAATTAAAACGGAAATATTTCCATCAGCCGATGCATTGTCTGTTTCCCCTACCCGCTTGAATATGCCGTAATCATTTTTGATTGTAGAACATCCTTAACGATATACGTTGCAATTGTTCACTTCCCAAATATTTACCATCCCCTTTACCATGGTGGACAAAGCAGAAAAAATCCAAACATTTTTTTAAGCACCAGGAACAAATGCCTAAATCACTTCATACTATATTCAAAAACGGAGTGGATCTTTATGGTGAAATGGATCGACGTATCCGTATCACAGCATAGATTAAAACTATTTGACGGAAACAGACTTATAAAAACTTACCCCATAGCAGTTGGAAAAATATTGACACAAACCCCTTATGGGACGTTTACAATTATCAATAAACAACGCCATCCCGGCGGACCATTCGGAGTGTTTTGGATGGGGTTGTCAAAGCCTCATTACGGCATACACGGAACCAATAACCCATCTTCCATCGGCAAGAATGTCTCGCATGGATGTATTCGAATGTTTAATCATGATGTTTTAGAATTATCTTCTAAAGTGTCCATTGGTACGAAGGTTGTGATTCATAAATGACTCTGTTCATTTCTCCCTCTTCGCCAAACATACTTATAAATAAGAAGCCAGTGGTTGATTGCTGTTCCATATAAGTCGAGTAACAATGAATATGACGTGATCATCTATGATATAGCAGCATACATAGCAAACTGAAAAAGGCAAAAAAATTTTGCTTCTTAACCACATTTCGTTCGATACAAAATCTTGGGTTAAAGGCATAAAAAAAGCATTTGTGAAGTGCTCCTACCATTGGTTCAGATCGCCATTAGACAGGAGTCTTCACAAACGCCTTCTCATATGATCAAATTTGAATAAAAGAGGTATTCGATAGCTTAGAAAGAAAATGAGGGAAAATGGCGGATAAAAACCACCAAATCGCGTTAGAAATCCCGCTACATCACCCGTTTAAACATTTTTTCCAGTTCATATGCTGAAAAATGAATAATAACGGGCCGGCCATGTGGGCAAGTGAACGGGTTGGAAGCTTTCCGTAGATCATCCAAAAGCGCCTGAATTTCATCTTGGCGCAAATGGTGATTCGCTTTAATGGATCGTTTGCAGCTCATCATAATCGCTGCTTCTTCCCTCAGTTTTTTAATATCAACCGTTTTCATCGTAATCAGTTGTTGAAGGATGTCTTCAATAATCTCTTGTTCTTCTCCTTTTGGAAACCATTGAGGGTGAGCGCGTACGATAAAAGAGTGAATACCGAACGGCTCCAGAAATACTCCCACTTTTTCCAATTCATCTTTATACTCTAAAATTTTCACATATTCGTCAGCCGAAAATTCCAATGTCAACGGCACTAACATTTCTTGCAGTTCGTTTTCCACTTGCCCCACTTTTTCACGGAAAAATTCATACTTGATCCGTTCTTGAGCAGCATGTTGGTCAATAATGTAAAGTCCTAGTTCGTTTTGGGCCAGTATATAAGTTCCATGCATTTGACCGATGGGATATAATGGCGGAATGCGGCTCTGACGTTGACTGCTCTCGGTCGTTTCCAATGAAGAGTCGTCAGCGGCCTCCAAAACCGTATCTGATTCTTGTACATTATATTCTCGCACAAAATTCGGAGAGCTCTTTGACTCTGACTGCTCTTGTTCCAACATGTCTTCAGGCAAATGACGTTCCTCTTCTTGATGTTTCTCATAAGTGTTGGTAAGCTCAGGCGGACGATGAATTGGAACGGCTGTATGGATAATGGGCTCCGTTTGTTTCGGCAGGTGGTCAAGTTCAAAACTTTGCTGGACAGTTTTTTCCTTTTTCCATTTAGGAGCAGCATTTTCCAACGGAATCAATCGCTTTGACCGAAACGCTTCTTGAATGGTTTTCATCATCAGCTCATTCAATTCTTGTTCCTTGCTTAAACGAACCTCCAATTTGGATGGATGCACATTGACATCTACCAGCAGAGGGTCCATTTGGATCATCACTAACGCAATGGGATATCTTCCAATCGGAAGCAACGTGTGATAGCCTTCCTGAATGGCTTTCACTAAAGGATAATTTTTGACATATCGGCCATTGATAATGGTCGAAATATAGTTGCGGGACGCACGCGTTAATTCCGGAAGGGAGATCCATCCCTCGATTTCAAAATCGATGCTCCTGGCAGAAATCGGGATCATTTTTTTAGCCGTGTTTAGTCCATAGATAGCGGCGAGAACTTGCCGAGCATCCCCATTTCCGTTTGTTTCAAGCAAAACTCGGCCATTATGTCGCAGCTGAATGGAAACGTCTGGATGAGCAAGCGCCAGACGATTGACCGTATCGGTAATGTTTCCAAGTTCCGTATGAATCGTTTTCATATATTTCAGCCTTGCGGGTGTATTATAAAAAAGATTGGAAACGATCACTTCCGTCCCTTTACGAGCGGATGCTTTTTCCTTCCGAACGACCTTGCCTCCTTCTAAGACAGCTCTGGTAGCGGCCCCCTCCCCTGTTCCTGTCGTGATTTCTAAATAAGATACCGAAGCAATGCTTGGGAGCGCCTCGCCGCGAAAACCGAGCGTACGGATGCGAAATAAGTCGTTTTCATCCTTGATCTTGCTTGTGGCATGTCGTTCAAACGCTGTCAACACATCTTCTTCTTCGATTCCGTCCCCATTATCCACTACCCGAATGGATTGGAGACCAGCTTCCTCGACATCGATTTCGATCACCGTGCTATGGGCATCTATGGCATTTTCCACCAATTCTTTAACAACCGATGCAGGGCGTTCCACGACTTCCCCCGCCGCAATTTTATTGGACAACATGTCGTCGAGTTGAATAATTTTTCCCATAAAAGCCCTCTCCTTTCCTCGATCCTCTAAACGGACGGCTTAACGGAGATTCATTTCATCATGTTATTGATTTAGTATTTTTTGCAATTCATATAACTTGTTTAATGCTTCTAACGGAGTCGTTTCTAATAAATTGAGAGCTTTTAACGCTCGAGCTGCTTCTTTTTCCCGCGGGGTGACGGCTGCTTTCGGTTCTGTCTTTTGCTCCTCATCAAAGAAAGACAGCTGCTCCACTTCCTGTTTCACTGACCGCTTGGAATCTTTCTTTTCACTTTCATCGGTTTTTTCCTTATTAGAAGGAGAAGCACCTGTAGATTCGAGATCCGTCAAAATTTCCTTCGCTCTTTTAATCAACGTTTGAGGGAGGTTCGCTAATTCCGCCACGTGAATACCGTAACTTTTATCTGCAGCTCCTTCTTTTACCTTATGAAGGAAAACCAATTTTCCGTTTTGCTCGACGGCACTTACATGAACATTTTTCAATTGATCCAGTTCTTTCTCCAAAACCGTTAATTCATGATAGTGGGTCGAGAATAAAGTCTTAGCCCCAATATGATCATGGATATATTCAATGATAGCCTGTGCCAAAGCCATTCCATCATATGTAGAGGTTCCTCTGCCGATTTCATCGAAAAGAATTAAAGAATTTTGCGTCGCATGGACGATGGCATTTCTTGCTTCCAGCATTTCCACCATAAACGTACTTTGTCCTGAAATCAAATCATCACTCGCGCCAATTCTCGTGAACACTTGATCGAAAATAGGCAGAACCGCTTCTTCGGCCGGTACAAAACAACCAATTTGGGCTAAAATAGCCGTTAAGGCAATTTGTCTCATATACGTGCTTTTTCCTGACATGTTCGGTCCGGTGATGAGCAGCATTTCCCGACCTTTGTCCATTAAACAATCATTGGCCACATACATTTGTGAATCCATGACTTTCTCTACAACCGGGTGGCGGCCCCCTTTAATCCGTAATGTTCGCCCATCGTTAAAACGCGGTTTTACGTAGTGTTGTTTTTCGCTGACAGTGGCAAAACATTGCAAACAATCCAGCTCGCTGACGGTTTTGGCCAAAGCCTGCAGTCTCGGAATAAAAGATTTAACATATTCCCGAATAGATAAAAAGATTTCGTATTCCAAATCCACGCTTTTTTCTTCCGCTTGTAAAATTAAAGCTTCCTTTTCTTTCAATTCCGGTGTGATAAAACGTTCTGCATTCGCCAACGTTTGTTTACGTTCATAGCGCCCCTCTTCCAACAAATGTAGATTGGCTTTTGTCACTTCAATATAATATCCAAACACGCGGTTATAGCCGACTTTCAACGATTTAATTCCGGTCCGCTCTCTTTCTTCTTTTTCCAATTGAGCGATCCATTTTTTCCCGTTTTGACTAGCGTCTCGGTAGCGATCCAATTCGGCGTGGTAACCGTCCTTGATAATTCCGCCTTCTTTCACGGACAATGGCGGATTCTCGACAATCGCCCGTTCGAGCAGATCGGTTAATTCTTCACACGGGTCTAATTTAGAAGCTAATGTTTGAATATCGTCATTGTCCATTTGATCTAATAGATCTTTCAAAGAAGGTATTTGCTGAAGTGATTTTTTCAGCTGGATTAAATCCCGGGCGTTGACATTTCCAAATGCCACTCTGCCGGCAAGCCTTTCAAGATCGTAAACTTCTTTTAATCGCTCTCTTAGCTCTTGACGTTCAAAATAACGGTTCAGCAGCAATTCGACAAGAGCCAGCCGCTTTTCAATCTTGCTCTTTTGAATGAGCGGACGGTCAATCCACTGTTTTAATAGTCTCGCTCCCATGGCCGTCATGGTTTCATCCAAGAGCCATAGAAGAGAGCCTTTTTTCCCTTTCGATCGAATCGTTTCCGTCAACTCCAGGTTTCTTTTGGAAAAGTAATCTATTTTCATATAATTATGGACGTGATAGGTTTCGACTGTTTGCAAATGGTCCAAGCTTCTTTTTTGCGTGCGATACAAATAATTAAAAAGTCTGGCAGAAGTCGAACGTAGCCGTGAATCCTCAAGCCTTTCCAAAAGATGTTGATATTCCGATTTGACTTCCTGATCTTCTTCATAAGAAATCGTCAACGACAACCGCTCTTTTATTGTTTTTTGCAAGCTGTTATCAAAAGAAGGGTCGATAACAATTTCTTTTGTTCCAAGCGTGGACAGTTCATTTACCACATCTTCAAAAGCTGTCAGCAGTGTTACACGATTTTCTCCGGTGGATAAATCCGTATAGGCTAGTCCGAACGTCTCATCTTCCAATCCTGAAACCGATGCAATATAATTATTTTCTTTTTCCAGCAGTCCTTTCCCTTCCATCATCGTTCCGGGAGTAATCAGCTGGATCACTTCGCGTTTAACTACCCCTTTTGCTTGTTTGGGATCTTCTGTTTGTTCACATATCGCAACTTTATAGCCTTTTTCAATCAGCTGCTGTATATAGCTATCGGCAGAGTGATAAGGGACACCGCACATCGGAATCCGTTCATCCCCACCGCCGTCTCTGCTGGTCAAAGTAATTTCCAATTCTTTCGAAGCCTTAATCGCGTCATCAAAAAACATTTCATAAAAATCGCCTAACCGAAAAAATAAAAAGGCATCTTGATATTCAGCCTTGATTTTTAAATATTGTTGAATCATTGGAGTATATTGCGGCATTTGTTTCTCCAATCCTTTCCCGAAGCCTATTTCTAACAAAGTATAATTATATCATAAAAGAATCATATAATAAAAAACAGCCTGATTCCTGATTGAGTCAAGTATTTGTGGGCAGTTTTTTTCTCCCTAACAATGAAAGCGGAT
>ERZ1673783.46-NODE-46-length-19972-cov-21.847316_pt1 | contig 19972 bp, 20 predicted proteins | sample MGYA00580133_ERZ1673783 | MGnify/ENA primary metagenome ERZ1673783 (study PRJEB41219, sample SAMN04549595) | soil metagenome | isolation source: soil | place: USA: Texas, Big Bend National Park | collected 2009-03-17 ...
TCACTTGTGGATAATGCTTTTTGATAAGTCGAGAACTTGCACTTTTATAGGCATTCTCACGTTTAGAAGTAGGAGACTTCTTTCGGAGGGAAGTTAAAAATTGCTTTTTCCATTTTTTGAAATTCGTAGTTTCTGTGCAAAAATGAAGATTGCGACTATTTTCATCAACAATCCCGTCAATGCTGAAAGATGGAACATACTTTTGTTTTAACATAGATTAAATGTATAATCATTACAATACTGTAACTATTTGTAGGATAGGGAGCTTAAAATGAGCAAAAAGAGAAAAAACTATAGCGATTCCATAATTTCCCTTATACTTGTCGCAATCCTTTGTCTAGTCATTTTATCAATACCGGTTTCAATCTTTTTCTTTGGTTTGAAATTTTTAAATTCCCTTCCTGAAGTGAACATTGAAAATGGAGGGTTCATAGAAAATTTATGGTTCACCCTGAATTTTATCGGTTATGTGACCGCTTTTTTTCTCGTTGCAGAACTATTGTCTAAAAACTTAAATGAAATTAAAAATAAGTTCTTATCTACAGTTGTTAAATATGCTTTCACATTCACTTTATGTTGGTTATTTGCCACTATTTACACACTGTTCTCCGAGAAGTTGTCAGCCAGCAATCTAGGCGTCTTGTACATAGCCAAATTCTTATTCGTACTTGGGATAATAGTGGAAATACTATACTTCTTTGTTTACCAGTTACCTAATAAAAAAAGTAATTTAAAAATTTAGAGCGCTTTTAATCTAGATCATAATATTGAATGAATGAAAGGCTCTATGTCAATCCGTTGGGGTGCACTATCGAGCGACCTCTTTTTTGTAGTTGACTGGATGACATAAAGCTTTTCAAGGTGCAGCTTCGGGCTGTCGGGCTGAATAAATCGGCTTTTATTTTTGATAAAGCCGTATTAAATGATCTTGTGGATTTTTACAAACAAAATCACAGCCCATCAACGCTTACGGCGAATAATAAAACCATTATCAACCTTATCAAAACCAACTTTTGGATAATAATCCATTGCACTTGGTGCTGATAATAGGATAAGAGCGACCTCTTCACCGATAATTTCCCTTATCCTCTCTATTAGTTCCTTGCCAATCCCGCTTTTTTGATAATCTTGATCGACAGCCAAGTCAGAGAGGTAGCAACAATAACTGAAATCCGTTAATGCGCGGGCGATTCCAACCAATCTATTATGGTCCCAAGCTGTCAGAATAAGATTGGCATGATTCAGCATCTTCTGAATCCGCTCTTTTTGGCCAATCGGGCGAGTGATGCCACTATTCCTAAATACTTGTATAACGTCTTCCGCTTTTACCGGTTCATTGTATTTATAAACTATTTCCATTTAAATATACCCCCTTAGACAGCATTATACGGAATATTCAAGCAGTTAGAATCAAGCCGATTTTTCATTATACCTTTCTTTTGTTGTATTATTTTTTTCAAGCTGCGATCAATACTGATTGCAAAATCCTTTTCTTGCCCACTAGTTACATCGTTAAGTTACCTATTAACCCCTTCTTCTGTCATCAATTGACTTCTGTCGACTAAACCAATCAGGTACTTGAAAAAACGAAAGGAAGCATCAATTTGCTAAAACGGCAAATTATGCTTCCTTTCACATACGGGTTTTTCGGTTATGCCGGATTTGCTTGTTTTTTTTCCTCTAATGCAAGCGTCCGCGATGTATATGCATGAATTTCATGAATAAGTTCTGGGTTTTGCAATAGTGACACGCCGTAAGAAGGAATCATTTCTTTTATTTTCGGTTCCCACGCATTTAGATGTTGCGGGAAGCATCTTTTGATAACCTCAAGCATGACGTGAACGGCAGTAGAAGCACCCGGAGAAGCACCGAGCAATGCAGCGACCGAACCATCAGCGGCGCTAACAACTTCTGTACCAAATTGAAGCGTTCCTTTGCCGCCGGTCTCCGTATCTTTGATCACTTGTACACGTTGACCCGCTACTACAATATCCCAATCTTCGCTTTTAGCGTTCGGGACAAACTCTCGCAACTCTTGAATACGCTTTTCTTTCGATAACATAAGTTGTTGGATCAGGTATTTTACCAATGACATATTTTTGACGCCTGACGCCAACATCGTTACGAGATTATGCGGTTTTACGGAAGCAAATAAATCCAGATTTGAACCGGTTTTTAAGAATTTTGGCGAAAAGCCGGCAAACGGTCCAAAGAGCAATGATTTTTTGTTGTCGATATATCGTGTATCAAGATGCGGAACAGACATTGGAGGAGCACCAATTGCAGCTTTGCCGTATACTTTTGCATGATGCTGCGCTACAACCTCCGGATTGTTACATACCAGGAATAGTCCGCTTACCGGAAATCCTCCAATATGTTTACTTTCAGGAATGCCGGTTTTTTGCAGTAAAGGCAGGCTTCCGCCACCGGCGCCGATAAAGAGGAATTTTGCAGTATGGAGTTCGACAGTACCGCTATCGAGATTTTTTACTTTCAATTCCCATAATCCGTCGCTGGTACGTTTAATATCATTGACTTTATGTTTGTAGTGGATATCGACACCTTGATTCTTTAAGTGGTCAAACAACATGCGCGTTAATGCGCCAAAGTTGACGTCAGTTCCGGATTCGATTCTTGTTGCCGCTATCGGTTTATTGATTGTACGGTCTTTCATCATAAGTGGAATCCATTCCTTCAGTTTTCCCGGATCATCGGAAAATTCCATCCCTTGAAACAGAGGATTGTCGGACAATGCTTCAAAACGTTTTTTCAAAAACTGTACGTTTTGTTCCCCTTGTACGAAACTGATATGGGGCAATGGCCGGATGAAGTCCTGAGGATTACGTATCAGATTGTTTTTTACAAGATAAGACCAAAATTGTTTTGAAACCTGAAACTGCTCATTAATTCTGATAGCCTTGCTGATATCTATGGATCCATCCGGTTTTTCGACAGTGTAGTTCAACTCGCACAATGCAGAATGTCCTGTTCCCGCATTATTCCATTCGTTAGAGCTTTCCTCACCTGCCTTGTCGAGCTTCTCAAAAACTGTAATTTCCCAATCCGGTGCTAATTCTTTCAGCAGCGTTCCCAACGTCGCACTCATGATGCCGGCACCAATTAAGATAACGTCTGTTCTAGTATGTCTGTTACTCATATTTAAAGTCCCGTCCTTATACCCTAAGATTTACAGAAAAGATGTATGCGCTCACAACAAGCCATAGAGCAACCTTGTCACACATCTTTTCTGGATCAAATATAACCAATTATAGTGTATCACTATTATCAAAAGATTAAAATATTTATTTACAATTATATGATCAGTTATAACCTATTTAAAAGCTGGTAAATTTCAATGGTGACATACTGTTGCAGTTAAGAAGTGATAAGCAAGGCCCCGGGAAACACAAAAACCAAGGCTTTAAACCAGCTTTTTTCATAGGCTGAGTTTTGATTCGCTGTTACTTCTTTAGTTCCTTAGTTGCGCTGTACTAGTTTATTTTGTACATGAAAAATGCTCTCTTTTCCGGCAACAGATTTTTCGATATCTATTTATAAATCTTTCGAACGATTTGTAGCTTTTCGAGGAGAACAAGGAACAGCCCTTTCTCAATCCGATGCGATTAAAGCCGTATTTAGAGTGTTTCCGGTATTCTTCAAACGAGATGTTCTTTTTTCGCCACGTTTTGTACCCGCTTTCATAAATCAGCATTATTGCCGACAAAGCTACGTGGCAGCCACTTTTAATCGATACGCCGCAAAGGAACCAAGCTGCTTGCCGCATATTGAAACCAACGTCTTCTTGGTCCGTCCGATATGTTTTTTGAAGCAGCAATTCCATCAATATTAATATTTCTTCAAATTTCATATCTTTATAGCTGCGCCATCAACATCTTTATAAATTATGAAATCCGTTTTAATCCAGCCTTTATTGGAGTTGACAGAGTTTTTCTTCTAACAGGTTGCAAAGAAAAAAATCGCTTATTTTCCAAAAACATTTTACCATCAACCCCGTTCATTGGAAACCGGACAAAAGCAGTTCAACCATTAGAAAGAATTTCATTTGATGATGATAAAAATAACAGTCAATGTTAAACTCTTTGTTGTGTCCCAAAAATTTAATATTATAGAAAAATTGAGTGCCAATAAAAAGATACAGGCAGCACTTTCGTTTTTCGGATCATCAAATCGCTTCTTTCTTTAATCTTCCCCATTTTCCGTGTTTCCATATTAGTTAATAACGAACAAACGATACACTAGATAGTAGTTGTTAATTATTATTTTCCTATAGCATACAAATAAAGTGCTATAATATAGATACATATATGTAAAACGGCATAAAATTTGAAAAAGGCTGCAACACAGCCTTTATCTTTTATACAAAAAATCAGATATCCGGTACACATTAATGTCACTATAATATACAAAGGGGAAACTGCGAGTTGTGAAAAATGCATTATCTAATCATACAATACTTGTATCCAGTGATTAAATCAATGTATATTTCTTGCTCCGTTATGACAAATGGAATTTGATTAAGCTTGCCTTGCTCCTTCTCTATTAAATGAGTGAACTCTTCCTTTCTATTCGACCGTTGATCTCTATAGAAAAACTTGGAGATTCGCATAATTCAAAGCGCCACTATGAAACCACTTCGTAGAACTTTTAGACAACCAAAAAAATCATCTACATCAATTCAGCCAATTCTCTCTGCCTAACATGTCCTCTTCTTGACAAAAACCATGTAAAAAATAAAAAGGCACCAATCACACAGATATCTGTGCAGTCAGTGTCCTCACACTCTTTTTATAAACAATACATATTTAATGAACAACTTTCAACGAAATTACTTTTTGATCTTCCTTCGTCGATGTTGCGGATAACATATCTGCAGGAATATTAACGAGTTCTTCAATAAGTTGAGGGTGAAAATTCAGTTCAGATACTATTTCTTCGGGACCAACCACATTATTATTTAACAATAACTCGAATGATTGTTTAAATAAAGAAGGCTGTGCCCTTTTTATAATATCATCCAAAGGCTCACATTTTTTCATTTTTCTTTGCGACATTTTTTTTTGCAAGTATTGATATTGATTGTAATTGATTAACCCCAAATGATAGCTTCTTACAATCATCGCGTTTATCGAAACCATCCAATATTCTTTTAAATGAATAAACTCCTCTAGCTTAAACGAATGTAGAGAATTAGAAAAAGCCTCCCTTGGCAATAACAATGCGGCTGCAAAATAATTCGCTTGTCTTTCCATTTCACGGACTTCCTCATTACTTAGCTGTTCCTGATCATCGATCCATCCGTGCATTAACATATGACCTAGTTCATGTGCCGCATCAAACTGCCTTCGAACAGCCGAAAACTTATCACCTAATACCACGAAATAGTAATCCTGTCCATTGTAAACTCTTTTTTGACAAAAAGCATCAATACTTTTGGAGTCTGTCCGAATCGTTGTAACAAATATACCGTTCTTCTCTAATTCAAAAACCATATTTATTATAGGTTTATCACCTAATCCCCAACGTTCGCGGACTTTTTCTGCCAGCCATTCAATGTCATCATTTGTCCAATGCTTATGATCAAACGATTCAATATCAGCTAAATTTGGCTCGGGGAAATTGACATACTTCTCTAAAAATTGTTGGACGTCAAATATAAAATCCACTCGCACCTTTTGCGCTTCTCTCAATCTTTTGGTTGCCGTTGAATTGGAACGAAAAAATGTGTTACCGATATAATCGACAGATTTGTCTTCTGCATAAAAGAAGTCCCTTGGAAATTGGAGTTCATTTGTTAATTTGAATATATTTTCTAAGCTCGGCATGGTTTTTCCTTGTTCAAATTGGGAAACCGCCTGTCTTGTGACACCTATCTTATCAGCTAATTCCGTTATGGTCATCCCCCGAAAAGTTCTGGCAACTTTTAGTCTCCGTGGATTGAATGGCTTAGAAAATCCTCCTCTTTTCATAATAAAATGCTCCTTTACTGCCATAGGGACCTCATATACCATTACCCATGTTCGTTCTCATTTCTTTCTGCTTTCTGTTTTTTGAGTGTAATTCCCAAATCTGGAGTTTCTTCATCTTCAACTCCAACTTCATAATCAACAAACTGATGAGAAACAGGTATAAATTCACTCCATGGTTTCTGTTCAATCCAACTATCCATAGTATGACTTGGTACCCCTATAGCTATATTTTTCAAACTACCTTGATTGTCTAATTCATATGTTACAATCGCCAATGTTTGATAATACATCTCCGGATTGTATTCTTTATTAAACTCTTCACTAAATATCATTTGATTATCTTCTATGGACATAGCCAACTGTTTATCATATTTTTTATTGACAACAGCATAATCCTGAATATATTGTGATACACCATCTTCATCTACAGTATTAAACAATTTTTTTGGTAATTTTTCTACAGAATCCACCTTTTTCACAATAATTAAATTTTTTCTTTTGAGGTCTATTAACTGCACATGCTTATGCGGGGATTTGCCCGACGGAACCACTTTACTCGTAAAAGAAAATTGGGGATTTTGTTCAACGAATTTCACTATAGCTTTATGTACCTCGTCTCCCCTCTTGTGTCCCAAATGATTAGTTGTTGGATCATTTTTTACCTGCTCTGAATATTCTTTATGAGATTCAATTGCTTCGTTGATAGCAAATACAAACCTTTGTATAAACTGAGGCGGGTAGTCAATATTATATGCGACATTCATTTTTTCATCCCCTTTTTCGGTGCTCATTTGTAAATATTTTTTCTTTTTTAGTGATGTTTTGTCAAGTGAATTCTGATTATTTAAAAATATATAATCGTTTACTCTCCTATCACTTTTTGCTGCTTTCCGTGTTCTACGCCATTGCTGTTTTTTTATTTTCGCTTTCAATCCCAAAATAAGATCGAAAGAACTTCCTTTATTAGCTGATCATTAACTGTCTTTTTTAATCATTAAAAATCCCCTACCAGATAGACTCCTAAAAACAATCTACCTGTAGGGGATAATGCAGAGCTTTATCGTTCTTTTTTATAAAAAGATATAGATTGATTGAATATATCCATACCTTTCTTTTATCTATTAAAAGTCAAAATTATCAGGATCCGGACCAACACGGTGATTCTGATTCAAACTGTCAATAAGTTCCATATCTTCTTTCGTTAACTCAAAATCAAATATCGATGCGTTTTCCACAATTCGATGTTCTTTTGTCGATTTAGGAATGGTGACAACGCCGTTTTGCAAGTCCCAGCGTAAAATAACTTGAGCGACAGTTTTATTATACTTTTTCCCGATCTCTTGCAGTACTTCATTATCTAATAATTGACCTTGCATTAATGGAGACCAAGCTTCCAACTGGATTCCTTGTTTCTGACAAAACGCCTGAAGTTCTTTTTGTGTTAAACGAGGATGGTATTCTACTTGGTTCACCATTGGTTTAATGTCGGCATCTTCCATCAAGTCTTCAAGATGGTGAATTTGGAAATTGCTTACTCCAATCGCTTTTACTCGTCCTTCTTTATAAAGATCCTCCAAAGCTCTCCATGCCTCTTTGTACTTGCCTTCTACAGGCCAGTGAATAAGGTACAGATCCAGATACTCTAAGCCGAGTTTATTTAAGCTCGTTTCAAATGCTTTTTTAGTAGATTCATATCCTAAATCGGCATTCCAAACTTTCGATGTCACAAATAGATCTTCTCTGGATATACCTGCTTCTTTCATCCCTTCACGGATGCCTGTCCCGACTCCCTCTTCATTTTTATAAATAGCTGCTGTGTCTATACTACGATAACCATGTTTAATGGCCGTTTTCACTGCATTCACTAACTCAGGCCCTTCTTCTACTTTAAAAACCCCGAGACCAAACCAAGGCATTTTTACACCATTATGCAAAGTAGTTGTATCTTGTAAATTTTCTGCAACCATAAAATGAACCTCCTAGTTGATTTCATATGAGATAAGTTTCTAACGGTAAGCTTTCTACTTAAGTAACCACCACCTCCCTTTAAGAAACATTCGTTGTTTAGAGTTTAGAAGTAAATATTATCAACTCTAAACAGGAAGATAGTAGATAGCCATTGCATTCTATCGTCGCAATAAGTGATTCTATTCTTTTCTTTGAAAGGTTGGCTTTTTGACATTTTAACCCTTTTTGATTGAAAAAAGAGCACTTTTTTGTTCGACACTTTTTTCATCTTTTCTCTCCAAGAATCGACTCCATCCCGTTAGAATAACGGCTCCCAGAACCATTAGTGCTCCTATCCAAGGTGTATGAATAAGTCCCAATGAATCCGTGACGATACCACCTAAATAAGATCCAATTGCGATCCCGGCGTTAAATGCCGCAATATTAATAGCAGAAGCCACATCTACTGCGCTCGGTACAAAACGCTCCGCTAGCATTACTACATATACTTGCAGTCCCGGCACGTTCATAAAAGCTAACAACCCCATGAAAAGGATCGTCAGCAATCCAGCTATCTTAAACGGAGCGGTAAATGTTAAAATAAATAGAACCATAGATTGCACAATAAACATATAAAATAATGCTCCAATGGGATTATGATTCGATAACTTTCCGCCTATCACGTTCCCTATCGCAATGGCCACTCCATAGACAAGCAGAATAACGGCAACGGTTTGTTCCTGGAATCCTGTTATATCTTGAAGAAGTGGAGATAAATAGGTAAAGACGACGAAAGTCCCCCCATATCCTAGTGCAGTAATAACAAATAACAGCAATAAACGACCATTTGTCACTAGTTTGAGCTGATCGCGAAAGGTTGTACGGGCACCTTTTTTTAAATCAGATGGAACAAGAATACTGTTAGCAATAAATGCAATCACACCAACGACGACAATAAACATAAATGCCAATCTCCAACCAAACTGCTGACCAATGAATGTTCCAAAAGGCACACCTGTAACAGTTGCCACAGTCAGCCCTGTAAACATAATGGAAATAGCACTTGCTCTGCGATTTTCCGAAACTAAACTTGCCGCAATGGTGGAGGCAATGGACATAAATACCCCATGCGAAAAAGCCGAAATGACACGGGCAACGAGCAGAACACCTATATTAGTGGCGATTGCGGCAAGGCTGTTCCCAATAATAAAAACAAACATAATCCAAAGCAATAAAGATTTACGTGGCATTTGAGATGTTATTGCTGTCAGGATGGGAGCTCCAAATGTTACTCCTAAAGCATATAAGGAAACCGTCAACCCTGCCACTGAAACAGAAACGTTTAAACTTTTAGATATCAGCGGTAATAATCCAACACTAATAAATTCGGTTGTCCCGATGGCAAATGCACTGACGGCTAATGCCAATAAAGCCAATGTACTTCGTTTTTTATCCAAAGTCATTTTTTACCTCCTGTTCATGTTCTTTCTATTTTTCATTTCTGCAAACAAACAATATATAATATGATGTGGTGAAAACCGATCGGCAAATGATATTATGATATATATAAATTTCTCTGGAAAGTACGTACTTTTAAGTAATATAGATACTTAAAAGTACCATAGATACTTTTTTGTACCTATCGATTAGGAGGAATAATATGGAGAAAAAGAAGTACAATATTCCGGTTGAAGCAACTCTGGAAGTGATAGGTGGAAAATGGAAATGCGTAATTCTTTGTCATCTGACGCGTGGCAAAAAACGGACAAGTGAGTTAAAACGACTTATGCCCGGCATTACACAAAAAATGTTGACTCAACAATTACGCGAATTAGAAGAAGATGGGATTATCAATCGTATTGTTTATCATCAAATTCCTCCAAAGGTGGAATACGAATTAAGCGAATACGGTTGGACTTTACAACATATATTAGATTCTTTATGTGCTTGGGGAGAAAAACATATTACCAAAGTATATGGCGATAAATTTTCCGTATTGGAGGAAAGTGTTTTAAACGAAAAATTGAAATAACATCTTTTAGAGGGAACATTGAGAGGCGAATGTGTTCGTTCATTGCAAAGGCAAGGGCATCTTGCTTTAAAATATGTTAAAACAGACATCCAATTTACCCGCTCTTTAGGGAAAGATCTTAATCAAACAGCAAAAACCCACAGAATGTACTAGATTTCTGTGGGTTTTCATCATTTATAAAAAATTTTTGAGACATCTCCGTTTTGAACTCATTTCCATGATTAAAAGCTGACAATGTCATAAAATCTCTTCTAAGACTTTACACAAATTTGGTTGAGCTTTAACATCGAAGTCCAATGGAGAAATAAAAATGGAGTTCATCGTTGCATGACCTGATACTTTTTAATCTAAACAGCGCGGATTCGCACAAAACAGCAAGACATTCTTTAAGGATAAATGATGATTTACAAGAATAATAACTTATAAGCCAAACTAAAGAGTCCTTAGACATCCAAAAGGATAAATTTCCAAAGGTGAAGAATCCGTTCCCAGTCTATTGGTTTTTACCACCAACGAAATCCGTCCTCTTCCAATAATTGTTGAGAGGCCTCCGGCCCCATGGAACCGGAAGGATAGGAATGGAGAGGAACCAGATTTTCTTCAAAGGCTTCTAAAATCGGTTGAACCCATTTCCAAGACAACTCTACTTCTTTCCAATGAGCGAAGAACGTCGAGTCCCCCATCAAAGCATCGAACAGCAACAGTTCATATGCTTCAGGTACATCCTTCTGATTCACCGCAAAATCGACTTGGACTGGCTCGATTTGATCGCGGTGGACCGGATTTTTCCGATTGAGTTGGAACGAGACCCCTTCCACCGGATTGACATGAATCACTAATAAGTTTGGCTCCGTTTGTTGAGGTTCAACCGTATTTGAATTTTTAAATTCAAGGACAATGCGGGTCGATTTTTCCTTCATTCTTTTTCCCGTACGGATATAAAAAGGGACTCCCCGCCAAGCATCGTTGTCAATCCACAATCGTGCCGCCACAAACGTATCGTTCGTGGAAGAAGGCTGAATGCCCGGCTCTTCTGTATACCCTACAACGGGTTCCCCTTGAATTTCTCCCGGTCCATATTGTCCTCGAACGACGTGTTGGCGGACGTCTTCTTTCCGCAATGGACGAAGGTTTTCCAAGACCTTTCTTTTCTCCTTGCGGATGTCTTCGGCGTTAAAACGGTTGGGCAGCTGCATGGCCGTCATCATCACCAACTGCATCATGTGATTTTGAACCATGTCTCGAATAGCGCCCGCTTGATCATAGTAGCCGGCTCTTTCTTCCACTCCCACCGTTTCACTGGCCGTAATTTGGACATTGGCAATATGTTGATGGTTCCATAGCGCTTGCAGCGCCGGATTGGCAAATTTCAACGCTTCCAGGTTTTGAACCATCGACTTGCCAAGATAATGGTCAATCCGATAAATTTCTTCTTCTTCAAAAAATCGGCTTAATTTTTCATTTAACTCTTGAGCCGATTTCAAATCATGTCCAAACGGTTTTTCAATAATGAGGCGTTTCCACCCTTTGGTGGAACCTAATCCACTTTGGTGGATATTTTTCGCAATCACGTCAAAAAAGGTTGGCGCGACGGATAGATAAAACAATCGATTTTCAGGAATGTTCAATTCCTTCTCACGCCGTTGAACCAGTTCGAGCAAATCATTATATCCCTGCAAATTTGTTACATCTAAAGGAAAATAACGAATGGCTCGGAGAAACTCTTCTATTTTGAATTGATCATTATTGGAACGTCTAGAAAACCAATGCAATGATTCTTCCACATGTGTTTTAAACTGATCATCAGACCATTCCTCTATACCCGAACCAATAATTGAAAATGAAAGAGGCAGCTTTTGATCGAGAAATAAGTTATATAAAGCAGGAAATATTTTTCTTTTCGCTAAATCCCCGGTTGCTCCAAATAAGACAAAAGTCATTGAATTCATATTTCACACCTCCACTAAAAACACTCTCAACGGCCATTTGATGTGTTCTTCTCTGTGCCACATATGACAGTGTACAACGTACAATCATCTTTTAAAAGTACGCACTTTAATCGCATATAATTATAAAAAAAGCATATAGTATCAAAAAATATACTAAGGAACAATCATGAACAAAAAGTATGGAAAAGAATACAAATGAGGAAATCTTAAATGAAGAATAAGAAGTGTTCAATCCAAACCATCATGGATAAGAGACCCTTTTTCTTGTGTCTTGCCTACAGAACAAGGCTAAATCCTGATGCTGATTTTTAGGAGACTAGGGTTGTTTGTGAAGACCCGATTCTGTTTCTAACAGTTGGAAAAAAGAATAAATCACCATTTTAAACTCAAAAAAACCACGAACTACCATCTTCATAAAATGACTGTTCGTGGTTTTTTCATATTAACTGTTAACGGGTAATTTTTATGGAAAATGTTAATAGTATACTTTTCATCACTATATTATTATTTTGTTACTACATGTATATAAAGTGCGTACTTTCAAATTTAAAACATACATACTATACTAATAGCAATCACAAGAATCCTTTTTATTTCGATCGTCATTTATTAAGGATAAAACACTCTTCATATTAGATAGATAAAACAGGATTCTCCTTATTTCATTCTTACATTAAAAAAGGAGGGATATGTATGTTAAGTTTTGCACCTTGCAATCGAAAAAAGGGGAAAAGAACGCTATCCATTCCAAAAAATGCGGAGTATAAATCACGAGTTGCAACAGTGTAATCAAATCTTTCAACTTGGACTATCCAGGATGAAAAAGTGAAGTAGGTCCAACAAAGGATGATGTAAATTATTTTGTGTAAGCAAATTTTTCTACTAGAAAAAAAAGAAAAAGGCAAGGTATTCTCAGATTTGCGACCAAACAAAACTGAAAGGAGATACCCTACCTTATGAGTAATAGTATACTCAATTCAGATTTCGCAAATCAACTGGAAAATATGATAAAAGATTTTGTTCAAGAAAAGATGGATTACATATCATAATGATTTAACAACAGCACAAATGTTATGTTGGAGGTGTATAAATGAGACAATTAAATCCAAAAAAATATTCCAATTCGACGATCCCGGCAATTTTTCAAGCTATCCTAAATATAACATTGATTTTACTTGCCGTTGTTTTATGTTTTTTGCTTGGTAAGGAGATCGTTTATTCTATTCGTTTTGTCGTCTTTAATCAAGGAGTTGAAATCCACTATCATCTTCTTGAACGCTTCCTGATATTCTTCTTGTATTTCGAATTCATTTCGATGATTATAAAATATTTCCAAGGGAATTATCACTTCCCGCTGCGCTACTTTGTTTATATTGGCATTACTGCCATGATACGCTTGATCATTGTATGTCATGAAAATCCCATGAATACATTTTTGTACACTTTATCTATTTTAGCTTTAGTGATCAGTTACTATATTATTAATTCTAAAAGAAAAACAGATTGAAGTGATTGATAGGGAGATGACACTATTATGATCTTTTAACCGCAAGCCAATCGAACTATTTGAAAAGGTTTATTTGGATGGAGAATGAATTCCTACCTTATTGGATCAGAAAATCGACCGTGTTTATAAGATCACTAAGTTTAGCTTTCACACTATAAACAGAATGATGGCTTTCTTGTCCATTCATTCGCTTTAGTGGCGGCATTCCCCTGTAACAACTCAACTGCACAACTAAACCTGTTCATTTTTGTGAATCATTTCACATAACGATTCCATTCTCCTACATTCTTAAATTGTTTACTAATTGATAGCCACAACCTCCCCTCTGACATCCTATACACATGAATGAAAGATTCAGTAGAAATGAAAATAAGCATTGTATCAGCTTTTTTCTTAGTCAAGTCTGCTCAAGCTGACTTAAGCGTTCCGTTAAAACGGAACGCTTTTATGATTTTTCTGCCCTTTTTACTTTGCGCAACAGCATTTCATGCTTATCAATGAAAGACAGATGGATCACGCTTTTAAAGCACAATAGTTGACTATTCATATCAAGGGCAATCTAATTGATCACGTAAATGTTGAAATTGTATCAAGATACGATTCTAATCATTTTGTCCACTGTTGGGAAAATCTTTATTTAACTTTTTTCTGAACGGAGTGTAAATAAACACAAGATTGCCGGTGAGTTTATGAAAATTGAGGACTTTATAATAAAGAACATCCTACTAAAAAACAAAATTAACAAAATAATTATAATTGATGAAAAAATATTATTTTAATAAAATAAGTTGCATAATTATTCTATTCTATGTATTATTAATCGTATCTATTACATGAATCACTAAGAGAGGGTAAACAGCAATGACAGAAAAAAAGAAGATCGGTGTATTGGGTTTAACGATCATCAGTACAAATACCATATTAGGTTTAAAAAATATTCCTTTTGCGGCTACGGTTGGACCGTCTGCTATCGTATTTTGGGTCTTAGCCGCGTTCTTATTTTTTATTCCGATTAGTTTAATCGTGGCGGAGTTGGCGACATCCTATCCCGAACAAGGTGGAGTGAGTGCGTGGGTAAACCGTGCTTTTGGCCAAAAAGCAAGCTTTTTATGCAGTTGGTTTTATTGGGTGGCAAATTTCACTTATTATCCATCCCTCTTACTTGGAATCATCGTGAATATTGCTTATGCCATCAATCAACAGCAAATGATCCATAACAAAATATTAACAACAGTGATATCCCTAACTATTTTCTGGGTTATTACGTTATTGACATTGCGTGGTACACAAATGAGCGAGAAACTGGCGGCCATCGGAACCCCGCTTGGATTAATTGTGCCAGTCATCTTAATTTTCGGCTTTGGATTCGCCAGTATTCTAAGCGGACATCATTCAGCAACAGAATTTTCAGTACGGACGATGACGCCTAATCATCTTTCATTAGATACAGTGATGTTTTTGTCAACATTGATGTTTGCCTTTGCAGGAATGGAAATGCTGGGTACCATCGCTGGCGACGTAAAAAATCCGCAGAAAACATTTCCAAAAGCCATTTTGATTTCTTCAGTCATCATTGGAGGAATCTATATTCTTGGGACCATCGCTTTTCAATTTGTGATTAACATCAAACCGGATCAAACGGCAACGGCTTTATTCTTATTTGCGGATCAAATGACAAAACAGTTCCATTTACCGTTTTCATTATCGCAAATGCTTGGAATTTGTTTTGCTATTTCAACGATGGGGGCGTTGTCCTTTTTAATTTTGAATCCAAGCGTCATGTTCTATAACAGCGGAAAAGCGATTCTGCCCCCATTTCTAACAAAAATGAATAAAACAGATATGCCCGCCAACCTGATTCTTTGGCAAGCTGCAGGCGTATCCATTATATTAGTACTTTCCGGTTTTGTTCCGACTATCTCGAAAGCTTTGAACATGCTGGTCCTTATGGCCACTCTTGCCTTCTTTATTCCTTATCTCTTTTTAATTTGTGCTTATATCAAACTGCGCAAGACGGACCAGGCAACAGTCAGACCGTTCAAAATAAAGAAAAATGCATTAGCTTATGTGGTTGCAGGCATTGGATTGATTTCCGTTACAGGAACCATCATATTAACTTTGATTCCCGCTCCGGACACGACCGTACCACAATATGCACCGCTTATAGTAGGACCTATATTCTTTGCCGCTTTAGGTTTTTGGTTTTATCGAATCGGAAGAAAAGAAAAAAAGGAAGTCTTGAAAAAAGCGAGTTAATGTTAATATCCAATTTCCATTTATCTGCATGATATTGCATATTCATGCTCCGTTATGAAATAAAATAGATTTTTCCTTCATATAGAACACTGAAAAAGGAGATGATATTTTCAATCATCTCCTTTTTGAATGAGTGAACTCTTCCTTGCCTTCTGTTGAACCGATGTAACGAAAACTGATCTTTTCCAAGTTTAATTTTAGAATTTTCTATAAAAATCAGGTATCATTTAATTACTCTAGTTGAGAAAAGGGAATATCATTATGTCAGAATTGCTTGGAATGATTGCGGAAGCCTTTAGCGGATTGTTGGCAAATATAGTCTTGGGGACTTCTCAAAAGAGAATCGATGAGAATTTTAAAGAATTAATGAAATTGGAATGGTTTCAAACGATATATAAAAACCCCGATTATCGAATATTAATCGAGAAACACATGGGTGTTCAAACAGTATTAGGAAGTGTAAAAATGATTGAACTGAAAAAAGACGAACAAAAGATGCAGAAATTTCGAGAGAAGTTTGTTGATTTCATTCAAAAAGAGTCAACAGATCCAAATGCCTATAAACATTTTACACTTTGACCTTGCCCGTTACCCGAATACACTTCATGAAATTGTAGTCTTTTTGGCACCATTTCTTAAAGTAATTACAGCCTACAATCATAAACCAAGAAATCTTATTAAACGAGCATTACGAAGCTTCTTATTTTTCAAGCGAAAAAGCCGAGGGACTGCCTCGGCTTAAATGGAAATATTCTCGATCTCAATGCGGAACGGCTTCTCGTCCTCTTCCAAGTCGAAGCCTCTATCAAGATTTAGTTCTTCTAATGGCGTTGGAGGGGGCAACTCAATACCTTTTTCTTCTGCAATCTCTGACATGATTAGAAGAATGTCCTTTGCTCTCTCTACTGCGATTTTTCGATTTTTGCCACCAGTAGACGCAGGCAGTCCGACTGCAATTAGGTCGGGAAAGCAGGCATGAATCAAAAACTTGCGCTTTTTGACAAAACACCACTTTCTAACTGAATACCATTCGTAATAAAAAACTGCAGGGTATTGCATATTCATCTCTCCTCGCTTGGTACTTTGTACCCGCCGAATTGCCCGAGATAATTCTCGACCGCATCGGCTAGGCACTGTAACCAGCGAAGTGGAGTGTATTCGACATCATTTCGACCTCCTAACGCATGGCACTCTAGATTTTAATTTTAGACCCTCTCTCCCAAACTAGCATCGGATATAGGTCGTTGATCTTTATGTAACTAAAAGAATTTCCAATCATAAAGCCCCGAAGGTTTGAAAAGAGTTTTCGAAAATCCCGCTATTTAAAATAGTTATCCCAAGATAATATTTTTCTTTCGCATTAAAAACTTATTTTATCCATACATGCAAAAGTTCATAAAGACGTGTCTTTACGATTTATTGATTGAATATTAGCACAAACGCTTTCTTACAGCAATACGCCGATATCAGATTCCATCATAATGGTATGCAATGTCAAAAAGAATAAATTTTTAAATACTTTAAATCGATGAAAACCTCTTGTCGAATCATCTTTCTATATATTTTAGACCGTGTTTTAGTTATGACAATTTTAATATCTCATTCCCCGAAACTTTATAAACTCCACTTCCAATAATGGACATATGATTATGATCGTCCAACCTAATGGCAGAGAAATCCGAAATGCAATATAATTCGTTATCAATCTTTCCAGCAATATTTAAAACCATTTGTTCGTGGATTTTATTGCTGTGTTCGAAATGGACCTCGACACTGAAACTTACTAAATCAAGACCATTATATAGGTGCACTTCTTCTATTTCATGGATAGGTGTAAGGACTGCTTTTCTGCACATATTTATGGCACCAGCACTTATTCCGATTACGACTCCTTTAAATTCTTTTAAAACGGATTGAAGATTGTGATGAACGATAAAATCGTACTGCCGCAAGGTATTTCCACCCATTAAATATAGAACTGAAGCACCCTTTATTTCTTTTGACATTGCTTCTGGATCCATATCACTGTATAAAGTGACTGACTTTTTAAAATAAATTTGGGCTTTTTCAAAAAACCGTAAAGTTTCTTCAACATATTTTTGAGTGGTTATCTTTTCATCTGGTGATGTTGGAATGAATACTATTTTCTCTTCTTTTATATCTCTTTTCATGAAGTCAGCCATTTTTTCATCAAAATGATGATGAAAATCAATCTTGCTTATTAAATACCTAATCACTGAATCACCATCTTTTTCGACAATACCATAAAAATACAAAATTCCTTTCTCTACGAATCTTTCGTCCTCAAACTAGATATTAGCGAAATGGATATCTTCTATAAAATTGTACCTTTTTCTCATGATAACTGTCGTTTCAAAAGGACTGGCTTTTGCATGTAATATACTACAAACATTAGGAGGTGTTTCATAGATGCATCATCGTCCTAGACCTATTGTGTGTCCGCCAATACATCGTGTCCGAGATCATTTTGTCCCTCGTCAAGTGCCCTACATTCATCCAGTCGTAAATGTCAATAGATACAACATCGTCAATGTACCTAGACATATTTACAGGCCTGTTACAAGAAATGTGGTTGTTGACCCTGGTTACCCTAATAAATGCTGCTATTAATGCTGCAAACTGCCTTCTTTTTGTAGTAGGGCATTTTAATATAATATCTCAAAAGTTAAAAGCAACGATCCACGCTAAATCTTAGACATATGCTCTAGCTTTCCGCACTGCCAACACGTTTTTCGTACCCATTCGGCGGTATCGAAACGATCTTACCCGCCTAAAATTTGCATTTTAAATAAGGACAACTTCATCAATATCTATACAAGATTTTCCCTAAGGCAAGACGATTCTGGCATGTCGGAAAAGATCTTGGCGTTTTTATTTTTTGGATATAATACAATATTTGTAAATAAAACCATTATTTTATCATCGACATTAATAAACCAAAACTGATATCATTCTTCTCGGGCTTTGATTGGTAAAAATTCAAAGCTCTGCCAACACAGCCACTTTTGGGCACCGATATTATATCGGTGCCTTTTCATTTAATGGATACTGAGTTTCGTTTTATCCATTGCTGTGCTGCAAACTTTTTGAGTCCTTCAATCTCATGATAGGTACACGCACTGCTTAATACCTATTGACATAAATTAGTTTGTAATCACAATATTCAAATAAAAGGATGAATGAACCATGGTTTTGTATATGGATTACACATCACCTCATACTCAATTCACTTTCGATGTAAACAAAAGCAATGCGTTCACAAAAGATAAACACAACTTTATCAATGTATTAGGGGTCGAACAGTTAAACACATTAGAAAATATTTCTTTATTGGATATTTTCTTAAGCAAAAATAATGTGATCGAGCCACATTATCACCAAAATGCGGCAGAGCTAGTTTATTGTATTTCAGGAGCTGCCGTCGTTTCCTTATTCAATCCATTTACCAAACAAATCCATAACTATCCCATAAAACCAGGCCAAGTGGCCAATGTTCCACAAGGATGGTGGCATTACGAAGTAGCGACGAAAGATCATACACATCTTCTAGCCATATTTAACGCACCGACTCCTGAAGTGATTTTAGGTTCAGATCTTTTGAAATTTACCCCACCAAATATCATAGCCCATACCTACTGCCTCAATGAAAATGAATGGAAAAAAACGATCGCTCCTATTCAACCCAATACCTTTATAGGTCCATACAAAAACTGTCATCGCGAGCAATATCAAAATGACCAAGCAAGATTGACCCATCATAGCCAGAACGAAATCCGTCATTCCCCTCATTATCCATACTATCAACCATATCAGCAGCCTCATCATTCAGGATACAACGAATATTGAAGCACTAACGGAATTTCAGATTCTTGCTTTTTATCCGTTATGGATTCAAGGGAGAAGCAAATTTCTCCCTCTACCGCTTGAATTTTCTGATATTTTCCTGGTTTGACAACTTTAATGATTAAAATGTTGGTTTTATAAGTAAAAATCTATTAATTAGTTACAACTCAATTCTGCTAGTAATCCTGCACCACAGATGGAAGTCCAGCTCTTCCTTCACAGTGTGCATCAAGAGTTCATTTTTGATCAAACCACTCCTGTTCTAAAATGCTCATCTCCCACAAGCTCCAATAATCATTTCCTATTTTTCTGCAATCTCTGAGCAATCCTTCTTTTTTAAAACCAACCTTTTCATAACAAGCGATCGCAGATTCAGTGAACTACCCGCCACCTACTCTTCGCTTAGAGGTGAGGGCTTCTAAGGTAATCG
>ERZ1673783.47-NODE-47-length-18548-cov-21.813173_pt1 | contig 18548 bp, 11 predicted proteins | sample MGYA00580133_ERZ1673783 | MGnify/ENA primary metagenome ERZ1673783 (study PRJEB41219, sample SAMN04549595) | soil metagenome | isolation source: soil | place: USA: Texas, Big Bend National Park | collected 2009-03-17 ...
AGGCTCGATAGCTAAGTAAATTTCGTACCGTTAGGTGCGATTACCTTAGAAGCCCCCACCTCTAAGCGAAGTGTAGGTGGCGGGTAGTTCACTACTATTATCGATCGTAGATTGTCAGCCTTGACAGGATAGGGGGGCGCTGTTTTGAGACCAAACGGAATGGCGAACTGTCAGACCGTTATGGCCCCAACGATTCTGGCGCTTTCCTTTGTGTTGATATTGTCTAAAAGGTAGCGTTTTTTATAAAATGTGATGCGCATTCTTTTCTCATCTAGATGGTATTTTTTAGTGTGAAGTACGGAATCAAAGTGAAGGGGCTTTTTTGGAAAAGTTTATTGTTCATAATGAAAAATTTATCTTTATATGAATAAACCAATTAATTGACACAATCGCCATGTTGTATTTATAATGGTTACAACGACGATGGAGGGACAATCATGAAGAGAATCAGCAGCCGGTTTTCAGTGGCGGTGCACATCTTGTTGTTGGTGCATCGGTATCCTATGCTTACTTCTGAAGAAATTGCGGGCAGTGTGAATACAAATCCAGCTTTCATCCGAAAAATCCAATCGAAATTAAAAAAAGCGGGATTGATTGATGTCCGGCCCGGTGTAGGTGGCACTTATCTTTTAAAGGATGTCGATGACATTACGTTGCTGGATGTTTATCATGCTGTTGAGGTAGTAGAACAGAATGAACTGTTTCATTTTCACGAACATCCTAATCCGAATTGTGAAGTCGGAGCGCATGTGGAATCGGTTTTTCGTTCCCATGTAAGGAAAGCCCAAATAGCCATGGAGAAAGAACTGGCACGAACTACTTTAAAGGAATTAACGGAAGAACTGGTGAAAAAAATTAGCGCTGATTCATGCTAATTTTTTTAACTAAGTTGTATCCAAATTGATTACATCAAAAGTTTGACCTTCATCGTTGGAATAAAGAAAAACAAAAAAATGACTTGAAAGGAGAAAATATAATGAAAATTGGTATTATTGGGGCAGCTGGAAAAGCAGGAAACCTTATTTTGAAAGAAGCCTTAAATCGAGGCCATGATGTGACAGCCATTGTTAGAAATGCATCGAAAGTAAAAGAAAATGTGAAAATCATTGAAAAAGATCTTTTTGATCTTACTACAGAAGATTTGAAAGCATATGATGTCGTTGTCAATGCATTTGCTGCACCCATTGGACAAGAACATCTTTATATTGATGCAACCAACGCTTTGATTGAAGTTTTGAAAAACGCTCCGAATACGAGATTAATAGTGATCGGCGGCGCAGGCAGCTTATATGTAGATGAAGAAAAAACAACTCCATTATACAAAACTCCTGATTTCCCGGACTTTATTTACCCTACTGCTGAAAACGCAGCGAAAAGTCTGGAAATTTTGCAGCAAACGGATTCTATTAAATGGACGTTTATCAGCCCGGCTGCTGAATTTGACTATGAAGGGAAAAGAACGGGCAGCTATCAAAAAGGAAAAGATCATTTGATTTTCAATTCAAAAGGAAAAAGTTATGTAAGTTATGCTGATTTTGCCATTGCGCTTGTAGATGAAATTGAAAATCCGCAACATATCAATGAAAGATTTACAGTAGTTTCGGAATCTGAATAATCAGGGTTAACGTTTGCATTTGAAATAAGAAGTTTGGAAATAGACAATCGATCATCATTAAAGAGTCTGTCCCAACAAAGGACAGGCTCCTATTTGCATTTCTCCCCTCGATATGCATCGATCAAGCCAAGCACCAATTCCTCAAGAGAAGCATACAAATGCAAAAAATAAATGGAGGAATGGGCAGACCACAAGCAAATGACAATGGACAGAGAATGAAAGCGGGAGAATGGCCGTAAATGGTCGACTGGTGGTGCTATTGCTGTTTTGTTTTTTTATCCCGATCAAGAAAGTCCACTGTGATAATTCCGAATGGTCTTAAATAGGCTTCCCGATTCATTGCAAGTGCCCTTCTCATTCAGACCACTCCAATTCCAATCTCGACGATGTTGATTTGATCAAAAATTTGAAATAGGCGCTCTTTCGAAAAAGATTCATGACAATTTCATACATGCGGACCATACGAATGTCGAAAAAATAATAGCAACTGGCTTTCGTGAATGGGGGAACAGCAAAAAATTTGTCGTTTAATCTACCTGTTAGAAGGGTATAGAAAAAGGGGAGGTGTTGTTGTTGATTGAATTTAAGAATGTGACAAAGAAGTATGAGGACGGTTTTGTCGCCATTAAAAACCTTAACTTGACCGTTCATGACCACGAATTGTTTGTGTTGATTGGTCCTAGCGGCAGCGGGAAAACGACGACGATGAAAATGATGAATCGTTTGATTGAGCCTACAAGCGGTGAGATTTTCATCAATGGCGAAAACATTGCAAAGAAAAATCCGGTGAAGCTGAGGAGAAATATTGGATATGTCATTCAGCAAATCGGTTTAATGCCGCATATGACCATTCGCGAAAATGTGGCTCTCGTTCCAAAGCTCAAAAAATGGGACGAAAAACGCTACATGAAAAAAGTGGATGAATTAATTGAAATGGTTGGTTTAGATCCTAAGGAAGTGGGGGACCGTTATCCGGATGAATTATCGGGCGGGCAGCAACAAAGAATTGGTGTAATACGGGCATTGGCTGCCGATCCTGAAGTGATTTTAATGGATGAACCGTTCAGCGCCCTCGATCCAATCAGTCGTGAACAATTGCAAGAGGAGCTGACCAGACTTCAGCAAGAATTAAAAAAAACGATTGTCTTTGTGACTCACGACATGGATGAAGCGATCAAAATCGGGGATCGCATCTGTCTCATGAAAGATGGAGAAATTGTTCAATTAGATCGGCCGGAGGTCATTTTACGCCACCCTGCCAATGAATTTGTCCGCCAATTTATTGGAGAGGAACGTTTGCAAGATGCCTCTAATATACCTGATTTAGAAGAATTGATGATTCCGCCCATTACAGCTTATCCGACAAGAGGATTAGCGGAAGCGTTAAAATATATGCGCAACAAACGGGTAGACCATTTGGTGATAGTCGATCGATACAATCAATATTACGGCGTCGTGAATATTTGGGATATGAGAAAAGCTTATAAAGATGAACAATTGCATCTTATTGATATCGTTCAGAAGGACTTTCCTACTTTGAAAACAAGCGATTCTCCAGAAAAAGCACTGCAAATGGTGAACGAATCCAAAACGGGATTTGTGCCTGTTTTAGATGAAAAAAATAAAGTGAAAGGGATCATAAATCGCTCAAGCATTGTCAGTTATGTTGTCAGTCAATTGGCGATGAATAAAGGAGAGTGATTTACATTTATAATCTATGGAAAGAAACAGTCAATGTATTTTCGAATAAATGGAATGAGATTGTAAAACTGTTGTTTGAGCATATCTATTTGTCGTTTGTGGCGATTGCGATTGCCATAATCATAGCGGTACCGCTCGGGATTTATTTAACGAGACACAAGAAATTAGCGGATCCCATTATTGGCATAGCTTCAGCCATTCAAACCATACCAAGTCTAGCTTTGTTAGTATTTTTAGTTCCTTTTATTGGAACGGGAAAGCTGCCCGCCATTGTAGCATTAACGATATATGGGCTTCTTCCCATTCTTCGCAATACGTATTTAGGAATATTAGGTGTAGATCGCAGCACCGTTGAAGCTGGTATTGGTATGGGAATGACCAATAGACAAGTATTATGGATCGTGGAATTGCCGTTGGCACTGAATGTCATTATGGGAGGAATCCGTACAGCGTCCGTATTGGTTATCGGAGTGGCAACGATGGCCGGTTTAATTGGTGCTGGTGGATTAGGCGATTTCATCTTTAGAGGACTGCAAACCTATAATTCAGCCCTTATTTTGGCAGGTGCCATTCCTTCAGCTATTCTTGCGATTGTTTTTGACCAAATTTTGAAGCGAATTGAAAATTGGGCGAAACCGGGAACAAGAAGAAAAAAATGGCCCAGAAGTGTTCGGATTTCTTTACTTTCCGCTATAATCCTTGCGATAGCAGGCATTTCAGGATATGGAATTTATCAATCAAAACAGAGAGAAAATACGATTGTCATTACGGGTAAAAGCTTCACAGAACAAGAAATTTTAGTCCATATCTATGGTAAATTAATTGAAGATCGTACGAAACTACATGTTCAGTACCAATCTTTTCTTAGCGGAACGGCACCTGTATTTGAAGGAATGCGAAAGGGAGACTACGATCTTGCAGTAGAATACACGGGAACCGGGCTGATGGACATACTAAAGGAAAAAATTCATTCCACAGATCCGAATGACGTGTATCGTCATGTAAAACAACAATATGAGAAAAAATATCATTTAATATGGTTAAAACCAATCGGATTTAATAATACGTATTCTCTTACTATCCGCAACGAGGATGCGAAAAAATGGAATGTGAAAACCATTTCCGATCTTACAAAAAAAGCACCCCAATTAACTTTTGCCTCTGAACCTGAATTTTTAGAACGAAAAGATGGCTATCCCGGTTTACAAAAGAAATACGGAATTCATTTTAAGAAAACGTCGACGATGGATCCGGGAATTATGTATAGTGCATTAAAAAATCATAAAGTAGATGTGATTGATGCCTATACAACAGACGGACGCATACCAGCTTTCCATTTATATGTGTTAAAAGACGATAAGCATCAATTTCCTCCTTATAATGCAGCACCGGTTATACGCGAAGAAGTACTGAAAAAACATCCGGAATTGGAAAAAGTGATTAATTTACTTGCAGGAAAGATCACAAATGAAAAAATGCAGCAGTTAAATGCAGAAGTAGATTTGAAAAAGAAAGATTATGATGACGTGGCTGAACAATTTTTAAAGGAGGAGGGGCTGATTAAAAAGTAATCCTCTTATGAGAAAAAATGTAGAGAGGAATGAAAATGGGGCCCTCTCATAAGTCGGTTAAACCGGCTTATGAGAGGGCCTTTTAAGTTGATTCACAACTGGATAAAAAATGCTATAAAATTAGAGACTAAATTGTATTGGGAAGCTTTTCACGCCAAATACAAATGGACTTTGAATGGGCTCAAGCTCTGTATGTTTTGCTAGTTCTAGTTTAGAGAAAGTGGTTAATAATACAGAAAGAGCAACTTTTGCTTCCAGTCGAGCTAAAGGAGCGCCTAAACAAAAATGGATGCCATATCCAAAACCTAAATGTGGATTTGGGTGGCGTTCCAGCATAAAACGATCCGGTTGTTCAAACCTTTGCTCATCCCGATTAGCTGCCGCTACCCAGCTAATCACTTGAGATCCCTTGCGAATCGTATGACCTCCAATTTCGACATCTGCCGTCGCAGTACGTCCAATTGCTTGAATTGGAGGATAGAATCGAAGAGTTTCTTCAATTAAGTTGGGAACCAAAGAAAGATTTTTTTGGACTGTTTCTTGAGTATTTGTATCTTCTACCATATATCGAACAGCATTCACAATGAGATTCGTTGTTGTTTCATTACCCGCGACTAATAATAAAATACAGAATCCGAGCAACTCTTCTTCTTTTAGTCTTTCTCCGTCCACTTCTGCTGCCAATAATAAAGAAATTAAATCATCTTTTGGGCTTCTTTGTCGCTCCTGTATGATTTCTTTAAAATAGTCATTCAGAAACTTGGCTCCTTCACGTCTTCTTTTCATCATCATATTGAAGGCCTCGTTCGAATCATCCTCGGCTCCAGACACAAGAATATCAGAATAGTTTTTAAAAAGTTCCCTATCTTTTGCCGGAACTCCCAATAATTCCGCAATGATAATGACGGGAAGCGGAGCGGCAAAATCACGAATCATTTCCAATGTTTCTTTTTCCTTTGCTTGGTCCAACAGGGAGGTTGTAACGTCCTGAATTCGTTGAGAGAGCTCGTTGACAGCTTTGGGAGTAAACGTTTTATTAATAAGATTTCTCATTTTTGTATGTTTGGGAGGATCCATTATCAATATACTGTTTCTTTTGTCGCCGATCCCACGATTAGATGAAAATAATGTTGGATTTTTTAAGATGAAATGAACATCTTCGTATCGAAATACATCCCAACATTCTCGAATGGGGTCATATCTTACCGGTGTTTTTTTTTCGCAAAGTGTTATAAATAGTAAAAGGAAACAACTGATCTTGTACAGATTGAATCTCTTTCATAGGAATCAGATTTGCGTAACGTTTTGTTTCGTAGGAGGTTTTCTTTGCAGTGGCTATGATTTCATCTCTCCTTTAATTTTTATCGGGAATATTCGCTAGTAATGTTTTCCCTTTTTACCATAACATTCTAAAAAATTACTATCAACAGAAATATTATGCAAAAAATGTCAATCAATCAAAATGCCTAAAAATTTGATTTTGATCCATATCTCCTATTGGTCTTTTTGAATACCATGGTGGAGGTTGGTTCCATTTGCATAACGTTTATGGCGCTTTTTTGCGTTCCAACTAAAATCTATCAAGTTGAACTACTATAAATATAGTTAGTACATATGACAGCCAATAAAGGAAGGAAAAAGAGGATTTACTTGAAACGGAAAATAGAAGTAGAGGGGATTTTAAAAACGAAAGATATATAATGAAACTTTTATTCAGCTGTATGAAGGAATGAATATAATCTCATCTTAATAGTCGTAGTTTTACTTACATGAAGAGCTTCTTGGTTTCTTTAATTGGAAACGTTGGAGTCGGGAACGCGGGCAAGAATGATCATGCCAATGATGAAGAGAATAACAAGGCTAAACACACCTGCATTGGTGTTTCCTGTGAGCTGTGCTGTGAAACTGACTATTAATGGACCTAAAATAGAAGCAAACTTTCCGAAGATGTTATAAAACCCAAAAAATTCATTGGCGTTCTTTTTTGGAACAAGCTTCGCAAAATATGAGCGGCTTAACGATTGAATGCCTCCTTGAGAGCTCGCAACAAGCATCGCTAATATCCAGAAGTCCAACGTTGTTTTTAAGAAGTAGGCATAGATGCAAACGATGATATAGACGAAAATGCCTGCATAAAGCATCTTTTTCTCTGTGAATTTTTCGGCCAATCTCCCGAACAGAATGGCAAACGGAGCAGCAACGACTTGGGTGACAAACAAAATCACTAACAGATCGGAAGAACGGATGCCTAAATCCGTTCCATACGCTGTGGACATCGTAATGACGGTACCGACACCGTCAATATAGAAAAAATACGCGAGTAAGAATAAAAACAGAGTGCGGTACTTTTTGATTTCTTTTAGTGTTTTCAGAAGCCGTTTAAAGCTCTCTGCAATGGGATTCGCTTCACGTTGAATATAAAAGCGCTGCCGGACGTTTCGAAACATCGGTATGGTGAATAATCCCCACCAGATGGCGGTCATAAGGAAGGCTATTTTGCTTGCAGATGCGGTGGAAAGCGGAATTATTTTACTTTGAGCTAAAATAATGATCGCGATGCTTACGATAAACGGGATTGTGCTGCCGATATAGCCAAAGCTAAAGCCGCGAGCAGATACACGATTCATGCGTTTATCTGTGGTTACGTCGACAAGAAAAGCATCATAAAACACAGTGGCCCCGTTCGATCCGATGGCAGACATGGTATAAATGATTAACAAGATAAGCCATTGATCACTTGGGATAAAAGCCAATAAAGCCGTAAAGGATACACCTAGGGCAAAAAAGAACGCAAAAAACCGTTTCTTCAATCCTTGATAATCGGCAATGGTCCCTAAAATAGGCCCTAACATGGCTAAAATAAAGGTGAAAATGGAGATGGTATAGCCTAAGTAAGCCGTAGAATCAGCAGCGCTGACGCCGGCATTTTGGGCAGCCGCTTTATAATATAAAGGAAAGACAGCTGTCGTAATGATAAGAGAATAAGCAGAGCTTGCCCAATCATAGAAAACCCAGCTGTTCTCTTCTTTTGTAAACTGTTTCATTATTTTTCCCCCTACAATACCCGCCTTATTTCACATTTTACTTGAAAATTCGTTTGAAAAGACATAATATTTAAAATTTAACATTCTTTACAAAAAAATAAATTTTTTAAGTTGGGATTCTCCTGTGTCGCTGACAAAATGTAAAAAAAACTTCAATGTAATTGTTATCAATGGAATATAATTCTAACCTTTGAGATGTGACTATTGCCTTACATCGTAGAGATGTCAATGTTATTCCAGGAATATACAGTAAAAAAACAGATTTCTCTAAAACATACTTATTTTAATGGAACTGTCTACTTCCCGAATGAAAAAGAGAATGTGCCGAAAGTAGTTATGTTATGGCGGTAAGAAAAAGAAATACGGAATTCTTAAATTTTTTGAATGATGATATTAAAATTTCGAGAAACAGGTAAATTAGAACAGATTCAAAAAAATATCTAGGAAAACGAAACTAGAACTAATAACCCATGAAAATAGAAAAATTTAAACTTTATTATTGAATTTTCCAATTAAATGATTTACTATGAAATTAAGATCATATCACAGCAATGATCTTAGGGTTACTATGATAAGGGCTTTCTACTTTAGGGGTAGAGATGTCCCGCGGCGTTGGGGATCGCCTATTGCCCTTAAAGGGCACTCCCCATTTTAATTTCTATGCAAACCTAGACCTTAGCGAAAGTGCTGAGGTCTTTTTTATTTCATCATTTTAAAGGGAGAGGGAATTTCTATGAATTATAAAATGGGTCTAGACATTGGAATCGCATCCGTTGGCTGGGCAGTGATTAACCTTGAACTAAAAAGAATTGAGGATTTAGGAGTTCGAATATTTGACAAAGCGGAACACCCTCAAAATGGGGAATCATTAGCACTCCCTCGCCGCATTGCACGTTCAGCAAGACGACGCCTCCGCCGTAGAAAACATCGGCTCGAGCGCATTCGACGCCTGCTCGTTAGCGAAAACGTTTTAACAAAAGAAGAGATTAATTTACTATTTAAACAAAAAAAGCAAATAGATGTATGGCAGTTACGCATCGATGCATTGGAACGAAAACTAAATAATGATGAACTTGCACGCGTGCTCCTGCACTTAGCGAAACGAAGAGGATTTAAGTCCAATCGAAAAAGTGAGCGCAACAGTAAAGAAAGCAGTGAATTTCTTAAAAATATAGAAGAAAATCAGAGCATTTTGGCACAATATTGCTCAGTCGGTGAAATGATTGTAAAAGACAGCAAATTTGCTTATCATAAACGCAACAAGTTGGATAGTTATTCAAATATGATTGCTAGAGATGACCTTGAACGGGAAATCAAACTCATTTTTGAAAAACAGCGTGAATTTAACAATCCTGTTTGCACTGAAAGATTGGAGGAAAAGTATTTAAACATATGGTCGTCGCAAAGACCTTTTGCTTCTAAAGAGGATATTGAAAAGAAAGTGGGATTTTGTACATTTGAACCAAAAGAAAAGCGTGCTCCAAAAGCAACGTATACATTCCAATCTTTTATTGTTTGGGAACATATCAACAAATTGCGTTTAGTTTCTCCAGACGAAACAAGAGCTTTGACAGAAATAGAGCGCAACCTTTTGTATAAACAGGCCTTTTCGAAAAATAAAATGACTTACTATGATATCCGTAAGTTGCTGAATCTATCTGACGATATACATTTTAAAGGACTTCTTTACGATCCGAAGAGTTCTTTAAAGCAAATTGAAAACATTCGTTTTTTAGAGCTGGATTCTTATCATAAAATTCGTAAATGTATTGAGAATGTTTACGGGAAAGATGGCATACGGATGTTTAACGAAACCGATATTGATACATTTGGTTATGCGCTCACAATCTTTAAAGATGACGAAGATATTGTTGCATACTTACAAAACGAATATATAACAAAAAATGGGAAAAGAGTGAGCAATCTTGCTAATAAAGTATATGATAAGTCGCTAATTGATGAACTTCTTAATTTATCTTTTTCAAAATTTGCTCACCTTTCCATGAAAGCAATTCGAAACATACTGCCTTACATGGAACAAGGGGAAATTTATTCAAAAGCATGTGAATTAGCAGGATACAATTTCACTGGACCTAAGAAAAAAGAAAAGGCTTTATTATTACCTGTTATTCCAAACATTGCAAACCCTGTCGTAATGAGAGCTTTAACACAATCACGTAAAGTTGTTAATGCGATCATTAAAAAATATGGTTCACCTGTGTCGATTCATATTGAACTGGCCAGAGATTTGTCTCATTCGTTCGATGAGAGAAAAAAGATACAAAAAGATCAAACGGAAAATCGAAAGAAAAACGAAACAGCAATTAAACAACTTATAGAATACGAATTAACAAAAAATCCAACAGGCTTAGATATTGTAAAATTTAAACTTTGGAGTGAACAGCAGGGAAGATGTATGTATTCACTTAAACCCATCGAACTTGAACGTTTGTTGGAACCAGGCTATGTTGAAGTTGATCATATTTTACCGTACAGCAGAAGTTTAGATGACAGCTACGCTAATAAAGTGCTTGTTTTAACAAAAGAGAATCGTGAAAAAGGAAATCACACCCCTGTTGAGTATTTGGGGTTAGGATCAGAACGTTGGAAGAAATTTGAAAAATTTGTACTTACCAATAAACAATTTTCTAAAAAGAAGAAACAAAATTTGCTTCGCCTTCGATATGAAGAAACGGAAGAAAAAGAGTTCAAAGAGCGAAATTTAAATGATACAAGATACATCTCTAAATTTTTTGCCAACTTTATTAAAGAGCATTTAAAGTTTGCTGATGGGGATGGTGGACAAAAAGTATATACAATAAATGGGAAAATTACAGCGCACCTGCGCAGCCGCTGGGACTTTAACAAAAATCGTGAAGAGTCGGATTTGCACCATGCTGTTGATGCTGTTATCGTTGCTTGCGCTACTCAAGGGATGATTAAAAAAATAACGGAATTTTATAAAGCTAGAGAACAAAATAAGGAGAGCGCAAAGAAAAAAGAGCCGTTCTTCCCGCAACCTTGGCCACATTTTTCTGATGAATTAAAGGCAAGACTATCAAGATTTCCACAAGAAAGTATAGAAGCTTTGGCACTTGGAAATTATGATAGAAAGAAACTCGAATCGTTACGGCCGGTTTTTGTATCACGTATGCCAAAACGAAGTGTAACTGGGGCAGCTCACCAGGAAACATTACGTAGGTTTGTGGGCGTTGATCGACAGAGCGGCAAGATTCAGACAGCTGTCAAAACAAAATTATCTGATATAAAGCTAGATAAAGATGGCCATTTCCCTATGTATCAAAAGGAAAGCGATCCACGCACTTACGAGGCAATTCGTCAGCGGCTTCTTGAACACAACAACGATCCGAAAAAAGCATTTCAAGAACCATTGTATAAACCAAAGAAGAATGGGGAGCCTGGTCCGGTTATTCGAACTGTGAAAATTATTGACACGAAAAACAAAGTCGTTCATCTAGATGGGAGCAAAACGGTCGCCTACAATAGCAATATCGTACGTACGGATGTATTTGAAAAAGACGGAAAATATTATTGTGTCCCAGTATATACAATGGATATAATGAAAGGCACACTTCCCAACAAAGCTATTGAGGCAAATAAGCCTTATTCTGAATGGAAAGAAATGACCGAAGAGTATACATTTAAGTTTAGTCTTTTTCCAAACGATCTAGTAAGAATCGATCTTCCGAGAGAAAAAACAATCAAAACCTCGTCCAGCGAGGAAATAGTCATCAAAGACATTTTCGCTTACTATAAAACGATAGATTCTGCAAATGGAGGACTAGACTTAATCAGCCACGATAGAAGATTTTCTTTAAGAGGCGTCGGTTCAAAAACCCTCAAACGATTCGAGAAATATCAAGTGGATGTACTTGGAAACATCCATAAGGTGAAAGGAGAAAAGAGGGTTGGGTTGGCGACACCTACTAATCAGAAAAATGGGAAAACTGTCGATTCGTTACAATCAGTTAGTGATTGAGCAGGAAGAAAAAGTGGCAATACCTTTAGAGGATATATGCTCAATTATTATTGAAGAACCTGCTGTGACTATTACGTCTGTCGCATTAAGCAAGATGGCCGAATACAACATTGCGTTATTTACATGTGACAAAAAGCGTCTGCCGAACGGGGTATTACAACCATTTCAAAAACACTCGAGACAGTTAAGCGTGCTGCAGATGCAGTACGCTTATTCCAAACCATTCAAAAAACGCATATGGCAACAAATCGTCATTCAAAAATTGGTCAACCAAGGGAAATGCCTGGAGTTGCTAAACAAAGAGGGGGCGGAAGAACTATACCGCATCAGTAAGACCGTCGATTCAGGAGATATGAATAACCGCGAAGCATATGGAGCCAAAAAGTATTTTCACTACTTATTTGGCGATCAATTTACCCGCAGAAGCGATAATACGATCAATACTGCATTAAATTACGGATATGCGATCATGCGGGGAATCGTCGCAAGATCGCTGGTCAATTACGGTTTCTTTCCCTGCTTAGGGATTTACCATGATAATGATTTAAATAAGTTTAACCTTGCAGATGATTTTATGGAAGTTCTGCGTCCTCTTGTCGATCTATTTGTTGCTCAAAAAATCAACTTCGATGACGAATTTTCTCCGGCATTAAGAGCAGACTTATATAATTTAGCAAATGCGGACATATTAATAAATAATGAAAAACTTACAGTAGTCAACGCTGTAGAAGAAATGGCTAAAAGCTTTGTCACGGCCAGTAAAAGTCAAAATCCTTCATTTTTAAAACTGCCTAAATTGCTCCCTATTCAAATACATGTTTATGAGTAAATTCATGAGACTGCTCGTTTTTTTTGATTTACCAGTTATTACGAATAGGGAGAAGCGCGAATATAGACGTTTTCGCACATTTTTGTTAAATGAAGGATACGACATGTTACAGTTTTCTGTGTACAGCCGCATTTGTAACGGCCATGAAGCAGCTGACAAACATTTGGCAAGATTGAAAAGAAACTTACCACCTCAAGGATCCATACGGGCGATGATAGTAACCGAAAAACAATATGCAAAAATGCAATTACTGTTAGGGGAGCCTACTCCGAAAGAAAAAAAGTTAACATCAACACAGCTTACCCTTTTTTAGAAAAAAAGAAATACATTTACGAAAATCTTAACTGTTACCTCCCTTTTATTGCAACCAAAAAAGCCTGCAGTCCTTGGGATTACAGGCTTTTTCAGCTACGTATCATATCACAGCAATAATCTTAGGGGAACTATGACTTCCGTAAACACTAAGCCCACGATAATTTTATCATATCACAGCAATAATCTTAGGGGAACTATGACTAGGAAATCGTTAATATCAGCGTGAAAGATATCATATCACAGCAATAATCTTAGGGGAACTATGACCATTGGCGTCACCTTCCTCCTCTAATCTTTATCATATCACAGCAATAATCTTAGGGGAACTATGACGAAGTATTCCGTTCTCGTCACGTTGCATAAATCATATCACAGCAATAATCTTAGGGGAACTATGACCCCGAATTCACACCATTATTTGTTCTGCGTATCATATCACAGCAATAATCTTAGGGGAACTATGACCTCCAATTCGTCTTTGATTTCTTCATAAAAATCATATCACAGCAATAATCTTAGGGGAACTATGACCAGCGTAATGCCCGACCGTGGACGTATTTGATCATATCACAGCAATAATCTTAGGGGAACTATGACAACCTCATCGCCATTGAGTTTTATGATTTTATCATATCACAGCAATAATCTTAGGGGAACTATGACATGATGAAACTTCCATGATGACGTACGAGATCATATCACAGCAATAATCTTAGGGGAACTATGACAACGACAGCAGCTTAACGAAGTCGCCCGCTATCATATCACAGCAATAATCTTAGGGGAACTATGACTTTCGCTCCATCGTAATCTACATCGTATAAATCATATCACAGCAATAATCTTAGGGGAACTATGACAATAACGCTGAGCAACTTAACGCTTGCTGTATCATATCACAGCAATAATCTTAGGGGAACTATGACCGAAAAACGGGTATTCTGTTAAACTATACGATCATATCACAGCAATAATCTTAGGGGAACTATGACTGGTACTATAAGCTTAAAGAATTTTGTGAATCATATCACAGCAATAATCTTAGGGGAACTATGACAGCCGAATCCGGCGGAAATCCAAACGCCATATCATATCACAGCAATAATCTTAGGGGAACTATGACTTGAGTCTGGCTTTTGCCGATACGCCATTCATCATATCACAGCAATAATCTTAGGGGAACTATGACCGAAAAACGGGTATTCTGTTAAACTATACGATCATATCACAGCAATAATCTTAGGGGAACTATGACTGGTACTATAAGCTTAAAGAATTTTGTGAATCATATCACAGCAATAATCTTAGGGGAACTATGACAGCCGAATCCGGCGGAAATCCAAACGCCATATCATATCACAGCAATAATCTTAGGGGAACTATGACTTGAGTCTGGCTTTTGCCGATACGCCATTCATCATATCACAGCTAAAGAAAACTTGGATAGTACCAATTTATTTAGGAGAATGAATTGCCTAGGCATATTCTGCAATTGAAATTTAAACATAAAAATCCCCAAATGGATGCATCCAAAAGGGGGAACTTTGATTATTATTAACGAAATTTTTCCATAAAGAGGGGGAAGTACAAGATTGGCTCAAATTTAAATAGGAAATTCCCGTGGATGTTTTTGCACGGATACCCACCGTACAGTGGTAAATTCTTCTAATGACCATTCGCCGCCATAACGTCCTAGTCCTGATGATTTTTCTCCGCCGAAAGGAGTGATCGGTTCAACGTTTACACTTTGGTCATTGACGTGGATCATACCTGTTTCAATCTGTAAAGCCACGTCCACGCCGTGTTCCAGGTTGCGGGTGTAAACAGATCCGCTGAGACCGTATTCACTGTCGTTGGCAATGCGGATGGCTTCTTCCTCGCTTTCGACGGGCAGGATGGCAGCAACCGGACCAAATGCTTCGTTTTGGGCAATGGCCATATCATTTGTAACATCAGCCAGAATGACAGGTTCCATAAGAGTTCCTTTCACGCTCCCTCGTTTTACGACACGTGCGCCTTGTTGAATGGATTCGTCAATCAGCTTTTGGATTTTATCTACTTGCTTTTGATTAATGATAGGACCGATAAATACATCTTTATCGGCCGGATTTCCCACCTTCAACTTCTCGACTTTTTCTGCGAAATCAGCGATAAAATCATCGTAAATTTTTCGGTGCACGATAATCCGGTTCAGTGACATACAGATTTGACCTTGGTGCATGAACTTTCCGTATACAGCTGCACTTGCTGCCAGAGGTACGTCTGCATCTTCAAGGACAATCATCACATTATTTCCGCCCAGTTCCAATGCCGTACGTTTCAGTTGTTTGCCGCACAATTCGGCAATATGCCGTCCTACGGGTGTTGAACCGGTGAAAGAAATGACTTTCGGAATCGGATGCTCTACAAATGAGTCGCCAATTTCAGCAATGTCTGCTACAACAACGTTAAGCAATCCTTTCGGAATTCCGGCCTCTTCAAAGATCTTGGCGATTACGAGTCCGCCTGAGACATATGTCTGCAAGTCCGGCTTGACGACAACACCATTACCTGCGGCAAGCGCCGGAGCGATCGATCGAACGGAGAGATAAAGAGGAAAATTGAAAGGGCTGATGATTCCTACAACCCCAACAGGCAAACGATAAATACGATTTTCTTTTCCGGGTATGACAGAAGGCAGAATTTCACCTTTCATTCGAATGGGAATTTGAGCATATTCGCGAATGTCTCCGATAAAGAAATCGACCTCGGCTTCCGCCTTTATATGGGTGCTTCCTGTTTCTTTTACCAGTACCTCGACCAAGTAATCACGGTATTTTTGCGCTAATTCAGCTGCTTTGTAGATAATAGCCGAGCGAGCATATGGGTTCATTTTTTGCCATTCGTTTTGAGCCTTTTGGGCAGACTTATAAGCTTCGTCAATTTCTTCTTGAGACGCCAGCTGAATCGTAGCCAGTTCTGATTGGTCATATGGATTTCGGTTTGTATATTGTGTTTGACTTTTGCCGTTGCGCCATTCTCCGCCGATAAATTGTTTATTCCAATCTTTAAAGTCAATGTTCATTCATGTTTTCCTCCTTTCAGATCCATAATGATCCTTCGTTTATTCTTTTTCGTTCACACGGAATTTATTCTGTCTATTCACGGGTTTCAAATAAGAGTATTCACAGTTTTTACAAGCCTTAAGGTTTTTGTCCATTTTTACTCTGTCCTTGTAGAAGCAACGTGGGTGTTAAGAAAAAGAAAAAAAGACCACAATCATGGGTCCTTTTCATTCTTGTTAGTTTTAGTATGTACTCTACTACATCTTAAAAATAAAATGATTTTCTTGGAATGAGCGTTAGAACTGCCCACAGTCCCTTACGATTCAACAAAATTTTTTCTTATATTGACATAATGCAAGCAGCGGAAACAGGTATTCGTAGCTATGGTAATGATTGTAAAATGCTCCTGGGAAACTTTGACCTTTTGGATAGGTCGTGGTCCAGTCTTTTTTCTCAGATGTCTCAAGCAAAAAGGCTATTCCACGTTTGATCTCAGGCGTCTTTTGATCTTCTATCGCAATCAGTGCATCGACCGCCCATGCTGTATGAGTGCGTGTACTTTTATGAAGAGGTACATATTTCTTTTCAATATCACTTTTGCAAGATTCTCCCCATCCTCCGTCGCGGTTTTGAATGTTGTACAGCCATTTCTTTGCGTTTTGGATGGAAGGATGATTTTTACGTACGTTCGCAGAAATTAAACCCGTAACGGCTGCCCATGTTCCATACACATAGCAAATTCCCCATCTGCCATACCAAGAGCCGTCTTTTTTCTGTTTTTGAAGAAGCCACTTTACACTACGCCTAATCACCGGGTGGTCTTTGTTCAACTGAGTAAAATGACATAAAAATTCCAATGTTCTCCCGGTTAAATCTGGGGTGGAAGGGTCCAGTAGCATGATTTCTCCTCCTTCAACGGGAAGCCAAGCAAGAAAAGATTTATCCTTATTTTTCTCAAACGCAGCCCATCCGCCGTCATCGTTTTGCATGGAAATAATCCATTGGATGGCACGATCCCAAACTTGACGATAGTTCGGATTTTGCGCAGTGACGGATTTAAGAGATCGTAATGAGGCCGTCGTATCATCCACATCGGGATTCATTGTATTGATGTTAGAGAATCCCCAGCCTCCAGGCAACGTATTTTGATTGTGGATGGCCCAATCGCCATAAGCATAATGCTGTTTAGAAAGTAAGTATTGATTCGCCTTTTGAATGGTCGACGAGAAGGCACTCCTGCTTCTTGTAAACTGTAGCTGATGAGGGCGGTGTTCCAAACCGTTGCCGTTGTATACTGAATATGCATTTGATTGTTTATGTTGGTTTTAAACGATTTGAGTCCTTGCACAGCTCTAGTAATGAGGGGATGTTGCTTCGGATAGCCTCTTGCCATTAAAGCGAAAATCATTAAAAAGGTGGAGCTGAAGTAGCTATAAAACGTTCCGTCCGATTCGATTCGCTGCAGCATATACTGCTCAGCACGGTTTAAGGCAATCTCATGGAGTTCACGCGAATATTCTAAAAGGTGATTGATGCCTTGTTGAAAAGCGGAAAAAATGGACCGTATATGATGAATCTCTCTATCATCCCAATCATCGTCTCCTCTGTTTAAACATAAATCGGAAAGATCGGGCGAGCGTTTGGTTTTAAGGCAAAATCGATTATCAGCAGCGATTAATATGGGAGTTAGATTGACTCTGGCGGCCATGGAGAAGTCAAAAAAATTCACCGGAAAAGAAAGCGGCAAAAGGATCATTTCAATCGGAACGGAAAACTGTCTCGGCCATTTATATTGACCTGTTAAAGCTAACATGACTTTCGCAAACATATTGATTTTTTTTAAACCACCGTTTTTCAATATAAATTGTCTGGCCAATCGCATATTTGGATCTGTTTTTTTCACGTAGCCTGAGTAGAGAAGGGCGTAGTATGCTTCAACCGTTGCCGTAAGATTCCCTTCGCCTTCATCATAAAATAACTTCCAAGCCCCATTTTTCTCTTGTTTACTGAGGATACGACGCATTAATGCTTGAATGAAATCTTCATCATTGATTTCCAATGAGCGTAATAAGACGATCATATAACAATCCGTGGAAATACCCGTTTCAAATGGATAAGACCATGATCCGTCAGAATTTTGCTCTTTTATCAGAATGTTGCTCAACCTTTTGATCTCGGCATCCACTCTTTGTTTCATTTTGTCAACCCTCTCTTATCAAAACAGTTTTTATATACATATTCCGTCCTGCAGAAGAGGATTCAAGAGACAGTAAGGAAAAGAATGACGCTTATGAATGGATTGATTTAAGAATGTTGGTCACCCCATGGATCACATGTTTCAGAAAACGAAAAAATGATTTCCGAAACCTTTTAAAGAGCATTTTGCAAAATTAGATTTTTATTAAAAAGAGTTTTAAAAGAAACCCAAA
>ERZ1673783.48-NODE-48-length-16796-cov-25.568604_pt1 | contig 16796 bp, 15 predicted proteins | sample MGYA00580133_ERZ1673783 | MGnify/ENA primary metagenome ERZ1673783 (study PRJEB41219, sample SAMN04549595) | soil metagenome | isolation source: soil | place: USA: Texas, Big Bend National Park | collected 2009-03-17 ...
TATGCTTTAGAAAACCTTATGGCTCTTGGGTTGAAAAATGTGCAAAATGCTCAATAACGAAAACAAAGAGAATGAAATCTAGTTTCACAAGTCCATTCGATCATATCCAGTAGATTTTTCAAAAGCATGCCTTCACTTTGAACAAGAAGCCGTGTAACAAAAAGATAATCGTAAAAAACAATTGGGATAAGCAAAATGAAAAAGCAAATCGGCGCCACCCGCATAGCAGGTGGTTTATTGTTTCGCACGCTATCGCGAGCTCAACTTACTAAAGTCATAACAAAACAGAGTCGCCCTTGTTGGACGTCTCTGTCTGGTTCAACATACCTTTCAAAAACATTTAAAGAAATTCCAAATAAATGATGATTTCCATTACGAAAAGAAAATATCTCAAATTCCAACATACCCGCCCGTGCAAACAGCTCAGCTGAAAAGCAGGTATCGATTCAATCATCGTACAAACATTACGAAAGAATCCATAACTGAATGGCGGCAAGGGCGCAAACTCCCGGAATTCCCAAAAGACCGGCTATAAAAGAAGTTGCTAGGTTAATAGGGACATGCAAACTATACTGGTTGCCGAACAAATTCAGAAGAAATAAGAATAGAGCACCGATGGCCCCCTTTATAACAATGTTGCCTAAAAATTTTAACGGTTTGACATTTGCTTTAAAAGCAATCCACAACAAAAGCAAGATCGCCAATATCCCCAATGAATAAGCAAATTCCAAAAAAGCCCCTCCAATCTCATAAGTTTGTCCACTTAGGAGATCTTATGAACCAGGCTATCTTTTTATGATAATTTTTCTTTTTTTAGCTTCTCGATAGAGAAAAAAATATTTGGCTTCAGCGATTTTCTTTCGCGTGATCAAATCGAGGCTTTGCTCCATGCTTAGTTTTAAAAAATTGCTTTGCTGCAGCCATTCTTGCCGCGCCGCTTCCATCTGTTCAATAAGTTTGTTGTCAAATTCCGCTTTTAATTTATGTTTCTTCCGAATCAGCACTTACCTTCACCGCCTATATCTCTCTTCTTCCTTCCAGTGCTTTCGACAACGTTACTTCATCCGCATACTCCAAGTCTCCTCCAACCGGAAGTCCGTGAGCAATTCTCGTTACTTTGATACCGGTCGGTTTTAGAAGACGAGAAATATACATTGCCGTTGCTTCTCCTTCGATATTGGGGTTGGTGGCAAGAATCACTTCTTGAACCGTTTCATCTTGCAGCCTTTTTAGCAAACTAGGAATATTGATATCTTCCGGTCCGATGCCATCCATAGGAGAAATAGCCCCGTGAAGTACATGATACAATCCGTTATATTCTTTCATTTTCTCCATGGCAATCACGTCTTTTGGATCTTGGACAACGCTGATTACACTTCGGTCTCTTCTTTCATCCTGACAAATATAACACGGATCCTGATCCGTGATGTGCCCACAGATGGAACAATATCCAAGATTTCGTTTAGCGTCGACAAGCGCTTTGGCAAAATCCAATACTTCATTTTCCTTCATGTCGAGAACAAAAAATGCCAGTCGGGCGGCAGTTTTCGGCCCGATTCCTGGCAGTTTCATAAAACTATCGATGAGTTTTGTAATCGGTTCTGGATAATGCATAATTTCCTCCTAGAACAACCCTGGGATGTTTAACCCTTTTGTAAATTGCCCCATTGTTTCATTCGTCAATTCATCTACTTTCTTGAGTGCGTCATTTGTAGCAGCAAGCACTAAATCTTGCAGCATTTCAACATCTTCCGGATCCACTACTTCTTCTTTTATGATTACGTCCAGCACTTCTTTATGGCCAGAAACAACCACTTTTACCATGCCGCCGCCTGCCGTACCTTCTACTCTTTTTTCACCGAGTTCTTCTTGTGCTTGCTGCATCTTCTTTTGCATTTTTTGCATTTGCTTCATCATATTCTGCATATTGCCCATTCCACGCATCATTTTTATCATCCTCCATTTTTATCTGCTCCATGACCTGCTTTAGAAAGGCAATTATTCAATGAGCAGGAGCATTCCTATCACTAAAAATAAGCTGACCAAAATACATATTTCTTAAAAAGACTAAGCCAGGATGTGATATACCATGAATATTAATCTTTAATCTCTAGCAAGTCTTCTCCCACAAGCTTCACTGCTTCGGCAATTAGAGGATCTTCCTCATTACGGCTGCCGTCATCGGCGATGTTCTCCTTTTGTTGTCTGATAAAATTTTCGCGAATGATATGCCATTTTTCTTCCGGAATACCCACCGGCACATAGCGAACTCCCGTCAATTCCCCAAACACCGAAGAAATCGCTTCTACAAATTTTGCATTTTCCATCGCCATTTTACAATGAATGTCATATTTAAATTTTAATACAAACGAATCCGGCGAAGCAGCTACTGGTTCCGCATCGTTCAGTAATGCCGCCTGTGACCGCATTTGGCGTTGATTGAGAATTTCGAGCATTTCTCCCCACCGGCTTTTCAATAATTGCAAATCCTGTTTGGTCGCCTCTTTTAAAATATGCTCGATCTTCTTCACCGGCACTTTATAGTCATGGTGCGACCGTACTGGATTCTTTGGCGGTGTTTTCACAGGGGAAGTTTCTTCCGGGGAAAGTCCTCTGCTTCTCAATTCATGCAACTCTTGTTCTAGTGTTTCGATCCTGCTAAGCAGTTTCGACAAGTCCGGCTGAACTTGCGATGCGACTGGTTTTGTTTCCGCTTGAGACATTTTCACGAAAGCTACTTCCAAATATATTCTAGCATGATTCGTGAATTTCATTTCTTGTTGAGTTTGATTTAAAATCTCTATGCAATCATAGATGAAATCAGTTGGAAACTCTCGAGCCAAAGAAATAAATTCCTCATCAGCAGGGTGCTCTAAAGTATCTTCGAGCTGAGGGGCTGTTTTATATAAAAGGAGATCTCGAAAATAATGAATGAAATCTTCCGTAAATCTTGAAGGGTCTTTCCCTTTCATGAATAGACTTTCCAACCCTTCCATTGCTGATGCAATATCTTTTTCCAAAATAGCCCGCCCAAGATGATTCAATGTGCCATGTCCAACGGATCCGGTGACTACAAGGGCATCCTCTTCCGTCAACTTTTCATTGCTGAAGGAAATCGACTGATCCAATAAACTTAAAGCATCCCTCATTCCGCCTTCCGCTGCCCGAGCGATGATCCGCAGAGCATTCTCTTCGTACGAAACGCCAGACTCATCTGCGATCAGCTTCATTCTATCCACAATCGCTTGGGTTGTAATACGCTTAAAATCAAATCTCTGACATCTTGAAATAATGGTCAGCGGAATTTTATGAGGCTCCGTTGTAGCTAAAATAAAAATAACATGTTTCGGCGGTTCTTCCAACGTTTTCAGCAAAGCATTGAAAGCGCCAATCGACAACATGTGAACTTCATCAATAATGTATACTTTAAAAGGAACCGCACTCGGCGCATATTTGACTTTATCTCGAATATCCCTAATATCATCCACTCCCGTATTGGAAGCGGCGTCAATTTCTATTACGTCCGGTATCGATCCATCCGTAATTCCTTTGCATGCGCTGCATTGATTACAAGGCTCCATAGTTGGTGCATGCTCACAATTGACGGCTTTTGCCAAAATTTTAGCCGCGCTCGTTTTTCCCGTTCCTCGCGGGCCCGTGAACAAATAAGCATGAGAAATTTTTTGTTGAAGGAGGGCATTTTGCAATGTCTTCGTCACATGTTCTTGGCCTACGACATCAGCAAAAGTTTGCGGACGCCAGACACGGTATAAAGCTTGATAACTCATGATTCCCCCTCCGTAAAGTTATGATTCCGTTATCTGATCAGGCAGAAGAATCTCTCTTATCGATTGAAATGAAATTCCAGCAAGGAGTTCTATCATCTTCACTAATGATGAATTGAACCCATTAGACATTGAGAGACAGCCTGCTCCGCCAAACGATCATTTTTCCTTCGAATCCCAGATGCAGGAGTCTTACTGGCCCCAAATAAAAAAACATAAATTTTCTGCCTGAGTATGTCTGATTGAGCCAACGAATCGCCACTACAATATACGATTTCCAAATAATAAAAGCTTCACTTTATTATAACCTATAGAAAAAACTTTTTACACCAATACAAAGAGACGATTAGGTAATCAAAAGCGAAAAAGCCCATCCCATGAAAGGATGGACTTTTTTTATTATGTATGAAACTGCCGTGCACCTTCCTTTGACCGACTCCCACAAGCGTTACTTAAGCAGTTAGCTCGGTTCAGGCACCCCTGCGGCACATGAGATGGTCCACTTAATGCTGCTTCCTTCCGGACCTGACATGGTTCGTGGATTCTCATTGCGCAGGACCCAAACGTCAACACCACTTGCTTAAGGCAGACCCTGCAGAATATCGACCGGGGGAAGGGATTCAGTCCCGCTAGAGCGGATTGCGGGTACAGGGCACCGCTACCTCCCCACCTAGCACGGCATAGTTGATACCATATTAAGCACCTTATTGGTGCATATATAGTATACTAGGTCGACTATAAAAAAGCAACCGATGTTAAGATTTTCATCCTATCATTGATATTTTATATTTATCCCTTATTTTTCTTTTTTTCTTCTCTTAATTTTCGAAAAAAATCCGTCAATATGGCCCCGCACTCTTGTTCAAGCACTCCGGCGGTCACGTCGCATTGATGATTAAAGCGATCTTCTGTCAATAGATTCATCAGCGTGCCTGCGCAGCCTCCTTTTGGATCTTTAGCTCCGTATACTACACGTTCTATCCGTGACAATACAATCGCCCCGCTGCACATGGCACATGGTTCCAACGTAACATACAATGTCGCTCCCTCCAACCTCCAAGAGCCAACGTTTCTGCAAGCTTCTTGAATCGCTAACACCTCTGCATGGGCAACAGCATTTTGGGACGTTTCCCTTTTGTTATGAGCTTTGGCTATGACTTGATTGTTCATAACAATGACTGCGCCTATCGGAACCTCGCCGATTTCTTCCGCCTTTTTTGCTTCTTCGATCGCTATTTTCATAAAAAAAAGATCTTGTTCTTTCATGTGGAACAACTCCTCACATTCGTTTTCGAGGGACAAACATTTCGATCATAAACACTTTTCACCTTAAACAGGGAAAAATCCCATCCTCATAGAATACGAAAAGCAAAAACCAATAAGTGGCGCGGGGAAGAATCCTCTTTTCGCACAGAAAAATGAACATATGTACAGTCAATCATATTTTATATTGCACAGGAAAAGCGGATCCGAATGAATAGCCAAAAATTTCGAATATCTTGCTCGTCTCTGTCATAAACATTTACTAATGAATACATCTAGAGGGGGAATCGGATTGCAAATTCATGTGGTTAGACAAAATGAGACATTAACTAGCATTGCCCGAGAGTATAACATAAACGCAAATGCTATTGAAACGGCCAATCAATTGCCGAATCCCGATCATCTGGTAATCGGGCAAGCGATTGTCATTCCTACTTCCGGGAGCTTTTATACTGTTCGTAGGGGGGACAGCCTTTGGTCCATTTCCCGCAGATATGGCTTATCTCCTGAAGAACTTGCTCGCGTCAACGGAATTTCAGTTAACACAGTGCTAAGAGAAGGATTGCGCCTGTTTATCCCCCCATCACGGAAACGAAATGCAGAATTTAACGCCTATGTTGAGCCTTTCGGAACCTCTGTATCGCCAGAACTCGAATCCAGCGCAAGAGAAGCCGCTCCTTATTTGACTTTTTTGTCTCCTTTTAGTTTTCGAGCAAAAAGGGATGGAACTTTGGACACGCCTCCCCTGGGCAATTTGGCAGCCATTGCTTCACAAAACCGCAATATCCTCGTGATGGTCATTACGAATCAAGAACAGGGCCAATTCAGTGCCGAGTTGGGTCAGATTTTGTTGAACGATCAACAAATTCAAAACCGCTTTCTCCAAAATATTATCTCCCTTGCCAACAGATACCACTTTCGAGACATCCACTTTGATTTTGAATACCTTCGCCCCGAAGATCGGGAAGCCTATAATCAATTTTTAAGAAAAGCAAAAGACCTCTTTTCTCGCCAAGGCTGGTTCATTTCCACTGCTCTTGCTCCAAAAACAAGTGCAGACCAAAAAGGGAGATGGTACGAAGGACACGACTATAAAGCCCACGGAGCCATCGTTGATTTTGTCGTCATTATGACATATGAATGGGGATACAGCGGCGGCCCTCCAATGGCCGTATCACCTATTGAACCTGTACGTCAAGTTCTTCAATATGCTGTTTCAGAAATTCCTTCGCAAAAAATTTTAATGGGGCAGAATTTGTACGGTTATGATTGGACTTTGCCGTTTGTGCCGGGAAGAGATACGGCAAAAGCCATTAGCCCGCAGCAGGCTATTCTCTTGGCAGTAAAATACAACGCCGCCATTCAATATGACCAACAAGCTCAAGCCCCGTATATCGACTACATCGATGAACAAAATCGAAGGCATAAAGTATGGTTTGAAGACGCTCGTTCCATTCAAGCAAAATTTGATTTAGTGAAAGAACTCAATTTAAAAGGCATGAGCTATTGGAAACTAGGTCTTTCTTTCCCTCAAAATTGGCTGCTTCTAGCTGACAATTTCAATCCCGTCAAAAAATAAAAGCGTCATTGAAAGTATGGCTGCCTGCATTCTTCGGTACAGATCAGCTGTGCCTCCAATAAAAGTCTAAACGGATAAAAGATTCTGTTTCAAGAGCAGGGCAAAAAGACATAAAAAAATTCGCTACATAGTTGTAACGAATTTTGTACAATATCTCCAATATTTATGCGCTTGTGAGTGATGGCGGAGGAGGAGGGATTCGAACCCCCGCGCGGTGTAACCCGCCTGTCGGTTTTCAAGACCGATCCCTTCAGCCAGACTTGGGTACTCCTCCATACGGACAAAAAATAATTTATCACAATGAATGAATAGTGTCAATAACCAAAAAAGATAGGAAGAAGGCAGAAGTTTTTTCCTTCTGCCTATATAGTTCCGATGACCCGTTGAAAGCATCTTTTCAATCAGGTCCCTTTCCTTTATTTTTCCGGGCGGATCGCTTCTTTCCCTCCCATATAAGGGCGGAGTACTTCTGGAATGATCACACTTCCGTCCGCTTGCTGATAATTTTCTAAAATGGCTGCTACGGTACGTCCAATAGCCAAGCCAGATCCATTTAACGTATGGACATGTTCCGGCTTTGCATTTTTTTCTCTGCGGAAGCGGATATTCGCTCTTCTCGCTTGGAAGGCCTCAAAATTGCTGCAAGAAGAAATTTCGCGGAACGTATTGTAGCTTGGAAGCCATACTTCAATATCATATTTTTTAGCCGCTGTAAATCCTAAATCCGCCGTACACATGCTCATGACTCGATACGGAAGTCCTAAAAGCTGCAAAACTTTTTCTGCATGCCCTGTCAACTTTTCCAATTCTGCATAAGAATCTTCAGGTTTGACGATGCGGACAAGTTCGACTTTATTAAATTGGTGCTGACGGATTAATCCCCTCGTATCTCTTCCCGCCGAACCCGCTTCAGACCGGAAACATGCACTGTATGCAGCAAATGCAATGGGCAGCTGGTCGCCATCCAAAATTTCATCCCGGAAGTAATTGGTGACAGGCACTTCAGCTGTAGGAATGAGGAAATAATCCTCTTTTTCAATTAAAAAGGCATCTTCTTCAAATTTCGGCAATTGTCCAGTACCTGTCATACTGGCGCGATTGACCATATAAGGAGGGAGAATCTCTTCGTATCCGTGCTCTTCCACATGAAGATCGAGCATAAAACTGATTAACGCTCGTTCCAATCTGGCGCCTAACCCTCTATAAAACACAAACCGGCTTCCTGTCACTTTAGCCGCTCTTTCAAAATCTAAAATACCTAATTGATCAGCAAGATCCCAATGCGGTTTCGGTTCAAAATCAAAGGTTTTGATGTCTCCCCACCTGCGGATTTCCACGTTGTCATCCTCAGAATCGCCAACCGGTACGCTTTCATGTGGAATATTCGGAATGGATAACAACAACTGCTGAAGTTCTTCTTCTACAGTTTTCAATTGATGGTCCAACTCTTTAATTTCGTCCCCGACTTCTCGCATCTCTTGAATCAAGTGGTCAGCATTTTGCTTTTCTCGCTTCATTTGAGCAATTTGTTGGGACACATTATTTCTTTTGCTTTTCAATTGTTCGCTTTTCGTAAGAAGCTCTCTCCGCTTTTGATCTAGCGTTTCAAACTTTTCAAAATCAGATAAATCTTCTCCACGGTGCTGCAGACGTTCTTTTACTTCTTCAAAATGATTGCGTAAATACTTGATGTCTAACATTATCGCCACTTCCTTTCCAACGTTTTTATATCCATGAATTCGAACAATCAACTAGACGTTGAAGCTTCCAGGCTCCACCGGTTTCTCTGAATCCACAAAAAAACTCTCATCCCTGTATAAGGGACGAGAGTAACCCGCGTTGCCACCCTAATTGAAAGTTGCACACTTTCCACTTCATCTGGATAACGGCGAGAACCGGAAATGCCTACTCATTTTTTCAGCATTCCACTCCAGGATGGATTCACAAGCATCCCGGTTCGATTTCCACCGACCATCGACTCTCTATGCCAGGGATGTCCTGCTACTATTTCCTGTCATTGCTTTGATCTTCTTTAATTTTCAAGACCAATTTACTATAATTTTCGTTCTCTCGCAAGTTGTTTATACGCGAGCTTGTTTGGCTTCTTTTACCATGTTCAAAAAATACTTCGTAAACCGATAATCATCCGTTAATTCCGGGTGGAAAGAACATCCTAATAGATTGCCTTCCCGTGCCGCTACAATCCGATCTTCATGTTTTGCGAGCACTTCGACATTAGGGCCGACTTTCACAATATGCGGAGCACGAATAAATACTGCCGGGAAAGACTCGCCAACGTCTTTAATATCAAGTTCAGCTTCGAAGCTTTCCCGCTGTCTACCAAATGAATTTCGTTCAACCGTCACATCCATGAGTCCTAAGTGCGGTTGTTGATAACCGACAATTTCTTTCGCCAGTAAAATAAGGCCGGCACATGTTCCAAAAATCGGTTTTCCGCTATTGGCCAATTCTTTAATAGGTTCTAAAAATCCATAGCGGTCGATCAGCCGTCTCATTGTAGTGCTTTCTCCCCCGGGAAGAATCAGCCCGTCCAAATCTTTCAACTGATCGACTTTTTTTATTTCAAACGCTTCTTCGCCGCACGCTTCTACAGATCGAATATGTTCACGAACAGCACCTTGAAGTCCTAGTACTCCAATTTTCATGTTGTTTAGCCCCTTACCAACCGCGCTCTTGCATCCGGTTTTCCGGAGAAAGCGTGGAGATTTCCATTCCTTTCATCGGAATTCCTAAATTCTTCGATAATTCTGCAATTAATTCATAATCTTGGTAGTGAGTCGTTGCTTCTACAATCGCTTTTGCAAATCTTTCCGGATTTTCAGATTTAAAGATACCAGAACCGACAAATACTCCGTCCGCTCCCAATTCCATCATAAGCGCTGCATCAGCAGGTGTAGCAACCCCACCAGCCGCAAAGTTGACAACTGGAAGACGACCTTCTTTTTTAATTTGAAGCAATACTTCATAAGGAGCTCCTAATTTCTTAGCTTCCGTCATGAGCTCGTCTTCGCTCATATGAACTACTTTTCGAACTTGCGCGTTGACTTTGCGCATATGGCGAACTGCCTCCACAATATTTCCGGTACCAGGTTCTCCTTTTGTCCTTAACATAGAGGCTCCTTCCCCAATACGACGGGCAGCTTCTCCAAGATCACGGCATCCGCATACAAATGGAACCGTAAATTCTTTTTTATTAATATGAAATTCCTCATCTGCCGGTGTCAATACTTCACTTTCATCGATATAGTCTACACCCATCGCTTCCAGCACACGAGCTTCCACAATATGACCAATTCTTGCTTTTGCCATGACTGGAATGCTAACAGCATTCATAACTTCTTCCACAACGCGCGGATCTGCCATTCTTGCTACTCCACCGGCTGCTCGGATATCAGCAGGGACTCTTTCCAATGCCATAACAGCCACTGCTCCTGCTGCTTCAGCAATTTTGGCCTGTTCAGCATTGACAACGTCCATAATGACTCCGCCTTTTTGCATTTCGGCCATTCCTCTTTTAACCCGATCTGTACCTGTACTCACTTGTAATTCCCCCTTCAGACAAGGACGTCTATATGATTATTTGTTAAAAATTTTGAAATATCCGGGTTTTCCGATATGATTGGAGGATCATATGATTCCCTTGAATTTAAATAAACAACAAAAAAAACCTCCTGTCAATACAAGGAGGTCAAAAACTATCAAAACCAGCTTTTAACTGTGGAAAACATTCCATCGAAAAGATCCCCAATACTTCGTAGTGAAAGGATGAACCAGTTCGCTTTATCCACCCTTTTTGCCGTTACAACCGGGATGCTAGCCTTTTTTTCTTCCTCTTTTGACAAGTATCCCAACGGATTGTTGGTTTCAGAATGGAAGGTTAAATAGCCGACTGTTTCACCTTTTTGAACAGGTGCTTTCAAAGCGCCGTTTTTATCAATCTTTGACCTATCCGGCGTGAAAGAAGCGGTATATTTTTTAGGTTCACCTTTTTTTACGAGGTCATAAAAAGGCTTGTTTGTATAAATGGTCACTTCTTTGTCTTTTCCTTTTTCAACCTTTATCGTTTCGTATCCTTTTAATTGTAATTTAGCCGGATAAATTTTTTGTCGAGAGAACTCATTAAACCCATAATCCAACAGTTTTTTCGTTTCGGTAAATCTGGCATTATAAGAACCTTTTCCACTTGGATCCTTTGCATTCATCACAACAGAAATAAGACGTACATTTCCTCGCTTGGCCGTACCTGCAAAACAATATCCAGCAAAATCGGTTGTCCCTGTTTTTAAACCATCCATTCCTTTGTAAGCAAAAACTAATCCCGGCAACATCCAGTTCCAATTTTCCATATTGATTTCATCGGCTGTTCCAGGGCGAAATTTCTTTTTGGGAATGCTGGCTGTTTTTAACACTTCCGGATAATCTTTTATAAGTCGATAAGCTAATTTTGCAGTAGATCTTGCTGTCATCAAATTTTCATCGTTTGGCCCTGAATTTTTCGGATACATTCCTTTTAAATCTTTGTTGCTTAAACCGGTTGCATTCACAAATTTGCACTGCAAGCCAAGTTCTTTCGCTTTTTGGTTCATTAATTTCACAAAGTTTTCTTCGGAGCCAGCAATGGTTTCGGCGATAGCTATTGAAGCGGCATCGGCAGAATAAATTGCCATGGCTTCATATAATTCTCGTATTTTATACTTTTCTCCTAATCGCAGTGGGACATTTGAAAAATTTCTTTCCTGGGAAATTTTATAAACACGATCACTTACTCGATATTCCGTATCCCAGCTGACCTTTTTTTCTTTAATCGCTTCCAAAAGCAAGTATTCTGTCATCATTTTAGTCATACTTGCAATTCCCAACATTTTATCAGCATTTTTTTCGTATAAAATTTTCCCGGTATCTCCATCTATTAAAATCGCAGCTGCAGCGTTAATATTTGGAGTTTCTTCCGCTTGAGCTTGAACGGGAGATTGAAGTAAAACGGTCAATAGCAACAAGCTGACTAAACAGGCGATACTTTTGTAAACCTTCTTCTTTCTCACTCAATAGCCCTCCATCTTTATATGTACACCTTCGATATTTTATCATACTCTCAAGACAAAAAATAGACAGAGGATCGGACTACTTTTTATTTTCGAAACGATCACAATGGGCCCATAGGCATGACTATATCCGTAGAATCTTTTTTCCTTTCAGCTTATTTGAAATGTATTAAGTAATCTGGTTCATTTCGTTTTACGGCAAGAATGAAAACTGATTTTATGATTTTTAAAACTTGAATTCTATTAGATTACTAAAGGACTCCCTTTCATTGTGACCTACTTTTAGACCAGAAAAAATCGAGTAGGAGGAGGTGGTGAACCTCCGTCCTCTCACACCACCGTACGTACCGTTCGGTATACGGCGGTTCAATCAAATAAATGACGCTTTTCGCCATATTTACTGTACAGGCTTTTCAGCCCTTGGCTACTCCAATAAGAGTTGCCAAGGGTTTTGTGTAATATGGGACTTTTAGAGATTCTCCAATATGATTTCCTCGAATTTCCCCATTCATATGCTTTATATGGTTGAACTCCGAGTTGTATAAGTTTCTTTATTTTCGTTTTCGGCTTCTTCCACTGTTTCCAGATAATCATTCGGAGCCTTCTTCTTATCCATTTATCAAGATTCTTAAAGACAGTAGGAGTGTCAGCTAGTGAAAAATATCCACACCATCCCATTAGGTACTGGTTTAGTCTTTTGATTCTTTCTTCCATTGAGATAGAGTGAGAACGGCTGGTTAGTTTCCTGATTCTATGTTTCATCTTCCGAATGCTCTTCCGAGCGATTCTTATCTTTGGTTCTTTATGATAAGTAAAACTGAAACCTAGATAATCCCTTTTCCAAGGGCGGTCTAATGCCGTCTTTTCCCTGTTGACCTTGAGTGCTAGACCCCTCTCTATGAAGTTTGTCATGTTCTCCATTACTCTCTTTCCGGCTTTCCTACTCTTGACAAAGATATTACAATCATCTGCGTATCTTACAAATCGCAGATTTCTTCTCTCGAGTTCTTTGTCTAAGGGGTCCAGCATTATGTTGGATAAAAGTGGACTTAATGGACCCCCTTGGGGAGTCCCTTCGAGATTGGAAGTGATTAGCCCGTTTTCCATAATGCCTGCCTTCAAGAATTCTCGGATTAGATGAAGGATTCTTCCATCTCTGATTTTCTTACCGATTAAATGCATGAGTTTATCATGATTTACATGGTCAAAGAATTTTTCTAAATCCATTTCAATGACCCAACGATAACCATCTTTGATATAGGATCTAGCTTTCCGCACCGCCTGGTGCGCTTGTTTATTGCGGCGGAATCCAAAGCTATTCTCTGAGAATCCTGGATCAAATATGGGTGTTAATGCTTGGTTTAAAGCCTGTTGAATGAAACGGTCTATCACTGTAGGGATACCTAGTTTCCGTTTACCGCCGTTCGGTTTCGGGATTTCGACTCGTCGGACTGGTTGTGGTTTGTAGGTTCCCTCCAGTAGAGACGTGCGGATTTCATGCCAATGTTCCATCATGTACGGTCGTAGTTCGGATACACTCATTCCGTCCACACCATGACTTCCTTTATTTCGTTCCACTCGGTGAAGTGCCTCTAGTAAGTTTTCACGTGATAAAACCTGTTCCATTCTCATAAATAGGACTCCTTGCGTGTGTTTTCTATTCTCTTCCATAGACCTAATATAAGCTCCACCCTCTTGAAGTCCCTCGTGGGATTCACCACTACTCTCTTCAAGTAAGTCCGTTTCGGATTGTCTGTGTCATTGCTCCATTAGAATGTCCGAGTAGAAAACCCTCTTTGATTGTTCCGTCCTTCCAAATAAGGAGCGACCTTATTTGTACTATGACGTCTGCTGACTTCTGACGGTTCAGCCATCCATCGCTAGATGGGTTACCAACTCAGTTGGCGTGTCCGTCAGACCTCCCTGGGTAAGAGTACAGTCTTTCTCTCCATCTATCTGCTTCATTTACTCTGTAACATCTTCGGCAGTATGGACTTTATCTTGTTTTGCAGACTCATCCAATGTTACCTAGCCTTCTATGAAGTTCGTGTTCCGAGAGACCCTAAGTTTGCCGCTCGCTTCCTTCGGATTCCGTGTCACCACGGACACCCTTGCGTTAAGCTAACCACTACTACTGCCTTCGTGGCTCAGGACTTTCACCCTATAGACTGCACCCATGCCAGGCGCACATAAACGGCGGCAGGGCTATTTCCCTACCGCCTCGAGATTTGTCATGTTGACATCAAAAACAGATTTCAATCATTAAGACAAAGAATAATTTGGGGCTTCTTTCGTAATTTGGACATCATGCGGATGGCTTTCTCTTAATCCAGCACCTGTCATCCGGATAAATTGAGCATTTTCTCTCAATTCTTCCAAATTTTTGGTGCCACAGTATCCCATGCCCGAACGGATTCCGCCAACCAGCTGATAAATCGTGTCAGCAAGCGGTCCTTTATAAGGAACACGACCTTCAATCCCTTCCGGAACTAATTTTTTGGCATCTTCTTGGAAATAACGGTCTTTTGAACCACTTTCCATCGCACCGATCGAACCCATTCCTCGATACACTTTAAAACGTCGTCCTTGATAAATTTCCGTTTCTCCAGGGCTTTCGGAAGTTCCAGCCAGCAAGCTTCCTAGCATAACAGCATGCCCTCCGGCAGCCAACGCCTTGACAATGTCTCCGGAATATTTGATTCCACCGTCCGCAATAATCGCTTTTCCGTATTTTCTTGCTTCCGTTGCACAATCATATATCGCTGTTATTTGCGGCACGCCTACTCCAGCCACAACGCGCGTCGTACAAATCGAACCAGGTCCGATCCCAACTTTCACAATGTCTGCCCCTGCTTCAATTAAAGCTCTTGTCGCTTCTGCAGTTGCAACGTTACCGGCAATAATATTGAGTGTCGGATAAGCGGCCCGTATTTCTTTCACGGTATTAATAACTCCTTGCGAATGGCCATGCGCGGTATCAATGACAATGACATCGACATTCGCCTTTACCAACATCTCCACACGTTTCATCGTGTCTTTCGTAACACCTACAGCAGCACCCGCTAAAAGCCGTCCTTTCTTATCTTTCGCAGAGTTCGGAAACTCAATCACTTTTTCAATATCTTTAATCGTAATTAATCCTTTTAATACACCGTTCTCATCAATCAATGGCAGTTTTTCAATTTTATGCTTCTGAAGGATTTTTTCAGCTTCTTCTAATGTCGTCCCAACCGGAGCCGTTACTAAATTCTCTTTTGTCATTACTTCAGAAATCTTGATGGAATAATCTTGTACAAACCGTAAATCCCGGTTCGTAATAATGCCGACTAATTTTTGTTCTTGTTCATTGTTTACAATCGGGACCCCGGAAATTCTATACTTGCCCATCAAATGTTCAGCATCATACACTTGATGTTCAGGCGTTAAAAAGAAAGGATCCGTAATGACGCCGCTCTCTGACCGTTTCACCTTATCAACTTGCTCCGCCTGCTGTTCAATGCTCATATTTTTATGAATAATCCCCAATCCGCCTTGACGAGCCATGGCAATCGCCATTTCCGCTTCCGTTACGGTATCCATACCAGCGCTGATAATAGGAATATTTAACTTCAATGTTTCTGTTAAAGAAACACTTAAATCCACGTCTCTTGGCAATACATCCGACTTTGCAGGCATCAACAGAACATCGTCAAAAGTTAGTCCTTCTTTTACAAATTTGGTTTCCCACATTTTTTCTCGCCCTCCTAGTCCAAAATATTATTAGTAGGTTATCAATTGGATAAAATACTGTCAAGATATCCACAATAAGTTTGATTTTTCAAACATTTTGGGAGGCAGTTTATCATGATAAAGAACCATTTTGATCCATTCCAAATTTTAAATTATTTTCAGTCCGCTTCCACCTCTCAAAAATATCTATATCAATGCTATAAATCCTTAAATCGTGAACAAGCCACTGCCCTCAGTTTTCATAATTGCACCCGATTTATGCACTTTATCGAACATGGAACATCCTATTTTCAACAAGTACGACAGTCGCCTGTTTCTTTGCAGCCTATTTTGCTTTTTTACGGCACCATTCAATTCATCAAAGCTTGTTTATTAACAGTAGACCCTTATTATCCGGAAAATACATCTGTGCTTGCACACGGCCTCTCCACCAGAAAAAGAAAAAAACAAAATTATCAATTTCTAAATGATGAAGTGAAAATCCAAAAAAACGGTTTATTTATGCATTTTGCCAATAAATTGTTTCACGTGAAACAACTAGAAGGAGAAAAGTTTGTTATGAAACATCTATTGCTTGAAGTACCTGAACTATCGAATGCCTTCAGATTTCTTTTCGGAAAAAACAGCTTTATTCTTCTTGAAAAGAAACACCACCAATCTTTCTTATTGACAAAAAATATATTAAACGGTTTTCATATGACCGAAACAAGATTCATCGATTACCTGAACAGTAAAATAAGAGAAGAAATGAACATTGAACAACATGATGACCATTATTTTCAGCTTACCTTTCAAGGGAATAAATTAGAGTATCCTCCGCTGCGATACCACTTTGAAAATCAAACACTCGCCTTCCCTATAGAAAAAAGGAACTTTTTTCTACCAGAACTAATGGTTCACTATGCCTTGTTGTACAATCTTAGTATGATCGCGAGATATGAAACAGAGTGGTGGCTTGAACTGATAAAAACCAACCCCAATGAAGACTATCCCTTTATTACCCAATTCATGTCAGTATCTTCTCACAAGGTGCCAATTTTTATTGCTCACTACTTGCAGCAATGGGCAATGGAAAAATAGGATTATCTTCTAAAGATTTTTTATTGAAATATTTAGCACACCATTCTTTTTTTCACATCTTTACTCGATTTCTTCTTTTTTCAATTTCACCTTGAAATCCCGCTATGCTAAGTGCGAGCAACTTGGGAAACATGCCTGATTAAAAAAAATGGAACAGTCGATCAAAAGTAAACGCAGTCGATTGTTTTATTTAGAAAAAGAGCCACATTAGTTCCTCTCATTCAAGCGGCATCACAACAAGTCAAAACGGTATATCGCTTCTTTCAAACAAAAAAGGACTCGTTCAACAGGGATCTG
>ERZ1673783.50-NODE-50-length-14194-cov-22.312045_pt1 | contig 14194 bp, 13 predicted proteins | sample MGYA00580133_ERZ1673783 | MGnify/ENA primary metagenome ERZ1673783 (study PRJEB41219, sample SAMN04549595) | soil metagenome | isolation source: soil | place: USA: Texas, Big Bend National Park | collected 2009-03-17 ...
GAAATTTAAAGAAAACGCGAGAATTTTGAAGAAAATTAAAGTTTATAGAGGGAGCTGAAATGGCAACTTTTTCTTTTTTAAAGGAGAATAACATAGTATGGCATCACTCGATGAGAACGCTAATTCCGGAAGTTTACTTTTCCTATGAGATATTGGAAAAAATAAATTTAGATGAACTGGATACATTAATTGAACTTGCAGTAATAAACTCTGCACTTATTAAAAAGAACTATCAGATAGTATATTATGAAAGCTATGTAATATAATTAATCTTTTTGAAGAAAAGATGATAATTAATTAGATGCTTTTATGTATGAGTGAGACTATGACTACTTTAAAAACGGATGAATTGAATTTTTGAAAAAAAATTTATCAGCTTTAGCTTATATATCTTTATTTTATAATGGTTGTTGAAAGTAGGTGAAAGCAATGAACATTGGACAGATTGTTTCTGCATTATCGGATATTTTTGATGAACCGTTAAAAGACGGCGAACAGCGGAAAATCGTTTTTTGGGTAGACAAAGACAAGGAATTTATCGAAGAAATAGATCAGTTAACAATTGATGGAGTAAAAATTCACACTTTAACGGATCATAACCAGTTCTACACTAAGTACTTATTAGAGGAAGAAGATCCAACGTCTTCCTATCTTATTTATACAAACTTAGAATTAGAAGGAGAAGACAACTGGTTGATGGATACAGTACTGTATTCTAAGACCTTTTATGCTGATCGTGTGTCACTAATTTTAAGCGAATTGAATATCGATCCTTCATTACAAGCAGTAATTAAGAAATATGAACGTTTCTTTCATAATAAGGAACGGTATAGAAAATTTCAGGCATTTGAAATCGATTCCTATTCTGAGGAAACCATTGAGCTGGCCATTATGAGTGTATTATCCAATGTGAAAACTCCTGATTTTGAAGATATCTTAAAAGCAGTGCTGATGGATACATTGGATGACAAAGAAAACAAATATTTATCTCTTATGGAGAAATTCTTTGATATCGATGTTTTTTGGGATTATGTCACAAAACTCTACGGTTATGATCGTGAAGAAAAGACTTTAAAAACATTGTTTATTCATTTAACAATGACAGCTTTAAGTCATTCTATTGATTCTAAATATTTAAGAGATGTACAGGAATTTATTGCTGAAAGAAGTAAAACGAATGCATTAGTCTTCATTGATCATTGGATGCATCACAAGACAGATTATGCTGTTTTTGATGAGTATGCTGAAATCGTTGAAAAGGAAATTCAATTTTCGAAGATCATTCATGACATTCCAGTAGAGGATTTCAAACAAGCTGATATTTTTCCATATATCGACCGAGCTATCATCATTTATATTGCGAACGCTCTTATGACAAATCTTGAAGATTACGAGGAATACACAAAGCTGATAATGCTGAGAAGAGCAAAGCATTACTATGAAAAATATGCATCCATATATGAAGCACTTTATTATACAGTAAAAATGCATGAATTTTATAAAGAGCATCGTCAAGGAATTCCACAAGGTGCAGCGATCGACTTGTATGAGTCGTATGTAAAAGATTATTACCTTATGGATACATATTATCGCAAATTTTATGTGGCCTATGACGGAGAAAGCAATCACGAGGTATTGAAAAAATTAAAAACGCTTGTTGAGAACTTATATACAAATTGGTATATGGGTGATTTAAGTTCAAACTGGTCACAAGCTGTGCAATTGGAAATGACAAATAGCTGGTCACTCCCCGGTATAACAAATCAGCAAAACTTTTATTCTTCATTCATTGCGCCGAAAATTAGAAATGGCGAGCGTGTATTTGTGATTGTATCTGATGCGATGCGATATGAAATAGGCGTAGAGCTTGCTGAACGGCTGAATGCTGAGACGATCGGTGTTTGTGATGTGCAAACGGTATTGGGGGTTGTGCCGTCTGTAACGAAACTAGGCATGGCATCACTTTTACCACATAAATTACTTGATTTTGATGAAAATGGCCGTGTACTTGTGGATGGGAGAGATTCATCAGGGCTTGAAAATCGCAAAAAGATCATTGAATCAACAGTAGGAGATAGCATAGCGATTCATTTCCAAGACGTTCTTGCAATGAACAAAGCGGGAAGACGGGAAACATTTAAAGGGAAAAAACTAATTTATATTTATCACGATACAATTGATGCGATGGGAGATAAAGCATCAACCGAAATATACACATTTAATGCTGTGGAACAATCTTTAAATCAGCTTTATGATTTAGTGAAGATTATTCGTGACGACTTAAGTGGAACAAATGTTTACATCACGGCTGACCATGGTTTCTTATATCAACGGGATGAATTAGAAGAAAGTGACAAGATGGATAAAGAGTCAATGGAAACAATGGAAGTAAAGCGTCGTTATATTTTGTCAAAAGAAAAACGAGAAGTTTCGGGTCAATTAGCAATTGATTTGTCTTCTATTGTTAAAAATGAACATCAATTGACTGCATATGTTCCAAATGCCACGATTCGTTATAAAATGCAAGGTACTGGTGTGAATTTTGTCCATGGAGGAGCAAGTCTTCAAGAAGTAGTCGTACCTTTACTATTCTTTAAAAACAAAAGAGCGGGACAAAAAGGAACACGTATCATTCAAAAAGTAGATATTAAGCTTACAAACACAACCAGAAAAATCACAAACAGCATTTTCAATTTGGAATTTTTCCAAACAGAAAAAGTAGAAGAGAAAATGATCCCCCGAACAGTCGTCATTTATATGGCAGATGATGAAGGAAATATACTATCTAACGAGGAAACCATTATTGCAGACCGTTCCTTTGATAATCCAGCAGACCGTACATTTAAATTACGTTTTATCTTAAAAAACAAACCATATGATCGAAACAAGACGTATTACTTGATCATAAAAGATACGGAAACGGGCGTCGTCGTTGAAAAAGTGCCATTTTCGATTAACTTAGGGATCGTGAGCGATTTTGATTTTTAAGTGAGGAGGGGCGAGGATGTCTGAACAAGAGAATAGTGCAATGACCGTGAATTTGGACCAGAAGTTAAATGAAGTCTTTGCTGGACGGGTCGTACGAAAGGATTTAACAAAACTGATTAAAGAAGGTGCGAATGTTCCTGTATATGTTCTTGAATACTTATTAGGGATGTACGCAGCGACGGATGATGAAGAAAGTATTATGGAAGGGGTAGAGCGAGTAAAGAAAATTCTTGCTGAGAATTTTGTTCGCCCTGATGAGGCTGAAAAAATTAAATCGCGCATTCGTGAAATAGGGCAATACTCTATTATTGATAAAGTAACGGTTAAATTAAATGCTGCGATCGATACCTATGAGGCTGAATTTTCGAATCTCGGGTTAAAAGGTGTACCAATCCCATCCATGTATGTAAAAGAATTTGATAAGTTACTTGTCGGCGGAATTTGGTGCATGGTGAAAATTGATTATTTTTATGACGAAGAAGTTAAATTAAAGAATCCATTTAGTATAAGTGCGTTAAAACCCATCCAAATGCCAAACATGGATATGAATGAGATATTTGAGGGGCGTAAAAGTTTTACAAAAAATGAATGGATTGATATTCTGATCCGCTCAATAGGGATGGAACCGACGCAATTTGAGGAACGCGTGAAATGGCACCTTCTCTTAAGACTCGTTCCGCTAGTTGAAAATAATTACAATTTGTGTGAACTCGGCCCTCGTGGAACAGGAAAATCCCATGTATACAAAGAAATTTCGCCTAACTCTATTTTAGTGTCAGGTGGACAAACGACGGTTGCTAATCTTTTCTACAATATGTCTTCAAGGAAAATTGGACTTGTTGGGTTATGGGATTGTGTAGCGTTTGATGAAGTGGCAGGAATTCGTTTTAAAGATAAAGATGGGATTCAAATTATGAAAGACTACATGGCATCAGGATCTTTTGCAAGAGGAAAAGAAGAAAAGAATGCATCAGCTTCTATGGTATTTGTGGGAAACATTAATCAAAGTGTGGATTCATTAATTAAAACATCTCATCTATTTGCGCCTTTTCCGGAAGAAATGGCCAATGACACTGCTTTTTTTGATCGAATGCACTACTATTTACCAGGATGGGAAATTCCAAAAATGCGTCCAGATTTCTTTACAAATAAATATGGATTCATTGTGGATTATGTAGCAGAATTTTTCAGAGAGATGCGGAAACGTTCATTTACTGATGCCTTTGACCGTTATTTTAAGCTTGGAAATAACTTGAATCAGCGTGATACAATTGCTGTGCGTAAAACGGTATCTGGATTGGTAAAAATCATATATCCAAATGGAATTTATACGAAAGAAGATATTGAGGAAATTTTGCGTTATGCCTTGGAAGGTCGCCGTCGTGTAAAAGAACAGCTTAAAAAAATTGGTGGAATGGAATTTTATGATGTTATGTTCTCTTACTTAGATAAAGAGTCTATGGAAGAAGAGTACATCTCTGTTCCAGAACAAGGCGGAGGAAAACTCATCCCTGAGGGTCTAGGAAAACCAGGCCATGTTTATGTGGTGGGACATAGTGATTCGGGCATGATTGGTGTGTACAAGCTAGAAAATCAAGTTGTAAGAGGAACAGGAAAATTCGAAAAATCTGGTGTTGGTTCACATCGTGGAGCAAAGGAGAGCCTAGATACATCTTTTCGCTACTTCACTGCCAATTCTAAAAACATTAGCAATACAATTAGTACAAAAACGAAAGATTATCTCATGTATATCAGTGATCTACAAGGGATAGGGTTAACGAATGAGCTCGCTATAGCTGAGTTTATCGGGCTTTGCTCAGGTGCATTAAATAAACCAGTTCAAGAAAGCATGGTCGTTATCGGAAATATGACAGTAGGTGGAACAATATCTAAAGTGGATGAATTCGCAAACGTTTTACAAGTATGCGTTGATGCGGGAGCGAAAAAAGTTTTAATCCCAGCATCATCAGTTGTTGACTTACAGACCGTTCCTCCTGATTTATTGGTTAAGGTGCAACCAGTGTTTTACTCAGATCCAATTGATGCGGTATTTAAGGCATTAGGGGTAAATTAATTAGACTTGGTTTATCGTGTGATAGTGCAGAAAAGAATCGGTTTTTTGCCGGTTCTTTTTTCACTCCATATTTTTAAGCGGAGAAACATGAGACGAACGAGGGAATAGAGAAGATGAAAATCTACGGAAAGAGATGATTCGGAGTCTACACAAGAAGAACCAAATAAATGGAAATTTTTTGAGGGGAGTGATTGTATGCGTATTCATGATGCTATTGCAGCAGATAGAAAAAGAGATTCCAATGAGAGAACGTATCTATTGAAAAGACAAAAACTTTTGATTTATGATGATAAACTGTATGATTCAGTAAAGTCATTAATAGGCAGACTTAACTGTTAATCATTATTTTGATGTACGGAAGATCACGATTTTTGATAGACGTGAGATTGTTAAAGAATAGACAAACCTTTTTAGTGGAAGACGATTATAATAGAAGTATATAAAATACTACTTTTATTTCATTCGTGGTCATTGTAAAGTGGACGGGATAAAACAAGAGAGCGGAATAAAAGACAGTGTCTGATTGGTTGGTTGTATGTTTTTCTCGCTTCGACACGTCTATGAACTTTCGCAGGAATCGAACAAGAGGAGTGAGAAGTGATGTCTTCTACTAAAAAATGGCTCATTCCAAAACAACATGGAGCGTGGGCGATGCTGACCATCCCCTTTTTTCTTGGAGCTTATGCGGGAGGGTTTACTTGGTTACATATTCCGTTATTTATCGGTTGGCTGGCTCTGTATTTAGCCACCTACCCGTTATTAACAGCTATAAAATTAAAACGCAAGGAATACTTGCCGTGGTTTTATCGTTATAGTGTTGTTGCCGTCCTGATGTTTGTCATACCCATCTATTATCAAATAAAACTTCTTTATTTCGGTATTGCCATGGTTCCGTTCTTTATTATCAATATTTATTATGCGCGAAAGAAAAAAGAACGCGATTTTGTGAATGATGTTGCTGCCATTACAAGTTTTTGCATCGGCGGTCTTGCCAGTTTTTATATGGGGAACGGCCAATTCACTATGACTGCGTTGGAATTGTTTATGTTTTGCTTTTTATTTTTTATCGGAAGCACTTTTTACGTAAAAACGATGATCCGTGAAAAGAATAATCCTGTCTATAAATGGCTTTCCTGGGGATATCATTTATTATTGATCTTTGGATTAATCTATGCGCACTACCCGTTATTTGTACTTGCTTATATACCAAGTGTCATTCGAGCCTTTTATTTATATGGAAAGTCATTGCCTATAAAGAAAATAGGACTTTCAGAGTTTGCGAATGCCATTTACTTTTTTGCCGCTATGCTTCTTCTGTTTCATGTTTAACGAAAAGCGGATTTCTTTGAATGCTGTTCTATTGCCAAGTAAATGAGAAGAGGGATGAAGAGTCCCTCTTCAGGAAATAAAATCGCCAAAGAACCGGTGCGGATTTTTTGAAATTAGTTCTTTTTGAGACTTTCTCGCAATTGGTCAGCCGTTGATAATGCTTTTTGGTCTTGGAGAATATCCCCCGGCTTGTTTCCTTCGCCAAGAATATATCCTTTAAAAGCGATTCCCATAAAATCAAAGATATGCTGAAACTGCTGAACGAGCGGGAGTGCCTTCAAAGTTGGATGATCTCCCCCGACCGCAATGACATAGGCTTCTTTTTCAGCCATTTTCGCTTTAAAGTCAGGGTATTCAGGGTCTCTTAAAGTTTGCGACCAACGATCGATAAAATTTTTCATCGTTCCTGACATGCTGTACCAATAAACGGGGGTAGCAAAAATGAGAATGTCATGTGGTAAAACGCGATCAAGAACCTTGTTGTAATCATCGTTTACTTTTGGAAATCCCCCGTCTGCATGACGGCCATCTACAATCGGCCGAATGTCATACTCATTTAAATAAATTCGTTCTGTTTCCAACCCTTCAATCGCCCGATTCGTCAGAATTTCGGTGTTGCCATTGGGCCGGGTTCCTCCGTAAATGACGGCGATGGACATGTTATACACTCTCCTTTTTTTATCTTTAAAGAAGTCATTTCAACTATTTTGCCCTTATGATCAATGAATAGTGAAGCCTGACAGTCCTAGTATACTATGAGAAATGTATTCCTGTCGCATTTAGACCATTCGCCCAATTTTAAATGAATTTCTTGACATTGCTATTTAGCCGTGGCGCGGCCTTTTTCCAGATTTTTTAGTCTATCGGAAATCAGAAAGCTTTGATATGGTATTGGCAAAACCAAATTGTTCTCCGCATAATGAAATGTTATATTATATAACGCAATAATGTTGCATTATTGACGATTATGTGAAATATGATATATTATATTATAAAAGCATATATGCGAAGCGTTTAAGGAAGTACTAAACGAAGTATTCAGGATATTTTAAATATTAAGTAAGGTGGTGGGTTTTTTGGGGGTCCAAACTAGTTCAACGTAATGCCGTTTCATTGATAAAAATACATTCTTTTTATTACAGAAAGCAGATTTTGCTAAAAAACTATTTACGCATAAAGAATAAGCTGTTGACACTTATTCATACTTTTTGGAGAGAGTAATGTTTTATAGGAATGGTAGATTAAAAGCAGACAATGAAAAACAACCGAATAGTACAAATGTTTTATAAAAAATATTCTGAAAAATAATATTTTTTTCAAATATTTTATTCTAAAACTCTTGGGAATGATAGCCTTTACTTTATCTCTGACAAGAACAAAAGAGGGTGAAAGGATGCAGAAAAGTGTGGAGAATTTGAGACGGGAAATAGGGATCTTCGCATTAACGTTGACGGGATTGGGCTCTATTATTGGTTCAGGTTGGTTGTTCGGTGCTTGGAAAGCGGCAAAAGTAGCTGGTCCTGCTTCGATCTTTTCATGGATTATCGGATGTCTGATCATCATTTGTATTGCCGTTTCTTATGCTGAGTTAGGAGGTATGTTTCCGGAGTCGGGAGGAATGGTGCGCTATCCTCAATATTCCCACGGCTCGTTTGTAGGGTTTATCGCTGGTTGGGCAAACTGGATTGCGATCGTATCTGTGATTCCGATCGAGGCAGAAGCTTCCGTACAATATATGAGCTCGTGGCCGTGGGCGTGGGCGCAAAATATGTATGATGGCACCCATTTGACAACGTCAGGACTAGTCTTAGCGTTCTTTTTGGTCATCGGTTTTTTCTTGCTCAACTATTGGACGGTCGGATTGTTTGCGAAAGCCAACACCATTGTCACAGTGATCAAATTTGTCGTCCCGCTATTGACCGTTATCGGGATTTATGTCGTCGGATTTAAGACAACTAATTTTACGCATGTATCCGGCGGATTTATGCCGAACGGTTGGTCAGGCGTATTGACCGCGATTGCCACATCGGGTATCGTGTTTGCTTTTAATGGCTTTCAGACGCCCATCAATCTTGCGGGAGAAGTGAAAAATCCGGGACGCAACGTTCCTCTTGCCGTCATTTTATCGCTGCTTACGGCAGGAGTGCTCTATTTCCTTCTTGAATTCGTGTTCATCGGCAGTGTTCCTTCCAGCATGCTGTCGCACGGGTGGGCCGGATTAGAGATGAAGTCGCCGTTTGCTGATTTGGCGTTGGCTCTTGGAATCGGTTGGCTGGCGGTTGCGATGTTTGCTGATGCTGTGATCTCGCCTTCAGGTACAGGAACCGTCTATACTGCGACTACAGCAAGAATGATTTACGGGATGGAGAAAAACGGCTACTTTCCAAAGATTTTCGGAACTGTCCATCCATTATATAAGGTTCCGCGGCCTGCCATGTGGTTAAACTTAGCTGTGTCCTATTTGTTCATGTTTTTATTCCGCGGATGGGGAGAACTGGTGGAAGTCATATCGGTAGCGACTGTTGTCAGCTATATGGCGGGTCCGGTTACAGTCATGTCTTTGCGCAAGCTGGTTCCTGACTACCACCGTCCTTTGAAAACAAAAGGTTTAGCTGTCATCGCTCCGATTGCTTTTATCGTTTCTTCGCTGATTTTATATTGGTCCAGATGGCCATTAACCGGACAAGTTTTGTTCGTCATGCTCATAGGCCTTCCGATTTACTTTTATTATGAAGCGAAGCGAGGAAAGGAAACGTTTTTGAAAAATTTCAAGGCAGGGTTGTGGCTCGTTTGCTATCTTCTTTATATGATGCTCATTTCCTGTCTCGGCAGTAAACAATTTGGCGGATATAATATCATTCCGTACGGTTGGGATATGGTAGTCGTTGCGGTCAGTGCACTAGTGTTTTATGCGTGGGCGATTCGATCCGCTTACTTCACGGATCAATTGAAAGAAGCTGAAAGCCTCAATCAGCCAGTAGAATACGAAAACGAAAGCATAAAAAAAGTGGCTCAAAATTAAAAGAAGGAATGGCTTAGTTGGCTGAATAGAATCTAAGAATCGAAAAAATACCTTTATGGGATTGCACAAATGGCTTGAAGCGACACAATAAAATAATGCAAGGAAAAAACACCTCCTGAATCGAATGGCCACTCCATTCGGTTGATGGGGGTGTTTTTGTTTGGTGTCTATAAGGGAAAGAATGCATTGTTGGAATCCGAAGGTGAATTTTATGGCTGGTCAAAGTTCACGTTCCCTCCATACTTTTCTTTCACAAATGAAAAGTTTTTGCTGTCTCATCGCTAATTTTTCAATAAAATAGACTAGCGATCGGGAAAAAATCGGTTTCCCCTACATGGTATTTTCTTTTGAGTCGACGTTTACTGACTTAGGGCTGCTTGTAATCCAGCTTACAGCCACTGTCGCCGCAGCATTCACGATCAATGCAATCATTCCGACGTTTAAATCTTGCATTGTCTGGGGCAAGGTGGGGAACAAAGAACCAATGCCGCTGCCTGATAATGTCATATAAGCCGCCGTTGCAACCCCTGCTATAATACCAACAAACGCTCCTTGTTTCGTTACAAAATTGTTTTTCATCAAGCTGAGTACAAACGATGGGAACAGCTGCGTCACCAGACTGTATCCCATGAGAAGCAAAGCAACGATCGTATTTCCTCCACGGAACGTAAAGTATAACGAAATCAAGGCAATGACAGGAACAAGATATTTCGCCAGCTTTGCAACTTGTTGGTCAGTGGCAGAAGGAGAAAATACTTTATAGACATTTTTCGACAGCAGCGTGGAAGCCGTCATTAATATCATCGAACCTGGAACCATGGCCGTCAACAGCCCAGCGGCGCCGATCAGCCCGACGACCCAAGGATCAAATGTCTGAATGGACAAACGCAACAACGCCAAGTCGGTATCCGATCCTTCCAAATGCGGTATTTTTAAAATCGCCGCAAAGCCGACGAAAAAGACGAATAGAAGCAATAACTGATAAATGGGCAAAATAATGGCATTTTTCCGGAAAACATTGGCGCTCTTAGCCGAATAAATCGAACTGAACGTATGAGGCCACATATAAAAACCAAGAACCGTCAACAGTACGGTCGAAATGAACCATGATACGCTCATCCCCCTATTCGGCAAGGAGAGAAAACCTGGATTGGTTTTTTCGATCGCTTCAAACATCGGCTGAATTCCGCCATAGTAATGAAGCGGCAGATAAAGACCTAAAAAGGCGATGACAATAAGAATCGTGATGTCTTTCACTAACGCTGTCCAAGCCGAGCCATGAATTCCTGAAATGATCACATATACTGTAACAGCAGCAACGCCGATCCAAATAGCCGCCGTTTCTGAAATCGTACCATATGAAGCTTCAGAAACAATGATGCCCAACCCTTTTAGCTGCAGTACCAAATACGGAATAAGTGCCAGCACTCCAACCAGAGAAACCAGCACTCCTAACGCCTGGCTGTTGTATTTGCTGGCGAAAAAATCAGACTGGGACATAAGCTGATGTTCTTTCGCATATTTCCATACTTTTGGGAGCATCCAATACGACAGAACATACGCCAAGCAACCGTACGCGATAATGTAAAACGCTGGCCCGCCTTTGCTGTATGCCCAGCCGCTGCCGCCTAAAAAGGTAAATGTCGTATAAATTTCGCCCGCCATGAGAAGAAAGACAAAAATGGTGCCAAACCCGCGGCCGCCGACTGTCCACTGTTCCAAATTCATTTCTTTCCCTTTCCGTGCTCGTACTCCTAAGAAAAGGGATAACAGCAGAAAAGCAAAAATCAACAACAACGATGTATTCATGTTTAGTCTTCCTCCTTCACTTTCGGATCAAAGCGATAGACAATCGCCATGATAATGGAAGTGATGATCACCCAGACAACAATCCAAAAAAGAATAAACGGCAGGCCAAGTATATAGGGAGTCACCCTGTTGACAAATGGGATACCGCCGAGAATGCCAAGAAAAGGGAGCAACATTAGCCAGCGGATTCCTTTCATTTTTATTTCCTCCTCTATTGGAATGATAGAAAACCTTTAGAACGCTTTCCCCGCGGAGCTGGCGGATATTTCTATTCCTGATTCAATTTCGAGTATGTTATATAATATAACATAATTATCAGAATATTAAAATTATTTAATCAGATAAAAAATGACAATGTCTGTTTGTTTTCTTCCAAAGCGCTTTTTTCATCAGCGGTATTCCGGTATTTAGGAGAAATATCAGACAACGACAAGATTCTTTTTGTTATTTAGCTAAAACAACTACAGAGGACATTTTCTATATGCACTAAATATCGATCTGCTCATGCAAGAAGTGGCTAAAAACAACTTCTAATAAAAGTGCAGCAGCAAGAGTGCTTTTAAAAAGCATATTGATTTTTTCATAAAAAAAGAATGGAGAAATAGAGATTTCATTTCGACAAAAGATTGTTGAACCAGCATAAGGGGATATAGTGGAAAGGACCTTATCATAGGTAGGAAATGTTTGTGTATTCAAAATGGTCCATCGTAAACAATGGATAAAGGTAGAATTTTACCATTTCCCTCTTTTAAAATCATAAACACCGTTCGCATTTTTGAACGGTGTTTCATAATGGCTCTCTTTTTATTAAATAAAGGAGTTGTTTAATCGATTTAATAAATTTTTGAATATTTCGCATTCTTCTTCCGTCCAGTTTTCCAACCATTGATTGTATCTGGATAATCGTATTTTTTTGTCCGTGGCAAGTTTCTCTTTTCCCGTTTCGGTAAGGTGAAAAAGAGTGGCTCGTCCATCGCTCGGATCTGCTAAACGTTCGATTAGTCCTTTGGATTCAAGTGAAGCCGCTTGTCTGCTGACGGTTGAAATATCAAGTTTCAGCACATCGGCCAGTGTCTTCAGCCGCGCAGATCCTAATTTATCGAGTTCTCTTAGCAGTAAATAAGTGGCCCGTTCAAAGATGCCTACTTTTTTATCTGTCTGGTCCACATAAGTGGCCATACGTATAAAGGTCGTCATTTCGTATTCGATTTGTTCAATGGCACGTTCTTTTTTTGACAATCCCATATTCCTCCTTAAATTGGCGCCGCTTTCAACTTCTAAATTCATTGACAATGAAAAATATTATTTTATAATACATATTATGTATGTAGTTGTATTATACAAGTATTTGAGTATTTTCTATTCCTATCATACATGATTACAACTCAAATTAAAGAGAGTGGGAGAAGGATTTTTGCGGATGAAGTGGATTCAAATTATTATTCAAATTTTTATTCTATACGGGTTTTCGTTTATTGGTGAAATGATTCACCGCACTTTGCATTTATTGATTCCCGGAAATGTGCTGGGACTTTTATTATTGCTGCTTTGTTTATCTTTAAAACTATTTAAGCTGGATTGGATTGAACAAGGGGCTGGCTTCTTAATAGCATTTCTGCCTCTTCTTTTCGTTCCGTCCATGGTTGGTATTATGAATTACCCTACTTTGCTTTCCAAACAAGGAATATTATTGTTTATCATTATTGTTATCAGCACCGTTATCACCGTCATTGTGGCGGGCCATGCCAGTCAATTATTAGAAAAAGGGAAACGTAAAAGAAAGGATGAGCAACAAGCATGATGCAACAAGTTCTTGTCTCTATTTTCATGATCCTTATGACGATTGGAATTTATGTCGTGATGAGCCGGATATATTCCCGCTTTTCTTGGCCGCTGTTATTGCCTGTTTTGACCACGACCGTTGTGATCGTTGCCTTGCTGGTGAGTTGGCATATACCGTATAAAACGTATATGGAAGGCGGTAAGTGGATTAATTTTTTGCTTGGACCGAGCGTCGTGGCATTGGCCTATCCTTTGTATAAGCAGCGTTTTGTTTTGAAAAAATATGTTGTTCCTATTCTTGTAGGAGTTAGTGTCGGGTCGATGACCGGAATGTTGAGCGGCCTTTTCTTTGCCGAATTTTTTCATTTTGATCGTACTCTTATGTTATCAATCCTTCCAAAATCCATCACGACGCCGGTGGCCATTCAAATTACATCGAATATCGGCGGAATTTCCTCGATGACGATTGTATGTGTAATGGTGGCCGGTCTTACTGGTGCCATAGCAGGTCCTGCAATCTTAAAATGGATGCGGGTGAAAAGTGTACTTGGAAAAGGAATTGCACTCGGAAGCGCGTCCCATGTATTTGGCATTTCCAAAGCATCGGAATACGGTGAACTAGCCGTTTCCACAGGCTCCGTCGCCATGACCTTAAGTGCTTTAATAGGCTCCATTATCGCTCCGTATATTACGACATTATTTCATATTTAAAAGGGGACAGACCCCCATGCTGTTTTAAAGGATTAAAGTGGTAAATTATTGGGAATTAAATGCGATGGATTGTGTTTTTCAATTTGTTGTATGTGAAAAGGGGCAATGAAAGGGAAAAGAGGATCTCAAGCAGGATCATCTTACAGATTATGGATATTAGGTCCTGTTTTTTCATGGAAAACAAAATTTCCATGAAAAAATATCCCGTATAACCAATAATTCAAATACTACATTTTATGAAACGGAGTCGTTAGTTGTTGGACGTTGACTAACGGCTCTTATTTTTTTCATCTTTCGGTAGACGAAAAAGGGATAATTGTGGATTGACAATCATTGTTTTCTTTATTATTATCATTATCAATAATGATAATAATAAAAAGAGCATTCCTGTAATGAGGAAATTTGAGGTTTGATAAAAAAAAGTCCCCTTGGTATAGTACAGGGTGTCAATGCGCGTTGACCCCGAATTTCAATAAACC
>ERZ1673783.51-NODE-51-length-12492-cov-23.241939_pt1 | contig 12492 bp, 11 predicted proteins | sample MGYA00580133_ERZ1673783 | MGnify/ENA primary metagenome ERZ1673783 (study PRJEB41219, sample SAMN04549595) | soil metagenome | isolation source: soil | place: USA: Texas, Big Bend National Park | collected 2009-03-17 ...
TTGGGTTTCTTTTAAAACTCTTTTTAATAAAAATCTAATTTTGCAAAATGCTCTACTATATAAAACAAAAAAATCGTTCAAGCAAGGACATTTTTTTCTATTTTCTCATTCCTTTAGTAGGAGCCGTTTTAGACTTTGGACTATTTTTGAATTTGGATAAAAATGCAAAAATTCTCGGTTCGATATGGACCTTCATCGGAATCGTTTATCTAGCCTTTTTAACAAAAGGCTTTAAAATAGCACCACCCGAAATGGATTTTCAAAGCGTTGAAAGTCCGACAGAATTGCCTCTTGATCAAAAATCTATTTAAAATGGAAAGGATGGATCCAAATGAAATACGCAAATGTTAAAAGCAGTTTACCAGGAAGCATATCTAAAAGTTTACTGGAAAGAAGAGAAAAAGCGATCCCCCGTGGAGTTAGCTATGGGATACCTACTTTTGCTAAAGAAGCAGCTGGTGCACTCGTAACAGACGTGGATGGCAATACGTTTATAGATTTTGCAGGAGCCATAGGGACGATCAACGTAGGACACCGCCATCCAAAAGTGGTAGATGCTTTAAAAGCTCAAATCGATCAATATATTCATACAGGATTTAATGTCGTGATGTATGAACCATATATTGAATTAGCTGAAAAACTAGCGGCCATCGCCCCGGGAAATGATGATAAAAAAGTGATTCTCCTCAACAGCGGCGCAGAAGCAGTAGAAAACGCCGTTAAAATTGCTAGAAAATATACAAAAAGACCAGGCATCATTAGCTTTACACGAGGTTTCCATGGAAGGACATTAATGACGATGTCGATGACAAGCAAAGTAAAGCCTTATAAATTTGAATTCGGCCCATTTGCTTCAGAGGTTTATAAAGCGCCTTATCCATATTTTTATAGAAAACCAGGCAACATTTCAGACGAAGAATATGAAAATTTTATCATCGAAGAATTTAAAAACTTTTTCAAAAATGACGTTGCTCCAGAAATGGTAGCGGCTGTTGTTATGGAACCTGTACAAGGCGAAGGTGGTTTCATCGTTCCCAGTAAAAAATTTGTTCAAGCGGTTTATGACATTTGTCATGAATATGGCATTTTATTCGTGGCGGATGAAATCCAAACAGGTTTTTGCCGGACTGGCCGTTATTTTGCCATTGAGCATTTCGACATTGTTCCTGATTTGATCACCGTTTCTAAATCACTTGCTGCAGGAGTACCGTTAAGCGGCGTGATTGGTAGAAGCGACATTATGGATGCTGCTTCGCCAGGTGAATTAGGCGGAACTTATTGCGGAAGCCCACTCGGTTGTGCGGCTGCATTAGCCGTATTGGACATCATTGAATCCGAGAATTTAAACGCTCGCGGCGAACAAATCGGTAAAACCGTCATGAACAAGTTTAAAAATTGGTACGATCGATTCGAGTTTATCGGCGATATTCGGGGGCTGGGAGCAATGTGTGCAATAGAGCTTGTAAAAGACAGAGAGACAAAAGAGCCTAACAAAGATTTAACCAATCGAATCATCGCTGAAGCCAATAAGCGTGGTTTACTTCTTTTGAGCGCAGGCATATTCGGCAATGTTATACGTTTGCTGATGCCGATTACCATTACTGATGAACAATTGCAAGAAGGACTGGAAATTCTTGAACAATCTATTTTGGCAGCAGCCTCCATTGAGAAAGTTTCTTTTTAACGAGGGAAAATCAAGGAATGGTCCGAAAGAAGTGTGGGCTATTCCTTGATTTATTTAGTATTTTAGTTAATTTAAGATAAGGCATAATGTTCACTTTGGAAGAATTTTAAGATACAGAGAATACCTAAAAATTAAAGCGGCTTCCCAAAAACCATTTTTGAGACACCTTCATAAGTAAAATGACATTGCAAGACTATATACCCTCATAACATTAGTGAAGAGTACTGAGAAAAATACAACGATTGAACAGCTAAATCAAAGCTGTAATCAGCTGAAAAAAGAATAATTTAATAAGTTCCCCCATCCCAAAACGATACTGATTTCAATCCACGCACTCATGTAGAGTGCGACCGGCCTTGTTGGCTCATTGGTCGGGTCCCATTGTTATTTCAATCCACGCACTCATGTAGAGTGCGACCAACCATTCTTGACTAACTCCCCATTCATCCAAATTTCAATCCACGCACTCATGTAGAGTGCGACTTAAAGTATAAGGTAGTCGTTGATATGGTGGTGAATTTCAATCCACGCACTCATGTAGAGTGCGACAGTTCATGTGGCAAATCTTAACGCCACGGCTACCATTTCAATCCACGCACTCATGTAGAGTGCGACAACTCGGTTCGGGTCCTTATCGTCCCAATACGTATTTCAATCCACGCACTCATGTAGAGTGCGACACCGGAAGGACATGCCGACTCCGGCTGCTACCGCCATTTCAATCCACGCACTCATGTAGAGTGCGACAGCGCTTTCACAACGTCATCGATTCCGTTTACTATTTCAATCCACGCACTCATGTAGAGTGCGACGCGCACGTCCGTTGTCCGATATTCCTTTAAGGTAAGCATTTCAATCCACGCACTCATGTAGAGTGCGACGCGACTGACCGAGTATTTTAACAAACAATTTGCAATTTCAATCCACGCACTCATGTAGAGTGCGACAGTCTCGAATCATACGTTAGGTAAGATTAGTTTAATTTCAATCCACGCACTCATGTAGAGTGCGACGTGTAGTTCGGGATTTTATACTGTTTCGCGTACTTACATTTCAATCCACGCACTCATGTAGAGTGCGACTTATGCGAGTCCGACGCCACAAAATAAGAGCCGTATTTCAATCCACGCACTCATGTAGAGTGCGACGGTGATAGAAAGAAATGACGGCAAAAAAGTTATATTTCAATCCACGCACTCATGTAGAGTGCGACCGTGAGGACATTCCGAAATTGCTGGCTGAAATTATTTCAATCCACGCACTCATGTAGAGTGCGACGTATTCGATCGAATAGAGACAACGCATTGGTCGTATTTCAATCCACGCACTCATGTAGAGTGCGACGTAAACTACGAGACTTCCAGCTAAAACATTTACATTTCAATCCACGCACTCATGTAGAGTGCGACCCGTATGGCAATCGTATTTTATATGCGCTCGGAATTTCAATCCACGCACTCATGTAGAGTGCGACCTGCAATCTCGACGGACCGTACGCCGGCACGTGATTTCAATCCACGCACTCATGTAGAGTGCGACATCGATGAGGGCGACTCGGCACCCTTAAACCGAATTTCAATCCACGCACTCATGTAGAGTGCGACGGCCGCATCGAGTCGAAACTAGACGCATACACAGCATTTCAATCCACGCACTCATGTAGAGTGCGACGACCAGGCACCGTAAAAGTCGTGTTAGTTTCGTCAATTTCAATCCACGCACTCATGTAGAGTGCGACCGATAGCTTTAAATTCGTCAATAAGACTGCAACGATTTCAATCCACGCACTCATGTAGAGTGCGACATTTTGCATGTAACTAAAACGGATATTTATGGTATTTCAATCCACGCACTCATGTAGAGTGCGACCGAAAACTTGGAAATTAGACTTTGAAAACGGAAATTTCAATCCACGCACTCATGTAGAGTGCGACGGCCTAACCGGTTCGTTAGTCGGGTCCCATTGTTATTTCAATCCACGCACTCATGTAGAGTGCGACAGAAGTGCGCGAGGACTTAAAACGGAGATTCCGTATTTCAATCCACGCACTCATGTAGAGTGCGACGTCGCCACGATAGCCTGCGCCGATTACTGACTCGTATTTCAATCCACGCACTCATGTAGAGTGCGACGGCTTAGGCGGAAGGGTCGGCGCTGCTAATGTACCATTTCAATCCACGCACTCATGTAGAGTGCGACCGCAATGCAGCAGTTTCATTGCGTTACATGGCAGATTTCAATCCACGCACTCATGTAGAGTGCGACGCCGAGATTGTATCAAATCGACGGCTACCGGCTGATTTCAATCCACGCACTCATGTAGAGTGCGACTCAAATGCTTCTAGTAACATGGCAAAATTCGCCATTTCAATCCACGCACTCATGTAGAGTGCGACTCAAAACCTCGCCCTTAACACCGCTAAAAATAGATATTTCAATCCACGCACTCATGTAGAGTGCGACACGATTTCGGCTTTGTGCAAGTACGGGACGACGATTTCAATCCACGCACTCATGTAGAGTGCGACTGAAAGGCCGGCGCTTGGCTGACGTCTGTAATATCATTTCAATCCACGCACTCATGTAGAGTGCGACCGTGCCTCCCGTGTTTCCGTCTGCAATACCGCAATGATTTCAATCCACGCACTCATGTAGAGTGCGACAAAAATCGTCAACAATATCGTTTGCTGTTGATCATTTCAATCCACGCACTCATGTAGAGTGCGACGAGGATGAATGATAATGAACGAAATAATGACGAATTTCAATCCACGCACTCATGTAGAGTGCGACGTCCAAAACGTCAGGCGGTGACGCTGCCGAAACATCATTTCAATCCACGCACTCATGTAGAGTGCGACATTTACGAGACGTTAGGCTCGCGACGCTTTCGGCATTTCAATCCACGCACTCATGTAGAGTGCGACGGTTGTAACCCGCGAAACTTTTAACTATCGAATATTTCAATCCACGCACTCATGTAGAGTGCGACCACGAATTAGACGCCGGTGGCAAAAACGTTGGCGGCATTTCAATCCACGCACTCATGTAGAGTGCGACGCGGAAACTTAAACGCACATCACTTATATAGTTGATTTCAATCCACGCACTCATGTAGAGTGCGACATTTGGCAATCGCCTACACGGAAGTAGACAGCATGGATTTCAATCCACGCACTCATGTAGAGTGCGACAAGTCGTTCAAGTCGAAACGATCAAGCTGACGTTATTTCAATCCACGCACTCATGTAGAGTGCGACTCGCAAAAAAGCGCTGATTAAAGCGGCCACAACATTTCAATCCACGCACTCATGTAGAGTGCGACCCTGCCTTCCGGAGTTCTGACGCACGCATGACGCATTTCAATCCACGCACTCATGTAGAGTGCGACATTTCCGGGGATAAAATCGTTTAACTCCGCAAGATTTCAATCCACGCACTCATGTAGAGTGCGACTGCGATGATGCTTCCGATTTTACCTGGTAAACTGATTTCAATCCACGCACTCATGTAGAGTGCGACAAGGTCGTTCGCTCATCACTTCGAGATTGTCCATATTTCAATCCACGCACTCATGTAGAGTGCGACGAGTGGTGGATGACTTATTCGTTATTTCTAAATGATTTCAATCCACGCACTCATGTAGAGTGCGACTCCGTTTGGTTATTACGTATTACATGGGTACTACCATTTCAATCCACGCACTCATGTAGAGTGCGACACCATTCGAGCCAGTCGGTGACGTTGCGGTACATCGATTTCAATCCACGCACTCATGTAGAGTGCGACACCGAGCCAGTACGCTATCTTGCCCGGCAATTGCTATTTCAATCCACGCACTCATGTAGAGTGCGACTTCGGGCTTCTGAAAAAAGACCCGACAACAGATGATTTCAATCCACGCACTCATGTAGAGTGCGACATATCGCCAACATTACCGGCGCGCTCTTCGTATTATTTCAATCCACGCACTCATGTAGAGTGCGACGCACAATTTAGCCAACAAATGCAAAAACGGCTTCATTTCAATCCACGCACTCATGTAGAGTGCGACTTTAAGTCGATGGTTAATAGCTTTATAGACGATCATTTCAATCCACGCACTCATGTAGAGTGCGACAGGTATCAGCACAAAGACGGTTTACAGAGCGCTATTTCAATCCACGCACTCATGTAGAGTGCGACGGGAATCACCACGCCTATACTTAACGTTTTGACGCATTTCAATCCACGCACTCATGTAGAGTGCGACGCTACCGGCTGGAAACGCATTTTTACTTAGGTATTTCAATCCACGCACTCATGTAGAGTGCGACGCAGACGCATTGAACGCGCTGAATGCAACGAATATTTCAATCCACGCACTCATGTAGAGTGCGACGCGCCAACGTCGTTATTTTCGACTACTTTGTTTAGATTTCAATCCACGCACTCATGTAGAGTGCGACGGCATTATCCGGTATCTTATCGGCTGGAATTGCGATTTCAATCCACGCACTCATGTAGAGTGCGACACAACCAAGCCTAGCAGACCGTGTGGCAGCACTTATTTCAATCCACGCACTCATGTAGAGTGCGACAGTGATCACCCCTAGTTCATAAAGTTTGTTAGGAATTTCAATCCACGCACTCATGTAGAGTGCGACACGCCTTTCCAACGCAAATGCAAGCGATGAGAATTTCAATCCACGCACTCATGTAGAGTGCGACTCGGAACTTATAACGAACACCGTCCGCATAAAATCCATTTCAATCCACGCACTCATGTAGAGTGCGACGCTGGTTAGCGATTACACAAAAGTTCACGGCTACATTTCAATCCACGCACTCATGTAGAGTGCGACGGGAAACCATCGCATCGATATTGGTGAGTATGTATTTCAATCCACGCACTCATGTAGAGTGCGACGCTGGTTAGCGATTACACAAAAGTTCACGGCTACATTTCAATCCACGCACTCATGTAGAGTGCGACGCCAACTGGATTCGGTTTTTGTTGACCAACTAAATTTCAATCCACGCACTCATGTAGAGTGCGACACGATGACTAACCGTAAAATTTTCAATAAACGTATTTCAATCCACGCACTCATGTAGAGTGCGACAGCGGTTTTTGACCAAAAATAACCGTATATTAACATCATTTTGATCAAAAACCCGCTATTTTCTTTAATAGAATAAAGAAATTTTGTAAATTAATAACATAATTTGTAATAAATAGGGTGAAATTCAGGTGCGAATGTATCGGTGATTTTATGTGCGCTTTACATTCGCACTAGAAAATTAAAGGTCCTTCTACATCAACAGACTGTTTGATACCAATGTGTTCTACTTTTGATTTATAATGATTGCCTAACTTGTAGAATCTGAGACTATCCTGTTCTTCATCAATAATATTAGCCAGTTCTATTTTTAAAGCAGCAAATTGAGCAGCATCGACCACACATTCAAATACGGAATTTTGAACGCGTTGTCCATAATTTTGGCACACTTTCGCCACTTTCCTCAGCCTTTTTTGTCCTGCGCTGCCGGAAGTGCTTACATCATACGTAATTAGCACTAACAAATGTTACACCTACTTCCATAAGAAAGGTGGATACTCATCCAGATCATTGCGTAAATGTCGGGCTAACAGCAGTGCTTGTGCATGCGGTACTAATCCCCATGAAATTTTTTCTCCAAGGTACGGATGAGTAATCTTTTCTTGTTTTTTATTTTGCCAAGCCGTTAAAAATTTCTTGCGAGCTTCATCCGTCATGATAACAGCACCGTTTTCTTTTTTTAGAAAATCATCTTTATTTAGGACTTTTTTATTGATTAACGATAAAACAAATCGATCTGCATACACTCCCCGCAATTCTTCCATAACGTCCAGAGCTAAAGAAGCTCTTCCGGGTCGATCCCGATGCAAAAAACCTACATATGCATCCAGCCCAACACCTTCTAATGCGGATGCCGTATCATTCGCTAACAACGTATAGGCAAATGAAAGCATGGCATTAACGTTATCTAATGGCGGTCTCCGTGAACGGGAGTGAAAATAAAAATCATTTTTTTGCTGTAAAATCATCTGATTGAAGACTTGATTGTAGCTAGTGGCGGCTTGTCCTTCCAAACCTCTCAATCTTTCTAAATCTTCACATTTTCTTACTTCCATCATAATGGACGATAAAGATTGCGATACTTCTTTAAATTGCGGCACATCCACTCGCATCGGATAGTCTCTTGTCATCCTCTCAATCATCCATTTATGATTGTAAATTTTGCCGATTATAAAATTTCTGGCAATTTTAGCGGACATGACTTCATCATCGGAAACACGATATTGTTTTTTTCTTAAAACGACATTCCCTCTGCTTTCACCGATCACTCTTGCAAGAAATCGGCCATTCATCGTGAAAAAAACTAATGAAATATTTCTTTCCGCACAATACCCCATTAGAGCCGGACTTGCACCTGTATAACCAAAAGAGACGACCGATTCTAAATTATGAAGCGGCAGCCTGCCCAGCTTTTGATCATCTTTCAGAAGGACTATATTATCTCCGTCTAACGATAAATAAACATCCGGTTGCGTGATAAACAAAGTATTCAGTAGCTTTTTCATTCATTAATCTTTCCTTCAATGTAGCTTTTTACGGATCTTTTCTTCATTAAATTCGGTAAACATATATTTTGAAGGGAGCAGTTTTTGCAAAAAGTACCTGTTTTAACTTTAGGTGTATACCTGCGCTTATAATAATCTTGCATTTCTGCGACAATGGATCTCACTTTGTTTTTTTCCATTTCTGTTAGCGGTACTTCCATTCTGTGTTTGATTTCGTTGTAAAATACATAGCCTTTATCGATTTCACAAAGCAACATTTCCTCTAAACACATAGCTTGAGCTGTTAATTGTAAAACATCCGCATCATTTAATTTCGGTTTTCCACGTTTATATTCAATCGGATAAGCTGCGTATCTCCCTTCCGCACCGTGTATTTCAACACCGTTATCATCTTGAATAAACTCAACGACATCACAAATCCCCGTAATTTTCAGTTCTTTTGATTTTACAGGCATGGCGCGAACAATCAGTTTATTTCCTCGCTTTTCTCGCGTAAAAGGTTGATCCGCATTTCGATGGAGATATTGTCCTTCAACAGTCCTGACGTTTTCTTCCCATTGTTGTTCAATATGGATGAGAGCCCATTGACGTTTACAAAACTGAAAGTGCTGAATACCGGACAACATCAGATAGTCATTTTCTTCCTCATATCCCATCAATGACATCCACTTTTAAACCTTCCAATTCATCTAAAGTAATCGTATAATCGTCAATCGATTTTGGGTCTTCCACATTTCGTTTAATTTTTAATAAACGGTGTACTTTTGCAGAGGAATATTGGCCCAATTTAGAATGATGCTCCCACCAGTAAACTTTATGAACTTCCATGCTTCCTTCCGGTCTGGCTGCGGATGAATCATTTTCGAACAATGTCACAAGTGCCTGTTTAATCTTTTCTGCATCTTCGTTTGTAAATCCCGTTTTTTCAGCCAGCTGGGTATTGATGCTGCCGTAAAATACATAGACCCCAAAGTCTACACGGTGTTTCATGCCCATGGTATCCGAACCTTTTTCCTTCCCAGGTTCAGAATTCACGCTTTTCGTAATTTGCATGCTCGTAATATCAATCGGATCCACACTGGTTGCTGTGTGAATCGACACCGGGCCTCTTATGCCTACGGAAACTCCTCCTTTATTTCCCGAACCTTTGAACGCGAAAACTTGGCCGAAACTGCGGACATCAATCCATTCTTTACAAGCAATTGCAGCAAATTCATCGTTTGAACTATCTTTCGATTTAAATATTTTTTCCAGTTCAGGATTGGCCTCAGCCCGCTCTCTTAAACTATTATATGAATCTGTTTTTCTGTCATTGGATTGAATAAAAATGGCTTCCCCCATATCTTGCAGACGATTTCTTATTTTACGTTTTATGGCCACGTCTGAAATTTCTCCGTGTCCGTCATAATTTTGCCTCGGGCGATTTCCGTTTAACGGATCCCCGTTTGGGTTGGCTTTCGTAACTGATAATACAACAGCGAAATCAATTTTATGATCTAAAATGGTCATATTTATTTCCTCCTTTAATTGGATGCCTCTTCCGCAGCATCGTTTTTATCCTTCTTTTGATATAATTCATGACGTTGACTGTAAAAGCCTAACAAATATTTTCCTGATAATGGTTTATTATTAAAATCTTCAAAAGGAATTCTGGAAGCCACTTCATCTATTAATTTGGATAAATATAAACTTTTTGTTCCTAGTTTTGCTTGATAAGGTTGCAGGCTCGCTTGAATCGTTTTCCACGTTCTTGCAGGGTGTCTAGAAAAAGCGTTCATATAACGAATGGCGTTAGTCGATCGTGTTTCCTCACGTCCTAAAGCACTTCGTTCCAACACATCCGCAATCGCCAGCAAGCGCCCGAATAAATAATCGCGGTCATTATTTTCCGTGTCTAATGCCACTTTATATCCCTCCTGTTTATTGATTAAAGCACAAGCAATACTCAACGTTTTTTCCCATTCCCACTTTTCCATTGCAACAGGATTGGAAGCACGATAAAATGCACTTTTAACAATGTCGAACGGGATTTTTTGATCATCCACAATACATGGAAGGATTCGTTCCATCAGACCTTTTACCACTTTGTCGCTCGCATTCGGTCCGTAAGCGGCAAAAGCAATATCTTTCGTCGCCGGAGCGCCAAAAAATGAAACAGATTGGTTGTTTTCATCTTTGCGGTAATGATGTCTCCAAACACAAGTCGAATGCCATTTAACGAGTCGATCTAAATAAAGTTCTTTATCCATATTCCGATAGTAAAGGACTGCTAATCGACCTGTAGTAGCCGAATCAAGGATCATAATATTAATCTTCGCATCCGTAGACAAATGATTCCGATAACCATCGAGAGCTTTGGAAAATTCACGGGCAAATTCTTGATTAGTATAAGATTTTCTTTCTGTTTTCACACTGTGCGTTGGATCAATGGAAAAAAGATCATAAGCATCTTCGGTCGGATCAGGAGCTTCTATGCCTTCATTTTCCCAGACGAGAAACACGCGTTGATCTACCATTTTCCCTTGGCGATTAATCAGCCATTTCAAAGCATTATGGGCTTTTTGCGATACATCGTAGCTAATGCTTGCGACTTCATGACTGTGATGAAATCGTCCTCTAAACGTAAAACCGCTTGTATCATTCGCAGAAATTAACTTCGCTTTATCGGCGGCGTTTCTGATTTTGTTTGCATGTTTGTCTGTGATGGGCAATCTTTTCCCTGTCACATAGCAAAGATCTTCGTCGCTTAATAGATTTTTATAATATTGAATGAAAGATTCATACATGTCTGGATCTTTCCATACTTTCGTCAGCATTTTGTTCGGTGAATATACATTAAAACGAACGAATGCACTTTCTTGTCCGCCGCTTATCACCGAAAACAGAGGAGGTTTTTTCCCGTACATAGACTCTGCTTTTTTATCCCACTTATCAATTAAGTGACCGTCTGCATCCAACCATAGAATATTAGCATTCACCAAATCCTGTATTAATCGCTTTTTGCTTAAATAAGTATAAATACTTTTGACCTTTGCATGGGCATATGGCGATTTCGCCCAATCTTCCAGTTGTTTGATATAATATGTAAACGGCTCTTCATTTTTGATTTTCCCGCCGTATAAGACAAAATCACCTGCCACATAGCTTAACTTATCATGAAGCGGATAAGGCGCTATTTTCGAACCGGCTCGATTGGCCGAATCTTCTGTACATGGAATTAATGTACTGGCGTCATTTTTATCAATAACGGTCGCTGAATGAAATTCACCATCTTCCGTGACATTTACTTCGATGTGAGCATTTTGCGTGGTATGAGAAATGGGTAAAAGAGTAAATTCTTGGTCATTACGCTTTTTTTCAATTTCCCCCACTCGGTCTAAATTCGATTCATACGTTTCATATAAATTTAATAACCAGCTCATTTATTCACCCCCTTTTTCAATTTTGCTTAATAATTCATCTGCGGATTCGACATTGGCGTCATCAAAATGCTTCGGTTCCATTTCTTTGATTTTACGGATTAGGGTGCATTGATCAGGGCGAATGAATTGAATCACGCCATTCTTCATCACCGGATTCCATAGACGCACTTCCATTTCATTTCTTCCGGTTTCATCCGGATAATTAATCCCGTGAACCATTGTGCCGAAATGAATTTCCTCATATTGATCATAGAATCCTTCGCCTTCTCCGAATTTACAAGGTTCTACATAGGCTTGACATTCTCTTGTTCCCAGAAAAATATCTCTTCTGCCGCCGGCTTTAAGGGATCGTTTAAGAATGTTATGATGTTTATGTTCATTGCGATCAAAAGCCAAATCCGGTCGATGGGGGTTAAAAATAAAATGGGCCCTCACTTGGTAGCGGACATCCTTTAAATAAGTGTAGTGAGAAAGAGTATTCCCACCGCCATATTCAATCGGCCGAATTCCTTTTGATTCCATACGGATCGGATTCATCACACGGACTGCATCCACAATCATAAGCAATGTCGGCTTCCAATAAATAGATTCCACAATCCCCTTTAACGCTTGATAAGTGGGTACTTGGTAGGATAATTTTTCCCCGCCCATTTTTGTCAAAGGATCCGTAAATAGTGCATATTTACCATATACTTCGAATTCAATGGCGTTTCTCATTAATATCACCTCCCTCTATAAACTTTAATTTTCTTCAAAATTCTCGCGTTTTCTTTAAATT
>ERZ1673783.53-NODE-53-length-11676-cov-16.799071_pt1 | contig 11676 bp, 9 predicted proteins | sample MGYA00580133_ERZ1673783 | MGnify/ENA primary metagenome ERZ1673783 (study PRJEB41219, sample SAMN04549595) | soil metagenome | isolation source: soil | place: USA: Texas, Big Bend National Park | collected 2009-03-17 ...
GGTTTCTTTTAAAACTCTTTTTAATAAAAATCTAATTTTGCAAAATGCTCATTTAAAAAAGGATGCCGCGTGGATCGACATCCGAAAAGCAGAGAGATCATCAATTGCATAAGATGAATTTGGTCAGCTTAATTCTTTTTTCTTTGAGTGTAGAGAGCGCTAAAGAATTCTTTCACCATTTCCGGTGTTTGCTTCGCCGCTGTTGCGGCAGTTTCCAATGACTTCCTGGTCTCCTCGATTTTTTCCAGCATTTGACGTTGATTTTCAGAAAGTTTGATGGCTTCCTCTTTGATAAGATCGGTTTGCTCTTGCATACGTTTGATCGTCCCTTGAATATGTTCGACTTTCGGCCGGGCGGAGCGGTATGTTTTAACGGCAACGCGGTCCAAAAAGATCAGAACTCCGATAAAAAGAATAAGGCTTGCATATAAAATGAAAATCATGAACTTGTTTCCTCCTTCTTTATTGCGTCCACTGCATTTATGAAAAGTGTATCGGATTTTGGCGAATGAGAAAAGATCCACATGAAATTCTGTTACGCTTAGGCTAATGGGATTCGTTATATTCTTATGGAAAGAATGGATTTTCAACCATTACAGCCGCCATTGATTTTTTCCGGAAACCGTCCTAAATAAACGAACGGAAAGAAAAAAGGGATAAGTACGGACAATCCATCATAAGAATAGTAAAAAACGTAAGGCCGGATTCTTTTTCAAGCGGAAAGGGAATTCGGCTTTTTCGCTTTAGTGGATGGCTATAATGTTGGAGTCAAGGCGCCATTCGAAGGCAGGTTTGTCTTTCGGGATTTTGGGAAAAAGAAGAGAAGAAGTGGTTGAAGTAAAAGAAACATGGACATCGTGAATATGATCGGGGAGTGATGGGATGGCAGAACAAGACTCATTCATGCAGCAGCTGCAATCGCTGTTTTGGAAGTACATGGGAAGAGCCATAGGGCAAACGGAACGTCCCCATGATATTCTCTACCACTACACCAATTTGGATAGTTTCATGGGAATGATCGACAACAGAAGCATCTGGATGTCCAAAGGAAATTTTTTAAACGATTCGGGCGAGTTGGTCTACATTCATCATATTGCCCGCCATGTACTTGAATTATTTGAACAACACATCAACCAAAAGTACGGAAATGACGTGGAACTTTTGAAATGCCGGAATCGATTTGTGGGAAAAATGAGATGGGCTCTTTCTAAATTTTTGCATGAGATTCATTTGGATCATTTGGAAGTATACGTCTTGTCTTTGACTCCCAATCAAGATTCGTTGACCCTCTGGTATAACTACTCGGGAGGAGACGGCTACAATATCGGCTTTTCTTACGATAAATTGTTGGCAGAAATCAACCGCCTTTCGGAAAACATGGGACAAGAATTCAGCGTTGTCTACGGAAATGTCCTGTACGAAAAAGAAAAGCAAGAACAGACTCTCCTTCATTCTTTGATCCGATCGTTTGAATTCCTCATGCAGCACCGTGGGCAGTTCGACGATGATGAAATGGTTGCCAAACTGCCGGCTTATTTTACGGAAATCATTACATCCTGTTCGATATTTTTCAAACATGAGGCTTTCAAAAACGAAGAAGAATACCGCATTGCCTTTACGCGCAGAAGAAAAGCAAATACCGGCAATGGCAAAGTCTTATTTCGTTCGGCAAACGGCATTATCATTCCTTATATTTCGATTGAATTGAAAGAAAAGCTGCCGGTGAGGCATGTCACCATCGGCCCTAAAAATAATATCGATATTGCCAAAAACGGCGTGGAATATTATTTGCGGAGCAGAGGGTATCTATTGGAGAACATCACCGTCAGCAAATCGGTCGTCTCGCTTCGATACTAAAACGGGAATGAGAATGTACCGGTCGGCCATTTTTCCATTTTAGACGTTGCTCCTATCTTTTTTTATTCACATTCGACGGCAAAAATCCAGCCAATTAAAAGCCTCTCCGACAAACGTGTGCAAATGTCGAGAAGGACGATTTTAATCAGAAGGCTGGGTTTGTTTTTTCAGTCGCAAAGAGGAAAGCATAACGCCGACTAAGCAAATCGCAAACGCCGCCCAGAAGACGGTGTGCAAAGCTTGCATCATCAAAGCAGGGTCGCTTTCGTGAGCGGAAACTTGCCCTGAATGGCCGCTCAGCTGATTCATGCGGAACGTCAGCAAAGTAACGGAGAACGAAACGCCTAAAACCATTCCGACATTGCGGACAAGCGCATTCAGCCCTCCCGCCGTTCCCAGCTGCGGACGAGGAACGGCGCCCATCACGCTGGAGTTGTTCGGCGACTGGAAGAAACCGTGGCCGAGCCCGAAAATCGCTAAGTGCAGAGCCACGATCCACATGCTTTCTTTCATCGACAATGTATTTAACAGTGCGAATCCAATCGCATTCAGAAGCAATCCCCCGGTCGTTAAATACGATGACCCTATTTTATCGGAAAGCCAGCCTGCAAACGGTGCGACAACCGCCATCACCATCGGGTACACCATCATCGCATAACCGGTTTTTTCCGGAGAGAATCCGAGAATGTTTTGCAAGTAAAACGGCATCATTACGTTCGAGCAGAAAAGGGCAACAAACGACAATAACGCCGTGATATTGCCGATACGGAACGCGCGAATCCGGTACAGAGAAAAGTCAAGCATCGGAAAGCGCGTTTTTCGTTCCCAAATGAAAAACGCAAATAAGAAAATGATCGCCAGAAGCCCGAGCGAAAGCGTTCTGTCGGATCCCCAGCCCCATTCTTCGCCTTTGGAGGCCGTGTACAAGAAGGCAACCATTCCGATCATAAACAAAACCGAGCCCGTATAATCGAAAGGCTCTTGATGGCTGTTTCTTTGCGAGCGAGGCAAAATAAACCAGCCGGCAATGAAGCCGATGATCCCAATGGGAATGTTTACGAAAAAGATCGCCGGCCAGCCAAAATGGCCGATTAAAATCCCGCCGATCCCCGGACCCGTCAGCGATCCGATCGACACCATCGCTCCTGTAATCCCCATTGCCCGGCCGCGTCCTCCGCTGGCAAATGTCACCGATACAATCGCTTGGTTGTTCGCCATCATACAGGCCGCACCGATCGCTTGAACGATCCGGGCCAGTATCAATCCGGTTAGCGAATGAGAAAGTCCGCACCATAACGACCCCAGCGTAAAGATCAAAAACCCGTAATTATAAATCCGCGTACGTCCCACCATGTCAGAAATTTTTCCGACAATGGGCAAAAGAGCGCAAATCGTCAACAGATAGGCGTTTAACACCCATTGCACATCTCCCATGGACGTATGAGTGTCGCGGGCGATCGATGGCAGCGCCACATTGGCGATGCTGCCATCCAATGTGGCCATAAACGTCCCGACCGACACCGTCGCCAAAATCCACCAGCGTCTTTTCGACGAAGCCGCTTGCCCTGCTGCTGGACTGTCGTGTCTGTTTTCTTCCATATAAAAACCCTCTCCACCTGAGAATGAAAAACGGATTCAAGCATTTTTATGAAAAAATCGTCCTTAATTTTATGTAAAAATATCACAAATGGAAAGGAAATATCAACTGATGGGCCTAGAAGATACAGAAAAGATGATATTAAAAAATCCGGCAGCTCGGCTGTCGGATTTTTTAAGTTAAATATTTACATCAATCTTATGTCCGGATGTCGGATGGGGAGCGGGAACGGCTGATTGCTGAATCATGTTAATCATTTCTTGACTTTGAATCTGCGCCGTATCCATCGCTTTCCTTGTCAGGGAAATCCCGACGCTTTGCTGCAACTGGATTTGATGCAATCCCACCGATAATGCGGCAATATCCATAAAGTATCCTCCTTTTAAACAATTTAGCTTATTTTAGCATACAGACAAAAAATTTTTTTAAAAACTATTAAACAATCTCTCCCAGCGCCGATATTAAACACGAGCGAGGAAATAGGGCGGCCGACCTATTATCCTCACGTTCACACGGATGTGAACCAAAACCCATTCAAGGAGGAAAAGAACATGATTATCAACCACAATATCGCAGCGTTAAATACGTTGAACAGATTAAACTACGCAACTAATGCTCAATCTAAATCAATGGAAAAATTATCTTCCGGTCTTCGCATTAACCGTGCCGGAGACGATGCCGCTGGGCTTGCCATCTCCGAAAAAATGCGCGCACAAATACGAGGTTTGGACCAAGCATCCCGCAACGCTCAAGACGGTATCTCTTTAATTCAAACCGCTGAAGGTGCATTAAATGAAACGCATTCCATTCTTCAACGTATGCGGGAATTAGCTGTTCAATCAGCCAACGATACGAACACTGACACTGACCGTGATGAACTTCAAAAAGAAGTGAATCAGTTGGCACAAGAAATTACTCGCATTGCTAAAAACACAGAGTTCAACACTCAAAAATTACTCGATGGATCACTATCTGGCACTGGACTAACATTCCAAATTGGTGCTAACTCTGGTCAAACTATAAATTTACAAATCGGTGCAATGGATGCAACAACTCTTCAGGTATCTGGCGTTAGTGGTGGTATTGATATTTCAACAGATGCGGCCACAGCTACTGCTGCCATTGCAACAATTGATAAGGCAATTGAAAAGGTGTCAGCAGAACGTTCCAAACTTGGTGCTTACCAAAATCGCTTAGAACATACCATTAATAACTTAAGTACATCTTCCGAAAACTTAACAGCTGCTGAATCCCGTATCCGTGACGTAGATATGGCAAAAGAAATGATGGAACAAACGAAGAACTCTATTCTTGCTCAAGCTGCCCAAGCGATGCTGGCTCAAGCAAACCAACAACCGCAAGGAGTTCTTCAACTTCTTCGTTAATTTTCAGTTAAAAGTGATCTTCTTTTGTAGAAGGTCACTTTTTTTCTCTTGATATTGAAAGGTTCTTTTCAAGCGAATCTACTCTAATTCAGAAACCCACTTTTTTTAAAGATGGCTAGCATAGTAAAAGTATATTAAATCTTTTTCTTGAAGTGCAAAGAATTAGGAACAACTTCTAAAATAAAGTAAGGGAGTAATTCGGCTTATTTCCGCTTGAATAATGAAATTCTTCCGCTATCGTTATTAAAGTTCTTATACAATCTATTTCGATAAAATCACCAAAGTAATTCTTTTATTTATTCTATCCTCCTTTAGATAGATTTGTGTAATCTGATTTTTATCTACATATATAGACTAAAAAAGAAAATATATTTTGGGTAAATGGTAAAGAGTTTTAGCAGGATTATGGATTTATTGTAGCTATATCAAAAGAAGTTTTCTGATATTTTACATATATGTTTTTCTAAAAATAATCAGTTAATTTACTGAGTTGAGGGTGAATTTATGAATGATCAAAATAAAACAATAGTTCTTTTTAATGGTCAAAGTCAATATAATGTACTTCGTTTTTTTATAAAAGATTTAGCATTTTCATTTAAACAACTTGGTTTTGATGTTGAGATAATAGATTTACTAAAGTCTTCATGGGCAACGGAATTGGAAAAGGTTTTAAAAGAAAAAAATGTATTTTTCTTTTTGTCCATGAACGCCATGGGTGTGGATTTGAAAGTTGGAGACAAGCCTTTATATGATTATGTAAATATCCCCTTATTTGCATTTATGGTGGATCATCCAATGTACCACATAAATAGATTAAATCTCGGTTTGAAAAATCTTATCGTTTCCTGTGTGGATAAAACACATATTAGTTTTTTAAACCGATTTCTCAAGGGAGGATATACAAAAATTTTTATTCCCCATGGTGCACCTTATCCTGTACCTGAAACTTTAAAATCAATGAAAGAACGAAATATTGACATTTTATTTTCGGGATCTTTTACAAATCCAGATCATTTTCGTAACCAATGGACTTCACAAGGAAAGCATATTGCACAATTATTCGATTCTATTATGGAAAGATATTTATATAGCTACGGTAAAACACTTATAAATATAGCCGAGGATGTATTTATTGAAAACGGGATTGATATTGAATATATGAATCATTACAAGTTTTGGCATACATTAATAAATGTTGATAAATATATTCGGCATAAAAGAAGATTTGAAACCATTTTAGAAATATCCAAAATAGGCGCTAGAATTGAATTATACGGTAATGGATGGGAAAACGGTTTGTTATCTGCAAACTCTATTAAAATTAACTCTTCCATAAATTTCGAAAAAACGCAGGAAAAAATGAGGAATTCAAAGATTGTATTAAATGTTTTACCGAATTTTATCAGAGGTGGACATGAAAGAATTTTTACTACTATGTTAAATGGTGCGGTTAGCTTAACGGATAAAAATTTATTTTTGAATGAAGTGTTTGAAGATAAAAAAGATATTTTATTATATTCATTTGGTCAACGTTTAGGTGATCTTTTAGAAAATTTACTTAACAATGAGGAGAGATTGCAAGCAATTGCTGACAACGGCAGAAAAAAAGTATTGGAAAAACATACATGGTTAACAAGAGCGGAAAAAATATTGGAAACAGTAAATTATCATAAATATTTCACTTCTTAGTCTTATAAGTCGTAAGGTACGTATAAATTAATTTTAATTCTCATTTCATATATTTTCATAAAATAATGATATAACATCATATCAGAGTGTAGACAAAAGGCATCCGAATGTGTGTATTCGGATGCCTCAGACTGTCGGCAAATCCGTTTTTTTTTTTTTTTTTCGGATTTGCCGACAGTCTGCATTTTGGTTGTTTGAACTTACCAAGAATAACTTTTTCTTTTTAACCTCACTCGTTAATTATGAGTGAGGGGTTTGTTGTTTCATAATTGATTCAGGTAATAATGGCTTAGAAAAATGGTTATAACTAACGACTTTCAATTTTCTATTTTTATACAAATTAATTGATGGTTCGTTGTCTGTCGTTTTTGATTTTATATTTTTTGATTTGTGCTCAATGTTTTGTTTTTAAATCCGATATTATTAGTAGAAAGGTTCTTTTTATATTAGTAAGTCGGAGGACAATTATGATTTTAAAAATAAATAATAAAACATGGGAATTGGATCAACCAAGTGTTAATGATGTGATAGAAAAAATCAATGTCGAAACGAACGACCACTACTTTTTTAGCCATTTCATTGCGGATGGAAAAGAAATCTATGAGAATCATGAATTATTTTTAGAAGATCATCTTACGGGCATCAGTGAGTTGGAGATTGTTCTGAAAACAGTGAAACAGTTTATTAATGACATTCTCCTTTCTGCAAGTGAGTATATCCAAAGAGCAAAACCGGAACTACCACCTTTAGTTGATGATTTTTACAACCATGCAGATAAATCTACATGGAATCGATTCGTCGCTTTTCTCGAAGGCCTGGAGTGGCTGAATCAAATGATTGCAGTAATTGATGGAACAAAGCAGCATCCAATAAATTGGGATCAATATTTAATCATAGCAGGGGCGATGAAGGAACATTTAGAAACTTTGCAAGAAGCGTTGGAAAATCAAGATGAAGTGTTAATTGCGGATACGATTCAATACGAACTGCTTCCGCTATTAGAAGAATTGGAGAAAGAAATTGATTCAACAATCGATCAAGAGGGATACCGGTATGATATTAGTTGATAATCGTATGTATTTAAATTTGCACCATCGAGAATTGTTTCAGAAATTGTTGCCGCTGGAATCTCAAGAGAGCGATCAAGTTAGAGTGGAGCTGACTAAAAAAGGCTCTTTAACGATGAAAATAAAATGGAATGACAAAATTCGTTATCTTCACAGCAAATACGACCCGGAAAATGAAGCGGCAAGGCTGATTAAAAAATGGACAAATATTGAGCAATATGAACAAGTTCTTTTTGTAGGAATTGGGCTAGGATACCATATAAAACAATTCGCAAATCAATATCCATCTACGAAATTTTCGATTTATGAACCAAATCCAGAAGTGTTGGTTCAATTTTTTACGCACGTCAATTTAAAAGATTGGGCGTTAACGAATTTACGGTCCATTTTTACAGGAACAGATCAACAAGAAATAACTGTTGAGATTCAAAAATTGTTGAATCAAGGGAAAAATATACTCGTGATTCCACTTCCAACTTATGAAACGATTTATACGAACGAATTGACGTTTATTATGAAGGCTTTGAAAGAACAAATTCAACATGAAAAAAGTAATTTGGCAACGGATGCGGCGTTCCAAAAGCGATGGACAATCAACGCAATTAAAAATTTCCCTTATGTCATGAAAACACCGAACATTTTACATGATGTCGATTCGTCGGTTTTTAAAGACAAACCAGCTATTATTGTGTCGGCAGGTCCATCTCTTTCGGAGGAATTTGAAAACTTAAGATATATTAAAGACAATGGATTGGCCTACATTTTTTCAGTTGGGTCGGCTATCAACGCTTTGATCAGTCATGATATTTATCCGGATGCAGCGTGTACATATGACCCGCAAGCTCACAATTATCGAGTGATTCAAATAATAAAAGACAAAGGAATTACTAAGATCCCGTTAATATTCGGAAGTACAGTGGGATATGAAACGTTGGAAAACTATCCGGGTCCAATGCTTCATATGATCATTAATCAAGATACTGTTTCTTCCTACTTGTTAGGTCGCAGTGAGAAAAAAGATTTAGAAATCTTACATGATGCTCCTTCTATTGCAGTTGTAACTTTTGAACTTTTATGCCGATTAGGAGCCGGTCCCATCATTTTGGTTGGGCAAAATTTAGCTTATTTACATAATCGCCACTATGCCGAAGGAATCAGTTATGGAAATGGTTCGGATATTGTTTCAGCTGAGAAACTGAAGAACTTGCCAACTGTGAAAAATGTTTATGGGGAAGAAGTGCCCACAAACGAAGGATTTATGCAAATGCGTCGCCAATTGGAATTTTATGTTCAGTCTTATTCTCAAGTAAAAGTAATCAACACAACAAAAGGGGGGGCACATATAGAAGGAACAGAATTTATAGACTTGGATCACGTGATTAAACAATACTTAACAGGTAAATCTGTAGAAAATGGCTGGTATAAATCCACTAATCATTATGAAAGACAAGATCTATCTTCGCACATTAGAAAAGTGGAACAAGCATTTGATAGTTTAGAAAATCTTTTTTCTAACCTTCATGGAGTATTGAACAATTTAGATCGATTGGCCAAATTGAATTCGAATACAAACCTTGAGAACGAGTTTAAAAAATTTGATAAAGCGTTTAGTAAATTAAGAAAAAATCTGTTTTATCAAGTTTTTATCCATCCAATGATGAGGGTTCAAAATAAAAGGCTTGATGAAACGTTCCAATCGGTTCGTTATCATAAAGATGCGGTGGAAAAGGCTGGGACTATTGTTCAACAAACTAACAGGTTCTTGGAAGATTGTAAGGCGCATGTGCAGTTTGTGGAACCTTACTATAGAGAGTTAAAAGAATTTATAGAGAGCGATAAAATAACCTAATAGTAATTATTTCTAATTGATGCTTATGTAATTTTTACTGACTTTTCTTTTTGATGGCGTTCTTTACACAGTCACTTATGTTTTAGTTAAAGGCGATTTGTCATAATGTAATTGAACAGTTCGAAATATAAAATATTATAATTTCTATGGACGATGGAGGAAACACGGTTTTCCGACCGTTGCAGCAGCCGTGGTTTTATGAGGAGTCTATCTTGTTATTTTACAAGAAAAGAGTCCTCATTTGTGTTTTGTGGCGCTTGGCCCATTTACGTTATACTTATAAATTTTCTTCATTTTTTGCAACTTCAAGGAGGAAGAAAAATGAAACCTTTTATCCAGATTGGAGAAAGAAAAATTGGTGAAGATTATAAACCACTTGTTATAGCTGAAATAGGAATTAACCATGAAGGAAACTTAGAAATAGCAAAAAAAATGGTAGATGCTGCCTTTCATGCTGGAGCTGAAATAATTAAGCACCAAACTCATGTAATTGAAGATGAGATGACCAAAGAGGCAAAAAAAGTTATTCCTGGGAATACAGATGTCTCAATCTATGATGTTATGGAACGTTGTGCTTTGAATGAGGAAGATGAATTTGCATTAAAAAAATATGTTGAGTCAAAAGGAATGATTTATTTAAGTACACCTTTTTCAAGAGCTGCAGCAAATCGTTTGGAAAAAATGGGGGTTTTAGCTTATAAAATAGGCTCTGGTGAATGTAATAATTATCCGCTTATTGAGCATATTGCTTCTTTTGGGAAACCTATGATTGTCTCAACAGGTATGAATGACATTGAAAGTATTAGAAAAACGGTAGATATTTTAGAGAGAAATCATATTCAATATGCATTATTACACTGCACAAATCTATATCCAACCCCTCCTTCCTTAGTTAGATTAGGGGGTATGCTAGAATTACAAAGAGAATTTCCGAACGCTGTAATTGGTTTGTCTGATCACACTGTTAATAATAATGCTTGTTTAGCTGCAACAGCGCTAGGTGCCTCAATATTAGAAAGGCATTTTACTGATTCTAAGAAACGCAAAGGTCCAGATATAGTATGTTCAATGGACCCAAAGGAATTAAAGGAATTAATTGAAGGAAGTGCAGAAATTGCTCAAATGAGAGGAGGGAAAAAAGAAGCCGCTAAAGAAGAACAAGTAACAATTGATTTTGCTTTTGCAACAGTTGTTGCAACAAAAGATATAAAAGCTGGTGAAATTTTAACAAAAGAAAACATTTGGGTTAAAAGACCTGGGACAGGAGAAATAAAAGCAGAACATTATGATGCAATAATTGGTAAACGTGCAGTAAGGAATATACAAAATGATCAACATTTAAGCTGGGATGATATTGAATAGTTGTGGGTGATGCTATTGAAAAAGAAAATTTTATTTTTAACTGGAACAAGAGCTGATTACGGGAAAATTAAATCATTAATGAAACAAGTTGAAAATCATAAAAAATTTGAACTATATATTTTTGTCACAGGCATGCATATGTTATCTATGTATGGTTCTACTTGGAAAGAGATCGAAAAAGATGGTTTTAAGAATATTTATCATTTTATAAATCAGACCAGTAATTCACATATGGACATAGCATTAAGTAATACTATTATAGGATTAAGTAACTATATTAGTGAAATAAAACCTGATATGATTGTCGTCCATGGTGATAGATTAGAAGCATTAGCAGGTGCTATTGTAGGGGCTTTTAATAACATTAAAGTTGCTCACGTAGAAGGTGGCGAAGTTTCTGGAACAATAGATGAATCCATAAGGCATGCTATCACTAAACTTTCCCATATACATTTAGTTAGTAATGACGAAGCCAAAAATAGAATTATACAATTGGGTGAACCGGCTGATAATATTTTTGTGATTGGATCTCCCGACATTGATATTATGTTATCAAATCATTTACCATCTCTTGATGAAGTAAAAAAACGTTATGAATTTGATTTTGAGAATTACGCTATATTAATGTATCATCCTGTTACTACAGAAGTAGAAAAATTGAAAGCAAACATTAAAAATGTTGTTGACGCAGTAATTGAATCTCAAAGAAACTATATTGTAATATATCCCAATAATGATGTGGGAAGTCACATTATATTAGAAGAATATGAAAGACTTCTTCATAACCATCATTTCAGGTTATATCCGTCGATGAGATTTTATTATTTTTTAACGTTACTTAAGCATACTGAATACATGATTGTAAATTCT
>ERZ1673783.55-NODE-55-length-11229-cov-23.246107_pt1 | contig 11229 bp, 12 predicted proteins | sample MGYA00580133_ERZ1673783 | MGnify/ENA primary metagenome ERZ1673783 (study PRJEB41219, sample SAMN04549595) | soil metagenome | isolation source: soil | place: USA: Texas, Big Bend National Park | collected 2009-03-17 ...
GTTCCCTCAACAAATGAGGGGGTTAAATTTTGCCCACAATAATTTTACTCATACGTTTTACGCTGTGCTGTACGTCATTGCTGATTTTTCCGCTCCAATGATTGTCACCTCAAAGAAGCCTTGAGAGTACCTTTTTAGTTCATTCTCAAGGAGTGCTTTGAGAGCGGGAGAAGGGTTCACCTCAGTGTCAATGAAAATAATTAATTTGCCATCTAGTGTGAAAGAGTTTGTTACCTTCAAAGTACCACCTCCGACAGAAATGAAAACAAAGGAGCGAACCATCAGAGACTGACTCCCAAAACTCCCCTCACTTACAAGCAAGGTTCAGCGTCTTGTGTAAATCAGTCTGAGAGGGTAAGTTCCTCAGTTTAGTTTAAAAAGTTGCCTTCCTTGTCATTGTTCTCGTTATTGTTCATTGGAGCGGAATCAATCTTCTTGAGCCACACGTCTAGAACACTCTGAGTCTGGTTCTGAGAGTTTTTCTCTTTCTTAGTCCATCCCATCTCTTTACAAGCCTTCATTAAGTCCATTAGTGGCTTTGCTGTGTGCTTTGAACCTCTCTCTAGTCTACCACTGTTGAGTAAGCGGAAATGTAAAACAGCGTCATGGAGTAAGCCTTCAAGAACCACGTCTCCAAGACCTTCCTCTACTTCGTAGTTTTCTCTGACCTTGCTTTCTAACCATGCCATGAATTGAATTTCACTGTCAGTCAGGGACTTTACAAAGTTTGACTCCTCAGCGTAAAGACCATGAATGAAATGAGCGTCAGGTCTTAAATGTTTAATTTTTGCTAGTTTTGACTCCTCTGGAATGTCATCATGAGCAGGTGCAAGACCTCCATGAGTGGCACACCTAGGGGACTTATGAATATTGAGGGAGTTCTCTGTTGGCTTTCTCATGCAAGCCTTATAGACTCCGTCTTTTCTTCCCAAAGCGAAACAGCCAACATGAGACTTACCAAGCTCCCTCCAAAGTTTTTTACACTCTGGCGAATCCTTGCCTTCTGTGTTTGCTAAGTGCTCCATTTGTCTTACTTTCAGTTGCAACTCGTCGTCTAACTCTCTGAAGCGTGGCATTAGCTTTCACCTCCAATGAGTCCAGCACTTTGGAACGCTGGCAAGAAGTAAACATCAACAACAAGGTTTCCTGTTCCTTGGTTTGCTAGTATCAAATCGTAAAGGAATCCCATTGAAAACTCTTCTCCCATTAATTCACAAAGCTCCTGCTCGTACTGAAACACAAGACCTAGCAAGTTGTCAAAGAGAGCTTGCTCCAAGTTTCTCATGGCTTCTGCAACAAGAATGCGTTTGTCTTTTTCCATTAGAGAATCACCTCGTTATAGTTTGTGATTAAACTTCTTAGCATGCTTTTCGTAGAACTCTTGTAGTTCACGCTCCTCACGTTGTTTTTTAAGACGTTCTGCTTCCGCTTGAAACTCTTTAGCTCCACTCTTGAAGGACTTCTCAATTCCATTGAGTTCCTCTTTAAAGGCTTTAAGACGTTCCTTGAGAGGGAGACTCTCAGAGAATCGCTTCTCGGTTTGCTTTTGTTTGTTTTCCTTCTCGTTCATCTTATTTCCCCCTTTGAGTTGCTCATTGAAGTTTACAGTTTGTTTGTCATCAAGTAAGAAGCCCCCAGCGAGATAGCCAACCTTCTCACCATTGGAGCTGTTCTTGACAATCAACTCGCCAGAAAGTAAGCGAGTAATTTCATCCTCATTGAATGTTTCTTTAAGACTCATTCTTCTCACCTCCCGCTCCTCAGGGATTCTAGCTCGTTGTTAAATCTCATTTGCTTCAGAGACAGCCTGAGAAGCTCGCTCCTGAAATGTGAGTCGTGCTCTTTCATCCTTTCAATCTCATTGGCTTTCCACTCTAAGAACTCTGAATCAGCTTTCCTTTTTCTTTTGAACATCTTGCAATCCCCCCATTCAAAAGTGTTTTACCTCTCTCATTTACCTAGTGAGAAGGAGAAGGGTGAGTCCCCCTCCCCAAGTGCCAGCTCACTAAAACACTTCTTACAACTTCAAATCAATGCCTTCTTCTTCTAAGAGCTTCTCTGCGTAATCTAAGACCTTCTGGACTAACTCCTCAGCTTTCTCTTGTGAGAGTGTAACAACTTCATCCCTCTCAGCCCGCAACATTGAAACGACTTCCTTCTCATTAACAAGTTGCTTTTCGTAGTTATGACTGCCTCCAAACTCGTTAGAAATGCGTTTGGTCTCAGTAGGGAATCCATAAGCCTCAGCCCACTCGACCCAATTGTAGGAGCGGAAGCTAGCTTTCTTCTCTAGCTTGTAGACCTTCTCAGACAGCTTCTTAGCGAAGTGGAATGTTGCCAACTCTTTAACTCGCTCTTGTTTGAATACCTCTCCCTTTGACCTAGCAACCGCTCTTTGAGCTTCACTAACCACCTCAGAGGCTTTCTGAACCTGCTCTACAAGAGCTTGAATCTCAGCATTCAACTCGTCAAGTTTCGCTTCAGCTTTCTTCTTTTGTGTCAATGCGTTCTTGTCTTTTGGGTCAATCACTAGAGAAGCATTTACCACTTGTAAAGCATTTTCAATCTGGTTCATCTGAGCTGTTTTCTCGTCAAGCTGTGCTTGTAAGGCTTGTAACTCCTCGCTTGCTTTCGCCAAACTCTTTGAAGCTGTCTCAACTGTTTTCACCTTTTTGCTGAATACGTCCATTAATTTCATTCCAAATCACTCTCCGTTTGTTTTATTTTTTAAACCATGACAAAGAACCTTCTGAGTTCACCTCACAAGGCTTACTGAGGGTTCTTACTCTTTATCAATATAAAATTGGTCTAGCAACCATTTAAAACGTCTTAGAATCAATTCTGAGCGGTCTCAGAGGGTGTTGGCTTAGTCTAAGCGTATAATTTTTATCCCACCAAGGTAGTGCTCTGAGAATGCTACAATTTCCTTAAACTCGAGTTGAGTCATCAGGTATTCTTTTGGACTCATGTTTTTCGAGTCAGCAATCATTTCGAGTGTCTCTTTGACTGTTTCCTTGTTGGCTATCTCAAGACCTTTCTCAGTGAGGAGGAATCTCCAAAGGTTCTCGTCTCCTTGAAGTGTGTTGACTTTTTGAGAAATGACAATCATATTGCTAGGTGCGCTGTGTCCTCCTCGTTTATTAACTGCTATAATATGACCTAAGACAGGAAAATCAAGCACCTCGCCAGACACTTGACAGACGAGAGCTTCTTTGCCATCCACTAGCTTCTTAGCTCTTTCAAACATCATTGAAACGGAATCTCCTGTCAGCTCCCCTCTGTTACCATTCTTTCGTGCTCGGTAATTGTGGTACTTTGCAAGTGCCATTTCGGGGTTTTGCTTTTGGTGTTTGTCTACTTTCTTGTTATCACACTTAATACAAATATTATGTTTTCCAACTACTCCACGTTTGTTATTATAAAAATTCTCCAACAGGAAAATCCCTCCACAATTCTTACAAGAGAGTGCTACTATCTCGTCATCAACAAACACTCTCGTTCTGTTGCGTTTAACAACTGCCTCGTCAACTTCAATGTATTGAATTTCTCCTACTTTTTTAATTTCCATCACTTATCACTCCATTTGTTTTTGTTTTTTTTGTAAAGCTCAAACCTACGCTTCAATCATCCGAGAAGGTTAATGCTTTTTAAAATTGTCTTTTGTTAAGCTGTTATCAATAGCGTCAACAATTTCATCCCAAGTAGGAGTCCCCTTTTTACGACTCACAATGCTAGGATGAAGAACAATCCCTTCATTGACTGTTCTAACCTCTCCAATAGCTCTCAAATCCAATAGCTTCCTCAAGGTGGAGCTAACAAAGTTCCTACCAAGTCCAGTTGCTTCACACAAGTCTTTGCGCTTCCAGAGAATCAATTTAGTGTTGTCATCCTCCTCGGGGTTGTCACAAAGAAGGTGCGTTTTCCAGTGCATGTTTTCAAGCATTAACATGAAAAGTCCCAGCTCATTAAGGGAGAGCTTCTTTGCAATCTCAGCGAGCTTAACTTTGAAAATCTTAACCGTTTTGACTTCCTCACCATTGAGAGAGCCACAAACGAAAAGGTCATCTGAAAGCTCAACGTAGACATTTCTTCCTTCTTTGACTCTGAAAATTAAACTCCTTTTTTCCAGCTCACCAAGTGCCTTCTTCACAGCTGTTGGCTTTCTCCCAATGAGTTTACCAACCTCGGTTACTGTCAACCTCTGTTTTTTGTGAGTGAGTTTCCCTTCGTCACCGTACTTCATGTAGCGTGCTAAGAAAAGTAACAAGCCAACTTCACCCAAATTCAAACCTTGTTTAGCTTGACTGAAAAAGTCCTTCTTCATAAACACAAACTCCTTTTCTTTGTGTTTTTTACGTTCCTGCTTGCCAAACTCTTTTCTTGCTTTTTGCTGTTCTGGTGAAATGAATTGCCAGCCTTCTAAATCACTCACTTTCATATCGGGTTTTAATTCTGCTGTGTTTCTAATCACTGTTCCTTTCCTCCTGCTCGAATTAAGAGCCTTCCAATTTTGTTTTAATGTGTGTTGCGAACATCCTTAACTTTGAATTGTAACCACACGAGCTACTTACACTGAATTAATCGCTCCATCTGTTTAGTTCCTTTCTATCCAATCTTGACTTCGTCGAAAAGTTCTTCCATTGAGTCCAGCTCGAAAATGTCCATCAGCTTGGCAACCACTGTCATTGAAACTGCGTCTCTGTTCTTTAAGACTGAGAGGTTTCCTGTAGACATTCCAAGTTTGCGAGCCAGTTCATTCTGTGACATTGAATGCTTCTTCAAATACTTATCAATCGAGAGCCTATAAGTTTTCATACTATCACCTCATTAATTTTTTTATTTGAAATCATTGAACAAACACTCCAAATAAAAAACCCACTTGCCAGTGGGAACAAATGGAGCGATTAGTTCAATGTTCAAAGATTTAGTAAGGTTTGTTTCCCTCTCACTTGCTTCCAACTTTCTCCTCAGAAGGCTCAATAAGAGGGTGCTTCTGAGAGAAAGTTGAAAACACCTTGGAGGGATTCCTCAGTGTTCAAAAGAGACCAAACAAACGAGGTGAAAAAGAAAAAGTCCCTTTTTACCCCTTCATTAATATATATCAGGAAAGTGTGACGCTTTTTGACTACTTTTCAGTGATTTTTTTAGACCATATCTGGGAGAAACTCAGTAATGACAAGGGTTTGAAGATTTTAAATTTTTTTAAGTTTTTTTGAGGGGGAACAAAATAGCTGATTCATGAGCTGGCTCGAGGAGTTGAAATGATCAAAATAACCTCTCTGAGCACTTCAAACCGAGGATATTTAAAGTGACTTGACGTTTTATATTCCACAAGAGGGGAGCGGTTAGGTCAACTTATGAGCTGGCTCAAGTGGTTAAATGATCAAATCAACCTTTGTGCACACTTCAAACCAAATACATGAGTCTGATTTTGCAAATCGTCTTTCAAATGTCCCCTATTAGGGTCAAATCGTCTTTCAAATGTCCACTATTAAAATCGGGTTGAGCCTTACTCTCCCAAGGGATTGAACTAATTTTACTTAGAATCATTATCTTTGTTCTTATCACAGATAAGATAGCTTTCACCTCAGAGGGGGCTTTTTATGTTTCACGAGAGGGGAGCAAATTGGTTGACTTATGAGCTGTCTCTGGTGGTTGGAACAATCAAATTGACCTTTCTCTGCACTCGAAACCGACGGTATTCATTCAAATTTGCACTCGAAACCGACGGTATTTTAAGTGGGTTGAGCCTTAGAGCCACAAGGGATTGAGCCACTTTTGGTGCTATTTGATTATCTTTATTCTTATCACAGATAAGAGCGCTTTCACCTCAGTGGAGTTCTCGAGTGCTCCTCAAGAGTAAGTTCGTTAGTTCCACCTCAAGGGTATAAATTAATTTCTTTTAGAAGCCAGCTCGTAAGCTCTCTTTTGTTCTCCCTTTTAACACCTTATTTTTTTATTATGTTGTAGAAGGAGGTTCAGCTTATTAGATTGACTCTTAGGGGAGTCTTGGAGGGGAGTCCTTAAAACAAATCATGAGAAGTAAGAATGAGGTGCAGAAAAAGTTGTCACCTCATAATGAACCTTTTGTTCTTTCTTTAAAATCCTTGAGATAGCAAAAAAAAAAGAAGGTATCCTAGAGGTTGACTAATAAGCGAACCTTATTTGCTGTCTCATATTTCAACTAAAGTTTTGAATCAAAAGAAAATAAATAGAAGAAGAAAAGAGATAACACCTTGAGAGGAGAACTTAAAAAGCAGACATGTAGTTGTATATAATAACTAAGTGTCCGTTTTTTTTAGTATCACCTCAAGGGAACTCTATTTCTTTTTTTTATTTTAAATCCCCCCGAGGTGGCAACAAAGAAAGTAGCACTTAAAATGTGTTCACTTTTTATAAAGCATTTCTTATAATTTGTGAACACATTTTAGATTCACCTCATTAGGAGAGCCTCATTTTCTTCTTCTTCTTTAAAAAATCATGAGACAGAAAATTAGAAGGAGTTTTAGAGGTTACCTCTTGAGTTGCCAAATTAGCTTCCCGATTAGTTACCACCTTAGAAGTTGTTCTGAGCACATGCCACATTGAGAGCTGTCAACTCCTCGGAGGCTCTCCGAGTTGTGCTCGATTAGTGGGAAAATTACTTACAGTAATTCTAACGAGGTGGCGTTGAAGAGTTGGCATTTACTCCACCTCATGTTTTAACTAATGTTCTAAACTAAGAAAAGCATTAAAAGAAAAATGGATTGTCACTCGAGGAGGGAAACTCAAAAGCGGACATCTACTTATTAATTATAACTAGATGATCAGTTTTAGAATGTAGAATGAGGTTAACTTCTCGAGCTGGCTCAAAGAGGGAGGGCATTAGAGAGTGAGCATTTTTAGTTTCACCTCATGTTAAATCATTAAAAAAAAGAAGAACTGTCACCTCAGAGGAGTCCACTAACAGACAGCCAACTAAGCAACAGCTTCCTTTTTTTTCTTTAATTTACCTTGAGTCGGAAATCTAAGAAGCTGACCCTTAGAAGCACTCCTCGGAAGCCTCCTCAAAAGCTCCTGTTTAGCTTGTGTGAGCCTTGAGACAGGTCTTTGAGAGAAGGAAGTTTTTGCAGGAATTTGACATAAAAGGTAGAATTTAAAAAGATTATCACTTAAAGGAGGTCATTTCTTTGAGTAGAGCTAAAGAAGAACTAATTAAACAAAATGAAAAAGGGAATCACTTAGACCGTTGCATGAAATGTAACGCTGTCTTGAGGACTTGGGAAGAACGAGAAATTGCAATCTGCGAGAACTGCTACAAGCACTCAATTGAAAAAGATTAAAAGCAAGAAGGGGAGCTTTGGAGGTGGTTTCTCAAAAGCGGGTTTCTGAGAAAATTTTTTCAAAAAAAATTGAGTTGAACTTTAAAGAAGCACCCCCCTAGTTGTACTGAAGGGGAGGGGGGAGGAGTGACTTGAGAACTGGCTCAAAGGGTTACCTCAAAAGCGGGTTTTGAAAATTTACCTCGTGTAAAAATGTCAATGTGTGTGTTAGAAAGACTCCCCCCCTCTTATGATTTTTGAAGTCATCCCCTCTGAGGTAGCCAACTCTGACTAGCTCCGCTGTTGAGGTAGTCATCTCACGAGAAAGCTCATTAAATCAACATTTGTTTGGACTGAGTACAGCAGGCAATGAGTCCATGAGGTGCTAACTACTGTGCTGAAGCTCATGAGGGTAAACTCCAAGGCGTGGAGGGGAGTGTTGCAACTCTGAGAGTAACACACAGTAGTCACCTCAGGAGTAACGCTCAGAGAGCCACCTCAGAAGCTCCAACTACAAAGCCAATGCGTTAGTTATCCTAGCTCACTGAAAGACTCTGAACGCCTCGTGTGTGTCTTATGAGGTGTACTGAGGAGGTAACACTGAGGAGGGGAGCGGGAGGAGTTCCTAGACTGTCTCGTGAGGTGTACTTTAGAGGTAGCTCTTGAGGTGCACTGAGGAGGTAAACCTCATTATAACGCTTCTAATGGGTCTCTAAGACGTTTTAAGGCTTCTGAAGGTAAAACCTAGGGGAAGTGTCTTATCGCTCATTCTGAGCCAATCTGAGAGCTTATATGCTAAGCTGAGGAGTTTCCCTTTGGAGCGGAAGATAATCTTTCATTATACTTCATTATTAAAAAGAAGGCAAATAAAAAGCTGACCCTCAGAGGGAAATCCTCCAAGAGCCAGCTCGTTGTCATTTTTCTTCCTTATTATTATGGTTAATGAATGGAGGTATCACTGAGAGGAGCACCTCCTGAGTTACAACTTCAATGACAATTCTTCTTCCTTGTTTCTATATTCTGATTGGAGATTGGAAGTACATGGAGTCAACCATCAGAGCAAGCTCCTTAGAGGGTTCGCTTCGTCAAGACACTCCTTCAACTCATGTGAGAAGTACCCAATGTACTGCTTAGTGACTTCAAGTTTTGAGTGTCTCGCTAAAAGTTGAACCTCTCGAATGTTTGCACCTCCCTTGAGGAGTTGCTTAATATAGAAGTTTCTCAGAGTATGAGGTGAGAAGTAACCCTCTAAGCCAAGCCTTGCTCGAATCCGCTTGAAAATGTTCTGAATGGAATCCTTCTTTAAAGGCTCTCCTCGTCTTGTTACAAACAGAGCTTCTGGAACACTTGAGAGCTTCCTCTTAATGTAATTTTGATAATCCAGTAGCTCCGCTCTCAGAACATCACTGAGGGGAACACTTTGAGTTTTTCTGCTTTTACTCGTTCTAATCATGATGAGGGAGTCATCAAAGTTTACGTCTTTCCAAGTCAGTTTTTGGACTTCTGACAACCTCAAGCCAGTTCCAGCGAGGAAAAGAATCAAAGTGTAGTTTCTTCTGGCTGTGAAGCTGTCCTCTCTCCGTCTAACCCTTCTGAGGTAGCGTAGAACGTCTTGTAAGTCCTTCTCTGAGAGAATCTTTGGAGCGTCATCTTCTCGTTGGAGCTTTATGTTTTTCGTAAATGGCTCATCAATCATGCCTTCCTCAACCATCCATTTGGCTAGTGCTCTCAGGAGTTTTAACTTGGAGTTGATTGTCTTTGGTTTGTTTCCTCGCTCATTCTGACACCAAAAGAGGAACTGCTTAGTGACTTTTGGATTTAGCTCCTCAATTCTTTCAATTCCTTTTTGAGCTAGCCATTCATTCCAAATTTTGAACAAATCAACGTACGATTTAAGACTTCGTTCAGTCAATCCTTCAAAGCGTTTTTCTGCAAGGTAATCCTTTTGAACCATCTCAATGAGCATTAAAAAAACCTCCTTAGAAAACTCTGTACAGAGTCCTCCAAGAAGGTTGTTTTTGTTCACAAGTTGAGCCTTGTGCAATTGTTTAAGTGGAGATGGTGGGACTCGAACCCACGACCCCTTGCATGCCATGCAAGTGCTCTCCCTCTGAGCTACACCCCCAAGGGTTAATTCATCAGCTGACTCCTGCCAGCACGACGCTCTCCCAGCTGAGCTAATGCCCCGTTTTTTTGTAACTCTTAAAACGAACAATTACATTATAATTATTTTGTTTTAAAAAGACAAGAGGTTTTTTATATTTTTTTATTCTTTCCATTGCTGCATTGATGGCGAAGAGGTCTTTGTTACACAACAATATAAGCGTCTAAAAAAACTAAAGACTTTCGATTCCCACGTTTTCCACTCCGGGAATTTCAGAAACAGAGTAGTACAGATGAGTAATCCTTCTCCGGAAATCTACGGACACATTTAGTTCTAGGAGATGAGTATTTCCGTCTTTCAGGTCTTTAATATGAATATTGTCGATTGTAATTTTATCTTTTTGAATAATATCAATCACTTCTTGAATCTGTTCTTTATTTTTAATGGTCATTTTGAGCAATACTTCTTTTTCACGCAATTTTTTAGGCCCAATCACAAGAAAAATAAGGGGAATTATTTCTACGCTGATGATCAGTAAAACAACGCCAGCAATCGCTTCAACGTAAAATCCGGCTCCGACTGCAATTCCAATCCCGGCGGCACCCCAGATAATCGCAGCAGTTGTCAAACCTGATATACTGTCATTGCCTCTGCGCAAAATGACACCCGCTCCTAAAAAACCAATCCCTGAAACAATTTGGGCTGCAAGACGGAGAGGATCCATCGTGATATTCACATCATGATTTGCGGGAAATACATAAGCAGACTCACTTGAAACGATCGTCAACAAGCAGCTGACGATCGATATAACCAAACTAGTTTTCAATCCGACCGGTTTTCTTTTTAATTCCCGTTCCAAACCAATGATTAGTCCTAATACTGCTGAAATGACAAGTTTCACTAATATATGAAAGTCCATCCAATCCATTCTCCTCATCCCTCCTTATCGAAAATTTGGATCATTGGTATTTTCAATTCTTTTTTTGGATTCTTTAAGCAATTCTAATTTATTATGAAATTAAGTAAGTATCTTTATAAAATAAAATGAACCTCTTATCGGCGTCAAGCATTTTGATTTAGAAATGAAGGAAGGATTGTTTCCTGTTTTTGCTCAAAAGCTTCATTTTCCGTTTCCGTCATAACCTAGAAGGGGCAAAGGCTAATTTGAACACTATTATTCTGATAAGTTATGTTTACAATCTGACGTTTATGACATGGAATTTTACAAATCACAAATTCCTATTCAATACAGCCTTCCAGTCCTCCTAAAGTAGAGACAGTTGATAGATGTTCTTTCGTATTTGGAGAGTCATCATATTATGAGTACACATTTCGTTTTGAACGGCTATTTTACGATGGTTGTTCCTATGTAGATAATTTTTTGTCTAGTTAAAAGGAGATTATGTACCAAATGGACTGAGTGAATAAAAACATTTTTACGATAAAATGAAAAAGACCTATCTGTTTTTAAAGCAATATGGGATATTTTAAAAGTTAAAATGCATCATTTATTCGCCTAACCTATTATTTGACGCCAAAAAGTAATGCAATATTGTAGGGGAATGTTCTTTTTTGACTTTAGAACAATGAAGAAAAATTTTTTTAAAAAAGTGGTTGCCAAGGGACTTTTTTCGTGATATATTATTAATCGTCCGTTAGATACGGATAAAAAACTTGATGTTAATTCGAGTTTTTGATATAATATAAAAGTCGCTTTTGATAGATCCTTGAAAACTGAACAAAACGAAGCGTAAACCAATGTTTCAATAGAAACAAGCCTAGTCAAATTTCTTTTTGGAGAGTTTGATCCTGGCTCAGGACGAA
>ERZ1673783.60-NODE-60-length-9459-cov-25.203849_pt1 | contig 9459 bp, 11 predicted proteins | sample MGYA00580133_ERZ1673783 | MGnify/ENA primary metagenome ERZ1673783 (study PRJEB41219, sample SAMN04549595) | soil metagenome | isolation source: soil | place: USA: Texas, Big Bend National Park | collected 2009-03-17 ...
GTTCCCTCAACAAATGAGGGGGTTAAATTTTGCCCACAATAATTTTACTCATACGAAGATAGCAAATGCGTACTTGCAATAATCCTTTTTTTATCATTTTCTCCCACGAAGAAGGAATAAGGCTGGTATCCCTCGAAGTCAATTGGGAAAGGAAACAAAGAATGGAAGCTCATCTAAGAGAGGTGTAGTCAATGGATTTCACATTAGTCATATCCTTTTTAGGAGTGGCGATCTTGCTGACGTTGATGCCTGGTCCGGATATTCTGTTTGTGATGACTCAAAGTATTTCACAGGACAAAAAAGCGGGAATCGCCACAGCGCTGGGACTTTGTTCAGGCCTTATTGTACATATCACGGCTGCAACGCTTGGAGTTTCAGCCATCATTTATCAATCTGCTTTGGCTTTCGCCATCGTCAAATATACAGGGTCGGCTTATTTGCTGTATTTAGCTTGGCAATCATTTAAAGAAAAAGAGACAGGTTTTACTTTCCACCAAAACAACCCTTTAAAATACACATCATTGTATAAAAAAGGAATTCTCATGAATCTGCTGAATCCAAAAGTATCATTGTTCTTTTTAGCATTGCTGCCTCAATTTGTGGATAAGTCGATAGGACATATTCCATTACAGATGTTTCTTTTGGGGATTATTTTTCTCGTGCAAGCTTTCGCGGTTTTTTTCGCTGTCAGCGTGTTTTCAGAGAAACTGGGCCGTGTCCTTTTTCATCATTCATTCCTGGCGAAGCGGATGAACATCATAAAAGGTTCGATATTGGGGATGATCGGCATTCAAATTGCGCTTAGCGAAAAATGATAAAGAAACATTCCCTTCAAAAGCAATTTTGAAGGGAATGTTTTATTATATTTTCTTTAAATCTTCATTCATTCGTTTTGCTAAGTTTTTGTAATATAAATAGTAGCTGACCCAAATGACTATATAGATGGCTATAAAAATAGCTGCTGAAATGAAGATGCTTTTCATATCAAAGGGGAGCCATCCAATTCCTAAGGACAAGCTAAAATACAACACGATGATGGTAATAAAATGCAAAGCCGTTTGCTGCCAGAGACGGAGTGATTTTATTTCAAAATAAAGCGGAGATACGGTAAAAAACCATCCACAAAATATGGATCCCAGCGAGTTTTTAATAAAAATTTCACCATCAATAACATGTATATGACCGAAATAGATGATACCGCTGGTGACCATGACGGACACAAAGGAACCGATCAATATTCCAATGATGCTTCTGTATAAAAAAGCTTTCATTCTTTTTTCCCCCTGTTCATTTTTAATGCTTTTTTAATTGCTTGGACATAATGCCGCGAAACATACTCTTTCTCTCCTGATTTAAAATAAACGCATAGAGTGCCGTTGAACGATGCTTCGAATCGACTCAACTCATGAAGATTGGCAATAACGGACTTAGAAATGCGAACAAATTTGTTAGAGGGAAGCAATTTTTCGAGCTCATACAGCTTCTCCTTCAATTTAAATGTTCCTTTAGCCGTGACAGCCTGAACAAAATCTCCTTCTGTACGAAAAAAATGAACTTCATTTGGCTTTAAAATATAATTCATATCCCCATTCTTACCCACGATAAATTCCGTTTCCATTCCTTTTAAGAAATCAAGAATTTCTTTAATTGTGTCATCGACTTCTTTACAGTGAATAGTCACGGTCGTCTCATCGTAGTCATTGTCAATATCTAAAGACACTTTCATTCCCCCATCCTCCTTCTATACATACATTTCTTGCTACTTAAATTGTATTCGTCCTTTCAATGGCTGTCTTCATAATAAAGCTAAAAGGTCATTTTCCAATGCTATCCGGCAAAAATCGTCCTGTCAGATGCATTCTTATGAGAAAATTATTTATTCCAAAAGAGAATTTCTAACTTATAAAGAACATGTTGTAAAACACTTAATCCATACATTCATACATAAAAAATCCATCACCTCGGAAATACCTAAAATAGATCTCCAAGGGATGGAAACAATCTCTGGAACAGCAGATATTCTGGTTTTATGAATTCGATCCACACTTCCAGCAAACTTGTAATCAATCACTTAAAACGTTTTCGTTTTCGTTTTGATTAAACAATCACAACATATAAAGTTTTTCACTCTTTTTTATATAGAGATATCCTTAAAGAGTTGAACGAAAATCTAAATAAGATTGATTCTCTTTGCCCATCATTGACGGATTAGTAGCAACAACTGCAATCGCAAAAGGATTTTATTTTTCCTTTTCGCACTACTTTAATTTGATTTTGGAATTTTATTTAGGGAAGAGAGATCGATCAACATTCAATTCCTTCCCTACAATTCAGTTCGATTTTTCAAATTTTCGCAACTTTTCATTGTGCCTTATTGTCAAACAAATAAAGCAGTTTGATTTTCGACATATGTAAAACAACACTCTCTTTATCAGACTTAAACTATTTGTTTATGTGAATTTTTCAATTTGACTTAAATAAAAAAATAATCACCCGTCAATGCTCTCTACAATCATAGTCCTAATTGAATCAACTTCTGCTCTTTCTTTGCCTTTTTATCTTGATACATATTTTTGTCAGCTGCAGCAAATAACTTCTCCATTTTTCCGATGGAATACTTACTAAAAGCATATCCCATCGACATTTTGATTTTTATATCTTTGCTGTTTCTGTTGGGTACCGTCAAGAATTTTGTGTTATGTAAGATAGATAGGGTATCTCTGAAATGGATTTGGAATGGATAGGGGTTCGATTTCCTCCACACAGGAGACTGAATATTCAGTCTCCTGTGTGGAAAGAGAGAATCCCCTTTATCTCATTGATTTACATTATTTGGTTAATTATAACGTTCTTCAAACATTCGTTGAAGGGCTTCATATGCTTCGGCAAATCCTCGCAACTTTCGCCCTGCCCATTTCTCATTAAAATCTTGGATGGTCAAATACATGACTTTTTCAGCGGCTTCTAAACTACTCAAACTGTTCATCGGCTTTAGACGTTTCCGAATCTCTTTGATCGTTCGTTCAATGGCATTGGTCGTGTAAATCACACTTCGAATACTGCTTGGATAATCCATAAATGTAAGGAGGACATCCAACTCATTGGCCCAAGATTGAACTTCTCTTGGATATTTGCTCGACCATTTCGACTCAAACTGTTGAAACATCTCCAGTGCAATTTTTTTATTCGGAGATCGATAAATGAGTTTCAAATCTTCCGCCATTTCGAATTGGTCTTTTTTCCGAACACGGCTGAGTGTGTTACGGACTTTGTGAACGACACAACGCTGTACGTCAGCTTTCGGATAAACCGCCCGAAAAGCTTCCTCCAGCCCCGGAAGACCATCGAATACGCCCAGAAGCACTTTCTTGACGCCTCTTTGGTAGAGGTTTTGAAGAATTTCTTGCCATACATAGGCACTTTCTTGTCCTCCCACAAAGAAATCAAGAATTTCGCGATATCCTTCTTCGTTCACCCCTAACACCACATAAATGACTTCTTTCTCCACGGTTTCGCGACGAAGTTTTACATACAAGCCGTCTAAATATAAGACAGAATAACGTTTGTTCAGGGGACGTTTGTGCCATTTCTCAATGTCTTCTTTCATGACATCGGTTATACGACTGATCGTTGCAGGAGAATAGGCATTGCCTAAAATTCGTTCAATAAACTTGCCAATCTCACGTGTACTCATGCCACTTTGATACATCTTGATGATGGCTTCCTCGAGCCAGCCGGTATGGCGTTGGTAAGGAGTAAACAGCTGTGTTTGAAATTCCCCATTTCGGTCTCTTGGGACAGAAAGATCTTCAATACGACCATACTGTGTGTCTAGTTTTCTAGAGTAATAGCCGTTTCTCCTATTCGACGTTCCCTCTTGTTCCATTTCGAGGAAAGTCTGGATTTCTTCCTTCATGATCAGCTCTAATTTTTCCTTTACAAACTCACGAATACCGTTTTCCAGTTGATTCATCCAATCTATATTCGATATACTTTTAGACATAGGTAGGGTACTCCTTTCTCTAGATGATTGGTCAAATCAGAGAATACCCTACCTTTTTCTTTTGGTCTAACTAAATGCTTGACACAAAATTTTATACATCATCTTCTGTTGTACTCACTAATTTCTGCGGAAAGATTTTGACAGAGATGTTCAACTTCTACTTTATCTGCATCTTTTATGATAACAGCAAACTCATCTCCACCAATCCTTGCAACAATCGCATTCTCCGAGAAAAATTGGTTTAATAACTTAGCAGACTCTTTTATGAGAAAGTCACCTTTTTTATGGCCGTGGTTATCATTCAAATACTTTAACTCATCCAAATCACACAAAATAATGGCCACAGATGTATTTACGTGATTATTGTATTTCTCCATACTTTGCTCAAAAAATTCTCGATTGTATATATTTGTTAAAGCATCATGGGTAATTCTATATTCTAAATCCTGCTGTAATTTCATTTTTTCATCTATATTCCTGATAATTCCGTGAATGGCTATTAATTCTCCCTTTTCAAACATAGGCGTTGTATATTCTTCAAACCACCGATAGTTCCCTTTATCATCTTTCCAACGCTGAACAAATTATAGAAGTCTTCCAAAAGTAGGTCAATATACCTAATCATTTCTATTTTTCCACTTTCCTATCCTCTTTTCTCAAGTCATAATCAACCGATAAGCAATATTAACTCTCCTCTAGTACAGTTGAGAAACAAACACAATCGAGTAGGAGGGAGCGATTAACTCCCGTCCTCTCACACCACCGTACGTACGGTTCCGTATACGGCGGTTCAATTAAGATAATTGACGCAAGTCTTTATAACTTCCGTGAATAGCTGTTCTCTTTATGCCAGTGGTCACTCCACCCTCCAAGAGGTCTCCCACGGGATTCACCGCTTCCTCCCTCAAGTGAGGTACTACGTTTTCTGTGTTCATCATGACTCACTGAATACCAAGGGCTATTCTCTCTTAATTGTTCGGTCCTTCTTAGTTGTTCTAGACCAACTAATACTATGACCTCTGCTGACTTCTGACGGTTCAGCTACTTATCACTAAGTAGGTTATGAAGAGTACTTCACATATCCGCCAGACCTCCCCGGGTAAGTACATGCACTTTCACACCATCTATCCGCCTCATTTACTCGATATGACCTTCGACAGAAAGAGCTTTGTTTTGTTATGCAAACTCACTCAATCATACCTAGCCTTATATGAGGTTCGTGTTCCTCGGACCGGTGTTTTGCCTCCAGCTTCCTTCAGATTCCGCGTCACCACGGACACCCTTGCTCTTGGCTAACCTCTACTTCTGTCTTCGGGGTTCGGGACTTACACCCTATAGTTCATGTACATGCCGGGCGCACATCAAAAACGCTCAGTCTTACGACTGAGCGTTTACTCAATACAATATGGACTTTTGTTGAGAAAACAAAAATTCTAGTTTATCGTGAATGGCAAGAGTTTATTTATGTTCTACAACTTTAATTCCAACTGTGTGACGGATTCAACATGTGCGGTCATTGGGAACATATCGACGGGTTGGATGTGATGGATTTTGTACAATGGGCTTAGCGTCTGCAAATCTTTTGCTAACGTGGAAGGGTTGCAGGAAACATACACTATTCTCTTTGGTTTGATGTTCATGATCGTTTTCAAAAATTCACGGTCGCATCCGGATCTAGGTGGATCAACGACCACAACATCGGGAATCCATCCTTGTTTTTTCCATTTTGGCAACCACTCTTCAGCTGTTCCGGTTTCATAGACAAAATGTGACATGCCATGCTTTTCGGCATTTTTACGGGCATCTTCTATTGCTTCCGGGATGACATCCATACCACATACTTCTTTAGCGTCTTTTCCAAGCCACAGTCCGATCGTTCCAACCCCGCAATAAGCATCTAACACTTTTTCCTTTCCGGTGAGCGAAGCTGCTTTTTTCACTTCGTTGTAAAGCTTGATCGTTTGTTCAGGGTTTAATTGGAAAAATGCACGCGCGGACAGTTCATAACTGAATTCTTCCAATTGCTCTGTAATGGAAGGCTCTCCATACAACAAATACGTTTTCTCTCCGAATATCAGCGATGTCTTTTTTGGATTCACATTTTGCATAATGGAGACAACGTTTGGCAGTCTTTTTTTGATTTCATCCACAATGAGTTGTTTTTTCGAAAGTTCTTTATGAGTAGTAATGAGAACCACTTGAATTTGGCCGGTTTTTGTCCCAATTCGAGTGACGATGGTTCTAACAGCAGGAGTTTTGGTGCGTCCGTCAAAAATAGGAATGTGCAAGTCGGACAAGATTTCTCGAATAATCTGCGTCGCTTTATCCGTTTCTGGATGCTGAACGATACATGTTGAAATATCGACCAGCTTATGAGAATTCAATTGATAAAGCCCTGAAATCACCCGCTCCTTTTGCTTTCCAAGCTGAAATTGGCTTTTATTCCGGTAGTGCCACGGGTCTTCCATGCCGATGGTTGGCCGAATTTCGATTTGTGTTATATCAAACTGGGTATGGCGCTCAAGAGCTTGAATTAAGATATCCCGCTTTTCGACCAATTGGCGTTCGTAGGACAAGTGCTGCAGCTGGCAGCCTCCGCATATCTCATAAACGGAACATGGGGGTTTTACACGAAAAGGGGATTTCTTTCTGATTTTTTTGATTCGCCCTTCCGTAAAATTGGGATGCACATTTGTCGCTTCCACCACTACTTCTTCTCCCGGCAACGCACCGGGAACAAATACGACTTGCCGTTTAAAATATCCAACTCCTTCTCCGTTGATTCCAAGTCTTTTAATCGTAAGCGGAAAAGTCTGGTGTTTTTTAATTTTCACTTGTTGATTGGAACTCACGTTTCTTCACTCGCTTTCTGTTCTTAAAGCGCATGCAGCCAATATTACGGTTTTCATTATGGATCATCTTTTGTTCTAATGACAACATATTTACATAAAAAATAGTATAAAGAGGCTAGCTAAAGTCTTAAAACGTGAAAAGCCATAGATAAACCGTGTATGCTCCAGTCGACCAAAACAAAAATCGATACGGAGTTTTTATTTATGGCTCAAACACAGTATACCACCAAAAAAACGCCTATTTAAACAGCTTACACCCTTTGATAGCGGGAAAATAGTGAGGGACAATCTCTTAAAGCCATCGCTGATGCGGCGGGCTGCCATAAAAGCACCATTTCCCGGGAGTTAAAATGAAGCACCGTGACTCAGATGAAGACAAATGGAAAGCTATTTGAAGCTTATTTTCCGGATACGGACAAACTGGTATACGAAAAAAACCGGAAAGCCTGTGATGCCAAATTTAAGTTGGATGACGAAATGAAATTCATCCAGTTTGCAGAGGCCAAAATCCTAAGAGATGTTGGTCACCTGATGAAGTCTGTGTTATGCCAAAAGCGCCACGGCCTATTTGAAGGTGCCCTTATTCCTACCAAGACACTCTATAACTATATAGACATAGGGCTTATTGGTATTGCTACCAATGAAAGTTCGACTCAACACCAGGAAGAAGCAGTCCTACCAAAATAAAAGGGTCCTGGGCCGGAGTATTGAAGAACGACTGGCCGAAGTCAACGACCGACAGGAATTCGACCGCTTGGAGATCGATACCGTCATTGGCAAAAAGTCGAACGACCAGACCTTGTTGACCATTACTGAACGGGAAGACACGCAAGGAGATCATTATAAGGGTCGATGCAAAGGATGCACCGTCCATCAGTGATGCCATTTCGTGCTTGAAGAAGGACTATGGTGAGCAATTCCCGAAAGTCTTCAAAAACATCACTGCTGACAACGGGTCAGAATTTGCCACCTTGCCACAGTGCTTAAAAAAAAGAACTGAAGTCTATTTCACCCACCCATATACCTCCAGTGAACGGGAGACCAATGAGCGCCAAAATGGGTTAATACGGCGCTTCATCCCTAAGGGGAATCCATTTCGACCAGACCATCGCCTATGCGAAAAACTGGTGCAACCGCCTTTCAAGGAGGATCCTAGGATAGAGGACACCGGATGGATTCTTCAAGGAGGAGCTGGCCCTGTTGGCCTCTTAAACTCATCAGCACGGGTCAGTTTGTTGAGTGTTTAGGCAACTAACTTGACATGGAGCCTCCGCAGGCATGATTCTCCTGTCGAGAAGCCAGAGTTCCAACATCGGCATCATCTAAGGAGGCGATCATGCCTGCCGCTCCATATAAAATTGCGCGGAGTGAGTCCTATATCAGTTAATTTTCATGTTCGACAACAGTTTATTAGGGTCATCATCAGGTGTTGCATTTAATATTGCAATTTAAGAATAAAAAATTATATATAAAATCAACAATCAATTTTAATAAAAAACAACCAGCTTCATACTGTTGATGGCAATTAAGAGTTTGCATAAACTAGTGCATATTCACCGCTTTACATGGAGTGGCGGGTCTGATAGTCTAATCTGCCTAGCAAAGCCATACGGCCCGCCCCTTTTCGATGAATTATACCCGCAGAGGCTCCATGTCAAGGGACTTTGCTTATGAAACTTTATACAGGAAGATGAATATAATTATTTGCCATTTGATGCATTTTTTAATTGCCAAAAACATTCATACGAAGTTGGTTGTTTGAAATTAGATGTAAAATGAATCAAAAAAAGATTTATTCCAATAACAGTTTGTTTCGTCAAAACTCATATCTTCTCAGACAATCCAACAGTTCTGGTTTATGTTTTGACTAGCTTTTATATGGTGATTGGTTTTTAGATTGATTTTTCGCTTTTGATAAAAATTTATAGGTCAAATAAACACCAATGAATCCCCCTATGGTATTTAGAATGATATCATCAATATCAAATACTCCTCTTTTGAAAATAAACTGTATTAACTCAATAAATAAGCTTGTATATAAAAACACTTGTAAAGAATTAAATATCTTATTTTTGGTAAATAGCAAAGCAACGATCCCTAGCGGAATAAACATGAATATATTAGAAATGATATTGATAATGAAAATGTTATTATTCACATTTTGGTGTTTAAAAAGATTTAATAATGGAATGAAGTTATATTGTCGATGGTAAACCCCAGCCTTAAAAAACACAATCGATACTAAAAATACTAAATAAATAATATAAAAAGAAACGAACTGCGTCCGATAGTTTTTTATACTAAAGTTTGATTTTCTAGATCCAAATAGTAGATTCACAACAACCCATAATACAACGGCTAATATTAATCTACCAGAAATAAAGATAATGGCACTTGAAACAACATTAATAATATAATCATCTACAAAGTAATACATGATAAATTGGGAAGCAATCAAACACACTAAAAAAATACCGATTTGTTTTAATATTTTAACAGTCATTATCTTCACCTCTTCAAAAAAAAAGAGATAGAAAGAACTATCTCTTTTCAGAGTGTAGACAAAAGGCATCCGAATGTGCGCTTTCGGATGCCTTTTGTCAC
>ERZ1673783.67-NODE-68-length-3007-cov-195.585366_pt1 | contig 3007 bp, 2 predicted proteins | sample MGYA00580133_ERZ1673783 | MGnify/ENA primary metagenome ERZ1673783 (study PRJEB41219, sample SAMN04549595) | soil metagenome | isolation source: soil | place: USA: Texas, Big Bend National Park | collected 2009-03-17 ...
TTGTTCCTTGAAAACTAGATAGAAGAAAGAAGCAGCATAAACCGAGTATCGCCATCTAGGATAAAACCAACATGGTTAAGTTAGAAAGGGCGCACGGTGGATGCCTTGGCACTAGGAGCCGATGAAGGACGGGACTAACTCCGAAAAGCTCCGGGGAGCTGTACGTAAGCGTTGATCCGGAGATTTCCGAATGGGGAAACCCGCTGCCCGTAATGGGGCAGCATCCTTGCCTGAATCCATAGGGTAAGGAAGGCAACCCGGGGAACTGAAACATCTAAGTACCCGGAGGAAGAGAAAGCAACAGCGATTCCCTGAGTAGCGGCGAGCGAAACGGGAACAGCCCAAACCAGAAGGCTTGCCTTCTGGGGTTGTAGGACACCAATTGTGGAGTCACAAAGGAACGAGGTAGACGAAGAGGTCTGGAAAGGCCCGTCAGAGAAGGTAACAACCCTGTAGTCGAAACTTCGTTCCCTCCCTGGTGGATCCTGAGTACGGCGGGACACGAGGAATCCCGTCGGAAGCTGGGAGGACCATCTCCCAAGGCTAAATACTCCCTAGTGACCGATAGTGAACCAGTACCGTGAGGGAAAGGTGAAAAGCACCCCGGGAGGGGAGTGAAAGAGAACCTGAAACCGTGTGCCTACAAGTAGTCAGAGCCCGTTTACGGGTGATGGCGTGCCTTTTGTAGAATGAACCGGCGAGTTGCGATCTCATGCGAGGTTAAGTCGGAAAGACGGAGCCGCAGCGAAAGCGAGTCTGAACAGGGCGCATGAGTATGGGGTCGCAGACCCGAAACCAGGTGATCTACCCATGTCCAGGGTGAAGGTGAGGTAACACTTACTGGAGGCCCGAACCCACGCACGTTGAAAAGTGCGGGGATGAGGTGTGGGTAGGGGTGAAATTCCAATCGAACTTGGAGATAGCTGGTTCTCTCCGAAATAGCTTTAGGGCTAGCCTCAAGGGAAGAGTCTTGGAGGTAGAGCACTGTTTGGACTAGGGGCCCTCATCGGGTTACCGAATTCAGACAAACTCCGAATGCCAGCGACTTATCCTTGGGAGTCAGACTGCGAGTGATAAGATCCGTGGTCAAAAGGGAAACAGCCCAGACCGCCAGCTAAGGTCCCAAAGTATACGTTAAGTGGAAAAGGATGTGGAATTGCTTAGACAACCAGGATGTTGGCTTAGAAGCAGCCACCATTTAAAGAGTGCGTAATAGCTCACTGGTCGAGTGATTCTGCGCCGAAAATGTACCGGGGCTAAACGTATCACCGAAGCTGCGGGTGGACACCTTCGGGTGTCCGCGGTAGGAGAGCGTTCTAAGGGCAGAGAAGCCAGACCGGAAGGACTGGTGGAGCGCTTAGAAGTGAGAATGCCGGTATGAGTAGCGAAAGAAGGGTGAGAATCCCTTCCACCGAATGCCTAAGGTTTCCTGAGGAAGGCTCGTCCTCTCAGGGTTAGTCGGGACCTAAGCCGAGGCCGACAGGCGTAGGCGATGGACAACAGGTTGATATTCCTGTACCACCTCTTTTCCGTTTGAGCGATGGGGGGACGCAGGAGGATAGGGTAAGCGCACTGCTGGATGTGCGTCCAAGCAGTAAGAGGGGCAGCGAGGCAAATCCCGTTGCCATTAACCTCAAGCTGTGACGGCGAGGGAAATATAGTACCGAAGTTCCTGATTCCACACTGCCAAGAAAAGCCTCTAGCGAGGAAAAAGGTGCCCGTACCGCAAACCGACACAGGTAGGCGAGGAGAGAATCCTAAGGTGTGCGAGAGAACTCTCGTTAAGGAACTCGGCAAAATGACCCCGTAACTTCGGGAGAAGGGGTGCTTTTTGGGGTGCATAGCCCCGAGAAGCCGCAGTGAATAGGCCCAGGCGACTGTTTAGCAAAAACACAGGTCTCTGCGAAGCCGTAAGGCGAAGTATAGGGGCTGACGCCTGCCCGGTGCTGGAAGGTTAAGGGGAGCGCTTAAAGCTTTGCTTGAAGGTGCGAACCGAAGCCCCAGTAAACGGCGGCCGTAACTATAACGGTCCTAAGGTAGCGAAATTCCTTGTCAGGTAAGTTCTGACCCGCACGAAAGGCGTAACGATCTGGGCACTGTCTCAACGAGAGACTCGGTGAAATTATAGTACCTGTGAAGATGCAGGTTACCCGCGACAGGACGGAAAGACCCCGTGGAGCTTTACTGCAGCCTGATATTGAATTTTGGTACAGCTTGTACAGGATAGGTAGGAGCCTTGGAAGCCGGAGCGCCAGCTTCGGTGGAGGCGCCGGTGGGATACTACCCTGGCTGTACTGAAATTCTAACCCGCACCCCTGATCGGGGTGGGAGACAGTGTCAGGTGGGCAGTTTGACTGGGGCGGTCGCCTCCTAAAAGGTAACGGAGGCGCCCAAAGGTTCCCTCAGAATGGTTGGAAATCATTCGCAGAGTGCAAAGGCAGAAGGGAGCTTGACTGCGAGACCTACAAGTCGAGCAGGGACGAAAGTCGGGCTTAGTGATCCGGTGGTTCCGTATGGAAGGGCCATCGCTCAACGGATAAAAGCTACCCCGGGGATAACAGGCTTATCTCCCCCAAGAGTCCACATCGACGGGGAGGTTTGGCACCTCGATGTCGGCTCATCGCATCCTGGGGCTGTAGTCGGTCCCAAGGGTTGGGCTGTTCGCCCATTAAAGCGGTACGCGAGCTGGGTTCAGAACGTCGTGAGACAGTTCGGTCCCTATCCGTCGCGGGCGCAGGAAATTTGAGAGGAGCTGTCCTTAGTACGAGAGGACCGGGATGGACGCACCGCTGGTGTACCAGTTGTCTCGCCAGAGGCATCGCTGGGTAGCTATGTGCGGAAGGGATAAGTGCTGAAAGCATCTAAGCATGAAGCCCCCCTCAAGATGAGATTTCCCATTTCTTCGGAAAGTAAGATCCCTGAAAGATGATCAGGTAGATAGGTCCGAGGTGGAAGCGTGGTGACACGTGGAGCTGACGGATACTAATCGATCGAGGACTTAACCAAA
>ERZ1673783.70-NODE-71-length-1712-cov-933.253470_pt1 | contig 1712 bp, 2 predicted proteins | sample MGYA00580133_ERZ1673783 | MGnify/ENA primary metagenome ERZ1673783 (study PRJEB41219, sample SAMN04549595) | soil metagenome | isolation source: soil | place: USA: Texas, Big Bend National Park | collected 2009-03-17 ...
CCCCCTTTTTCTCGTAATGTTTAACTAAAATCAAGTTAATATATACAGTCTTACACCGCTCCAACTGCGCTCCATGCCGTCCTTGACACGGGGCCCCTGTGCCATGTGGTGTTGGTTGGGTGTCTTGGGGGAAAAGCTCCCCCAAGCCTACCCCCAACCCGCTAACGCTTACCACATGGCACTACCCCATATCAAGGATTCACTACGTCGGCTTTCCGCTGCGTTTTCGCTGGCATAGCGACTAACTATCAATCTTCTTTTCTATCTCCTCTAATTTCTTGTATAGTTCACTCATATTACCCATACGTTCTATGACATCTTTTTGCTTTATATAGTCTTCAATAGCCATCATGATTATCGTTGACTTAGGCAACCCTGTTTCTGCCGAATACTCGTCAAGCCACTTATTAGCCGTCATGGATATTCTAGTATTAACCCTTACCATTTCCCTTTGTTTATTCATGCAAATCACGTCCTTTTAATTTTGATAAAACTATAACATCAGATTGATAGCTTGTCAAATAAAAAAATAAACGAACATATTTCCCGAATAGAAAATTTTTCGTCTGACAAATATAGCAGTTAAACAGGCGGGCGGCTCGGGCGGTAGGGAACCCCCCACTCCGTGGGTCCCCCCTTTCCGTCCAAATCCGTCCGCCTGCTACGCCTGCTAATCGCTCCCAATCCGAACAAATATTCTTACGCAGAAAATACGTTCCCTTATTTCTGGTTTCGTTTCATGTTATATTGGAGATACTGAATAGTGTTTGTGAAATCGTCGGATTCGACAGTTATTTTCTTCTGGTAGTTAGGTTTGACGGAACCTACTACCTTTTTTACGTCCTTAAATTTCATCTTCTGTCGAACTGGCTCTACAATTCCTTTACTCTTTCTGTACAAGTTCATACCTGGTGGATACATGTGCAACCGTCCACCTTTGATGAACTTCTTTTCCTTTCCGTCTACTTCCTTAACAACAATTTCCCTATGTTCTTTAGATACAGTCATAACATTATCTACACTCAACTCAACATCTGTCAGATAAGCCGATAAATAAGCACCTATATTATCAACGTCCTTCAATGACTTGATCGTAACCCAACCTTGACCCCAGAGCTTATATAAAGGGGCATCAATAGGATTATGTTCCCTATCAAACTTGTTCGGTATGTAAATCGAATCTAAGTCATTAAAACGAAGCAGGCAATGAGAATGCCAACGACCAGACCCCTGCGGCTCAATAACAGATAAATAATCAATTGTCGTTTTATCCTTGTACGCATACCGAAGTCGTTTCATAAACTTATCAAAATCACGATAAAGCTCTTTCGGATCTGTGACATGCCGTCCGTATGTTAACACAACATGTAATTCGTTTCCCTTCCCAGAAAAATTATTGTTTATCAAATATCGAAGCCGTTTAAACGTCTGGCGAAGAGAATTATAGCTTTGCTTACGATTTTCCGCATGAATAAATTCTTTGATTTCCCCAGTAGATAGCTCCAGGTAATGGTCTTTGTCCAATTTTTTGATGTTAGCCTGACTATTCTCTTTTTCCAGATGTTGAACCTCGACAATATGGCTCATGACCGTTACTGTCACTTCTTCCTGCGGGTAGATATCGACACAATCTTCCCGCCGAATGTTCATATACATGCCCCCTTTTTCTCGTAATGTTTAACTAAAATCAAGTTAATATATACAGTCTTACA
>ERZ1673783.80-NODE-81-length-1038-cov-18.511699_pt1 | contig 1038 bp, 2 predicted proteins | sample MGYA00580133_ERZ1673783 | MGnify/ENA primary metagenome ERZ1673783 (study PRJEB41219, sample SAMN04549595) | soil metagenome | isolation source: soil | place: USA: Texas, Big Bend National Park | collected 2009-03-17 ...
TATGCTTTAGAAAACCTTATGGCTCTTGGGTTGAAAAATGTGCAAAATGCTCAATTTAAAAAGGTTATTGAATCTATATGATCAATTTTGTGAAGATAACATAAAAGATTTTTATAACAAATATATTTATGGACATTATGGAATTAAAGGGAAAATTTCAGGTGGGAATATAGGGGAATTTTATGAACGAATGTTCTATAAAGAGATAGCGACGAATGTAAATATTACAGACGATCAGAGTAAGTATAAAACGATTCATAAGTCTAAAGGGGATGAATTTGATAATGTTTTAGTCATTATTCCAAAGGATAAGAAAAGCAAAGTTGATGAATATTTACAATTTTTAACTTCCCCTAATATGGATGAAGAGGATCATCGAGTCTACTATGTAGCATTAAGCAGAGCCAAAGAAAAATTATATATAAATGTCCCAGATATATCAGAAAAACAATTAGAAAAATTAAAACATCTAAATATAAATTGCATTTATTTAGAGGAGTGTAAAGAAGATGTAATCATTTAGTTTTAATTATATTTCGACAAAAATAATATTTTACTTTTTTATTGTCAATAAAAATACAGTAATAAAGAAGAAAGGGAACGGGAAGAGTGTTTGAAGAATACGATTGGAATAAAATATATAGAATTTGCGAGAGCAAAATAAGGAGTATTTCTCCTGACTTATTAGATCCCATACATGTGCAAGAAATAAAATTTAAATACAATGGTCTATACGATATTGCCGGTTATGACTGGGTTCATTTTTCAAAATTTGATAAAAGAATTCAACTAGTTACAGAAAAGACGGATCAATTTTTATATTTTGGTTCGTCTTTAAATAAAGGAACTCTTCAAACAGCTATGAACTTAGTAGAAGCAATGAACCAAAAAGAAAAATTGGCAGCCATATGGCTTTACTCAACGGTTAAGGAAATAGAAGACTGTATGCCTGATCATTGGCGTGGCGAAGGATATCGAATCTTAAAAGGAGCATTCCTGTAATGAGGAAATTTGAGGTTTGATAAAAAAAAGCCCCCT